>Ga0306920_100003189_pt1 | contig 20795 bp, 17 predicted proteins | sample flu12Cox44000170_FD_204666 | JGI IMG/M metagenome (GOLD analysis project Ga0306920, IMG submission 204666) | Lab enrichment of tropical soil microbial communities from Luquillo Experimental Forest, Puerto Rico - flux4day.12C.oxic.44.000.170 (v2)... | ecosystem: Environmental > Terrestrial >... | reverse complement strand
GACGTGTCGCTTCTCGAGATGACGTCCGCCTACGGCACGCTCGCAAACCAGGGTGTGTGGATGCCTCCGGTGACGATTCGCTACGTCACCGACGCGCAGGGCAAGCTTCTCGAGGAGCACGTGCCCGAAGGCCGCGAGGCCGTGGCGCCCGAGACCGCCTACGTGATCACCCAGATGCTCCGGGGGGTGGTCGAGCGCGGGACCGGCCAGGCGGCCAAGGGCCTGGGTCGACCGATCGCCGCGAAGACCGGGACGACGAATGACTACTCGAATGCGTGGTTCGTCGGGTTCACGCCGCGCCTCGCCACGGGCGTGTGGGTCGGCTACGACCGGCCGCGCAGTCTCGGCAAGGACGAGACCGGCTCCCGCGTCGCCGTCCCGATCTGGGTCACCTACATGGGCAAGGTGCTCGGCGACAGCCCCAAGGAGGATTTCCCGGTCCCAGAGCACGTCGTGTCGATGCTCGTGGACGAGGATCCGTCGGGCGAGTGCCTGCGCCCCGTCCCGATGGCGTTCGTCAAGGGGTCCGAATCAGGGATGGCGTGCAATGGAGTCGGACAGCCTCGAGCGCAAGCGCTGCCGCCCGCGACCTCGCCGCCAAGCGCCGCACTGCCGAGCGCGGCGCCGCCGAGCGCCGCACCTCAGCCGCCCGCGTCGACGCCGGCCTCGCCGGCAGCGCCGAGCGCCCCGCCCGCACCGGCGCCCGTGCAGCCCCAGCCGCCGGCCGCGAGCGCGCCGCTCAAGGGCCAGACGCCTTAGCGGCCGGCGCCGGATAGCGTCCCGACACCCGGGACCACGGCGCGCCGTCGAGGAGCTCGCGGAAGACTGCGGCGAGCTCCGCGATCGGCACCCTCACTTGCTCCATCGAGTCGCGGTCGCGGATCGTCACCCGTGAATCCCCCGTCTCGCCGCGCTCGCCGTCTCCGACCGTCTGGACGTCGACCGTCACGCAGTAGGGCGTACCGACCTCGTCCTGGCGCCGGTAGAGGCGGCCGATGGCCGCGGTGTCGTCGTACACGACGCGCCAGTGCCTGGCGAGGTCGGCGCGGATCGTATGGGCGGTGCGCACGATGTCGTCGCGCTTCTTCAAGAGCGGCAGCACGGCCACCTTGATCGGCGCCAGCTCGGGGTGGAGCTTGAGCAGCACCCGCTTCTCGCCGCGCACTTCTTCCTCGCGGTAGGCATCGGCCATGAAAGCGAGCAGCGCGCGATCGACGCCGGCGGCGGGCTCGACGACGAAGGGCACGACGTGCTCCTTGCGCTCGTCGTCGAAGTAGGTCAGCGACTTGCCGCTCCACTTCGCGTGCTGCTTGAGGTCGAAATCGGTCCGGTTGGCGATGCCCATCAGCTCGCTCCAGCCGATCGGGAACTTGTACTCGATGTCGACCGTGCGCTTGGCATAGTGCGCCAGCTCGTCACGCTCGTGCTCGCGCAATCTGAGATTTTCGGCGGAGAGGCCATAGCGCTTGAACCAGGCCACGCAGTCCTCGATCCACCGGTCGTGCCAGTACTCGTCCGCCGGACGGCCGTCGACGCGATCGTTCGGGTTGACGAAGAACTCGATCTCCATCTGCTCGAACTCGCGCGTGCGGAAGATGAAATTGCCCGGCGTGATCTCGTTCCGGAACGACCGGCCGGCCTGGGCGATCCCGAACGGGAGCCTGAGCCGCATGGACTGCAGCACGTTGTCGAAGTTGACGAACATCGCCTGGGCGGTCTCGGGACGGAGATAGGTGACCGCGGCGTCCTCCTCGACAGGGCCCATGAACGTCTTGAACATCAGATTGAACTGGCGCGGCGCCGTGAGCTCGCCCTTGCCGCACTCCGGGCACAACGTCCGGCGCTGACCGCAGTGGCCGCACGGCTCGCCCGCCGGAATCGTGAACTTGTTGCCCTTGGTCGCGGGGCAGTAGTGGACCCAGGGTCGCGCGTCCACGTGGTCGGCGCGGAAGCGGTGCTTGCACTCGCGGCAGTCGACCATCGGATCGGTGAAGTGATCGAGGTGGCCGCTCGCCTTCCACACCATCGGGTGCATGAGGATCGACGCGTCGATCCCCACCATGTCGGCACGGGCCTGGACGAAGTCGCGCCACCAGACGCGCTTGATGTTGTTCTTGAACTCCACGCCCAGCGGACCGTAGTCCCAGACCGAGCCGGTCCCGCCGTAGATCTCGCTCGACTGGAAGACGAAGCCGCGCCGCTTCGAGAGAGAAACCAGCACGTCCATGCTCGTGAGCCCATTCATAGACTCGCCTCGCCCGCGACCACGTGTCCGGGGGTCGGAGACAGCCGCTGCACCTCTCGCTGGAACTTGGTCGAGCGCGTCGGATGGCCGATCAGGCGCGCGACCTGTGCCTCCAGCAGCGCGGGAAGCTCCGCCTCGGCCCGGCCGAGCGGCAGGGCCAGCGACTCGTCCCAGGACACCGCGCGCAGTCGCTCGAAGGCGCCGACCGCCGCCGGAGAGATGGCCCGCGTCTCGCCGCCGCGGCGCGCACAGGCTTCACAGAGTACACCGCCGTCTCCGAGAGCCGGCCGCGGAAACGGATAGGCCCGCCCGCAGGCGATGCACGCGTCGAGACGGGGCCGATGCCCGAGTGCCTCCACGCATCGCACGCCGAACGCCATTGCCACGCGAGCCGGCGGCCGCGGGCCGTCGAGCGCCCGGAGCCCGCGGACCAGCAGGCCGAAGAGGGCGACGTGCCGATCGCGCTCGGCGGTCAGCCGCGCCACGCACTCGATCATCCACGCGGCCTGGGCCAGCTTCTCGAGGTCCTCGCGCACGCGGTCGAAGGGGCGCGTGATGTCGAAGTGATCGACGCGGACCAGCTCGCTGCGCCCGCCGTCGAAGAAGACCAGCTCGCCGAGCGTGCAGAGCTCGAGCGCGCTGCCGAACCGCGAGCGCATGCGGCGCGCCGACTTGGCGACACCGCGGATCTTGCCGAAATCGCGCGAATAGAAGGTGACGAGGCGATCGCTCTCCCCCAGCGGGAACGACCCGATCACGACGGCGGCGGTTTTCCCGAGCATCAGGACGTCAGCATAAACCCGAACTCGCGCAGGGCGCGCTCGTCCCGACGCCAGTGCCGGCGCACTTCGACGGTCGACTGGAGGAACACCTTGATGCCGAAGAACGCCTCGAGGTCGCGCCGGGCGGCGGTGCCGATCTGCTTGAGCATCGCGCCCCCCTTGCCGATGAGAATCCCCTTCTGCGACTCCTGCTCGACGAACACGGTCGCCCTGATGTACAGGCAGGCCGGATGCTCGCGCTCGGTCAGCTCCTCGACTCGGACCGCGACCGCGTACGGAACCTCCTGTCGCGTGAGATGGAAGATCTTCTCGCGGATCGTCTCGGCGACGTAGAAGGTCTCGGGCTGATCGCTCGTCGCGTCGGCCGGAAAGAACGGTGGGTGCTCGGGGAGCCGGCCGACGATCAGCTCGAGGAGCCGATCGCAGTAGGTCCCGGCCATCGCGGAGACCGGGACGATCTCGGAAAACGGATACCCGCGGCGCCACGTCTCGATCAGCGGCAGCATCCGGCTCTTCGGCCGGACCCGATCGGTCTTGTTCAGCACGCAGAAGACCGGCCCCGTGTAGGCCCGCAACGGGTCGAGCACGATCGTATCGGGGCCCTCGCCCGCCGACGCGTCGACGACCAGGCAGACCAGATCGACGTCCTCCACGGCGCGCTGCGCGGTCTTCAGCATGAAATCGCCGAGCTTGCCGTCGGCCGGGTAGAGGCCGGGCGTATCGACGAAGATCACCTGGGAGCCCGGAAGATTCTTGATGCCGGTGATGCGGTTTCGCGTGGTCTGGGGCCGCGGCGAGACGATCGAGAGCTTCTCGCCGACCAGCCGGTTCAGGAGGGTCGATTTCCCCGCGTTCGGCCGGCCGATGAGCGACACGAACCCGGCGCGGCTGGTCATTGTAGCGGGGTCCGTGAGGCCGGCTTGGACCGCGGGTGGCCTGAGACAGGCGCGGCGGTGCTCCGCACGCCCGATCGTCCTCGATGCGGAATTCGGCTCTGGTTCACGGCCGCGGGCTCCACGCCGGCGCGTCGGCGATCCGGCCTGCGCCGATCATGGCTCAGCTGCGGTGTCTCGAGGAGGCCGCGCCAGAGTCGGGCGGGCAGGCGGCGGCGCCCGGCCCAGAGGATCTCGCGCTCGCGCTCGTGCATCAGGCGCGCCTCGATGGGATCGCGGTCGTCATAGCCGACCAGATGGAGCACGCCGTGCGTGACGAGCAGGTCGAGCTCGGTCGCCAGCGCGACATCGACGCGACGCGCCTGGCGCCGGGCCGTCTCGGCCGAGATCACGATCTGGCCGACCAGCGGGCTCGGCGTCCCGGGCGTCTCGAGCGGAAAGGCCAGGACGTCGGTGCGACGGTCGACGCCCCGGTGAATGCGGTTGAGCCGCTTGATCGCCGGATCGTCGACCACGAGCACGTCGACGTCGCCCGCCGCGCGGCCGAGCGCGGCCATGGCGCGCTCGGCGGTCCTGGCCAGGCGCGCCGGCGACACGGCGACTCGGTTCTGGCGATTCGCGACCGCCGCCGACATCACGCCGACGTGGGCGTGGACCCGCGCTCGCCCTTGCGGGCGTCGTGCGCGTCGTAGGCCCGAACGATCGCCGACACGAGCTGGTGCCGGACCACGTCGCCGTCGTCGAAGAACACGAAGCGGATGCCTGGGACGCCTCGCAGCACCGACTGCACCTCGATCAGCCCCGAGCCGCGCGACGCCGGCAGGTCGACCTGGGTCACGTCGCCGGTGATGACCATCTTCGAGTTGAAGCCCAGGCGCGTGAGGAACATCTTCATCTGCTCGGCGGTGCTGTTCTGCGCCTCGTCGAGGATGATGAAGGAGTCGTTGAGGGTGCGGCCGCGCATGTAGGCGAGCGGCGCGATTTCGATGGCGCCCTTTTCCATGAAGTTCGTCACCCGCTCGGTCTCGAGCATGTCGTAGAGCGCGTCATAGAGCGGCCGCAGATAGGGGTGGACCTTCTCGTAGAGATCCCCCGGGAGAAAGCCGAGCCGCTCACCGGCTTCCACCGCCGGTCGCGTCAGGACGATCCGCGCCACCTCCCGCTTCATCAGCGCCGCCACCGCCATCGCGACCGCCAGGAACGACTTGCCGGTGCCGGCCGGGCCGATGGCGAAGACCATGTCGTGGCTGCGGATAGCGTCGACGTAGCGCTTCTGGTTGACCGACTTGGGCGCGACCCACTTCTTGCGCGACGGCACGGCGATCGAGTCGGCGAAGACGCTCTTGAGATCGGCCTGATCGTCGTCCGAGAGCATCCGGAGCGCGGCGCGCACCTCGCCGGCCCGCAGCGGGGTGCCGGCCCGGACCAGCTCGGCGAGCTGGATGAGGGCGCGCTCGGCCTTCTTCACCTGGCGCTCGTCGCCTTTCAGCATGATGTCGTGGCCGCGGGCGACGATGCGGATGTCCAGCTCCGACTCGAGCGTCTTGAGGTGGTCGTCGTTGCGGCCGAGGAGCGGCAGCAGGTCGAGGTCCTGGGCCAGCGAGATCCGGCGCGTGATCGCGGCAGCTTCGTTCAACGCCTGGGATCCTTCCCCGAGTCTTCACTCGGCAAATCGAGCTTGAGGTGCAATTCTTTCAGCCGCTCGGGCGGCACGGGCCCGGGCGCTCCCATCATGAGATCCTGGGCCTGCTGGTTCATCGGAAACGCGATGACTTCGCGGATATTCGTCTCGCCGGCGAGGAGCATCACGATCCGGTCGATGCCCGGCGCCGAGCCGCCGTGGGGCGGCGCTCCGTACTTGAACGCGTTCAGCATGCCGCCGAAGCGGGCCTCGACCTCCTCGCGCCCGTATCCGGCGATCGCGAACGCCTTGTACATGATGTCCGGGCGGTGGTTGCGGATCGCGCCGCTCGAGAGCTCGACGCCGTTGCAGACGATGTCGTACTGGTAGGCCTTGATCGTCAGCGGATCGGCGCGCTCGAGCGCCTCGAGCCCGCCCTGCGGCATCGAGAACGGGTTGTGGCTGAACTCGATTTTCTTGGTGTCCTCGTTCAGCTCGTACATCGGGAAATCCGTCACCCAGCAGAAGCGGAAGGCGTTGGCCTCCACGAGGCCGAGCTCGTCGCCGAGCCGGGTCCGGACGCGGCCGGCGAGCTTCTCGGCGGCCGCCTTCGCGTCGCACACGAAGAAGACGGCGTCGCCGTCGCGGGCGCCGGTGGCGGCCACGAGTCGGCCGAGTCGGTCCCCGTCGAGAAACTTCGCGAGGGGCCCCTTTGCCCCGCCGTCGCCGAGCACGACGTAGCCGAGACCCGGCGCGCCCTGGTCGCGCGCCCACTGGCCGAGCTTGTCGAAGAAGCTCCGCGGCTGCGCGGCCGCGCCGGGCGCCGGGATTGACCGGACGACGGCGCCACCGGCCACGGCCGACGCGAATGCCGAGAAGCTCGAGCCGCGGAACACGTCAGTCACGTCGGCGATCAGCACGGGGTTGCGGAGATCGGGCTTGTCGCTGCCGTACTTCGCCATCGCCTCGTCGAACGGGATACGCGGAAAAGGCGCCGGTGTTACCCTGGCGCCGTGGCCGAATTCTTCGAAGACGCCCTGCAGCACCGGCTCGATCGTCGCGAAGACGTCCTCCTGCGTGACGAAGGCCATCTCGAAGTCGAGCTGGTAGAACTCGCCGGGCGAGCGGTCGGCGCGGCCGTCCTCGTCGCGGAAGCAGGGCGCGATCTGGAAATAGCGGTCGAACCCGGCCGTCATCAAGAGCTGCTTGAACTGCTGCGGCGCCTGCGGCAGCGCGTAGAACTTCCCCGGGTGCACCCGGCTCGGCACCAGGTAGTCCCGCGCGCCTTCCGGCGAGCTCGAGGTGAGGATCGGGGTCTGGAACTCGGTGAAGCCCGCCTCGATCATCCGTCGGCGGATGGAGGCGATGACGCGGCTGCGCAGCACCACGTTGCGATGGAGCTTGTCGCGCCGCAGGTCGAGGAAGCGATAGCGCAGGCGCGTCTCTTCGGGGAACTCGGCGTCGCTGTTTACTTGAAGAGGCAGCGGCTCCGCCGGCGACTGCACCACCAGCTCCTCGACTGCCAGCTCGACCTCGCCCGTCGGCAGCTTCGGGTTGACGGCCGCCGGCGCGCGGGGCACGACCTTGCCCGCCACGGTGATCACGCTCTCGAGCCGCAGGGGCTCGGCGATCCTGAACAGCGGGCTCGAGCCGTCGAGCACGCACTGCGTGATGCCGTAGTGATCCCGGAGGTCGAGGAATAATAGATTCCCGTGATCGCGCTTGCGGTGGAGCCAGCCCGAGAGCCGGACGGTGATCCCCGCGTGCTGGCGGCGGAGCTCACCGCACGTGTGCGTTCTGAGGCTAGCCATCGGCGGCGCTCCCACCCGCGGCGCGGCGCGCCAGCGGCTTGATCTCGGCATCGACCGAGCCCGGTCGGAGCGCGGCGTACGAGCCGAACCCCTCACCGGCCAGGTCGTCGAGCTGCCGGGCGAGGTTCTTCCGCTTGAGGGTCAGCGACACGACGCGATCGCCGCTTCGCAGCCGGCTCGCGGCGGCCACCACGTCGGGCAGCGGATCGTCGCGGTCGAAGAGGAACGCGATGCGCTCACGCTCGACTGCGGCGCTTCCGCTGCGCTCCTCGAGGATCGACACCACACGCTCGAACCCGATCGAGAAGCCGCACGCCGGGACGTCGTGGCCGAGAAGGCGGCCCACCATCCGATCGTAGCGGCCGCCGCCGGCGATTGCCGACGTGCCCCCGCCGTAGACCGCCTCGAAGATGGGGCCGGTGTAGTAGCCCATGCCGCGCACGAGGCTCGGATCGAACGCCAGAGTCGCGCGATCGCCAGCCTCCCGCGCGACCGAGCGGACGATCGTGCGCAGGCCCTCGGCGGCCTCGGCGGTCGCCGGGACGATCCGGGCCAGCCGCTCGAGCCTCGCGTCGGGCGAGCAGTCTTCGGTCGAGACGAAGAGCTCGAACAGCTTGGCGATGCCGCCGTCGTCGTAGCCCGCCTCGCGCAGCTCGCGCTCCACGCCCTCCCGCCCGATCTTGTCGAGCTTGTCCAGGACGACGAAGAATTCACCGTGGCGTGCGGCGTCGACGCCGCAGTAGCTGGCCATCGCGGCCAGGATCCGCCGATCGTTCACGCGGATCCCAGGCTGCTCGAGCCCGAGCGCGACCAGCGCCGCCGAGGTGGCCAGGATGAGCTCGATCTCGGCGATCTCGGAGGCCACGCCGAGGATGTCGATGTCGCACTGGATGAACTGGCGGAAGCGGCCTTTCTGCGGCCGCTCGGCGCGCCAGACCGGCCCGATCTGGATCGCCTTGAACGGGTCGGGCAGGCTCGCCCGATTGTGCGCGTAGTACCGCGCGAGCGGCACCGTGAGATCGAAGCGCAGCCCGAGATCGGCGAGGTCTTCTTCGCGCTGGGTCGTCGCCGCGTCGAGCTTCGCGCCGCGCTTGAGGACCTTGTAGATCAGCTTCTCGTTCTCGCCCCCACCGCTGCCCAGCAGGAGCTTCAGGTTCTCGAGTGTCGGCGTCTCGACCCGGCGAAAGCCGTAGCGCTTGTAGGTGGCCAGGATCGTGGCCGAGGCACGGTCGCGGAGCTCGACCTCCGGCGGGAGCAGGTCTTTCATGCCACGCGGCGGCGCCGTGTCGAGCTTCACGCTCGCTCCGATCCAGCGACGGACGTGGCCGGGCACGGCGTCGCGAGCGCGGTCGGGTGACGCGAGATCATGGGAGGAAGCGCAACGGGATCAGGCCGACGGACGGACGCGTGCCGGGGTCACTCCGAGATCGTCATGATGATCTGCGTCTCGCCCTCGGTCTCCCGGAAGTTCGTGTAGCGGACCACCGCGGCGACGAGCGATGGAGGCCCGCCTTCGCCCGGCACGGCGCCGAGCGCCAGCACCGTGCCCTCGAAGCCCGAATTGACCGTCTGGAACCGGTAGCCGGCGGGCCCTTTGTAGACCACCGCCAGCCGCCCCGGGATCTGGTTCTGCGGCACCACGATCTCCTCGATGCCGTCGCCGTCCAGGTCCACGGAGACCGGCATCGGCTCCGGATGGTAGACGTACGTCCGACCGCCCTTCTCGATCTGTGTCTCGACACCGAGCTTCGCCAAGCCGGTGCCGACGGGCGCCGAGCTCCGGAACGGCTCGTCGGGGCCGATCGCGATGCGCAGCCGATTGTATTCGTCGATGTACGCCAGGGCGCGCTCGCCCTTGCCGTTGATGTTGCTGTAGACCGCGCCGGTCGCACGGAAGCTGTTCGGAACCCGGACCTTGCCCTCCGAGACCAGCTTGCCGTTCCGGAGCGTCATGCGGGTCGCGTCGCCCTGCTTGAAGAAACCCGTCTCGGCGAACGACTGCGACCAGAGCGTCTTTTTCACCCCATCGCCGTTCGTGTCGACGGCAAAGAGGATATCCGGCACGTCGTCGACGGCCACGACCGGCTTCTGGTCCTTGCTGGCCAGGATCAGCGAGTTGACCCGGATCGCCTTGATGGCGCTGTAGCGGTTGATCACGACGTGCAGGGTGCTGTCGTTGGACAGCTCCGCCAGCTGGATGTTGAAGATCTTCGCGCGGCTGTCGACCTTGTACGTCCACTCCGGCTCGAGCACGCGCTCCGGCGTGAGCCGGTAGAGCCAGACAGTCGCGCCGTCGGTGATGGCCAGGCGCGCGATCTTGTCCTTCGAGCCGATCGCCAGGTCCATCGACGCGATGACGAACGGGAACTTCGCGACCTCTCTCAGCGGGATCGCCTGCTCGCCGCTCGAATAGGTCCCGGCGTCGAGCTCGCCGTAGAGCAGCCGGGCGAGGAAGGAGCGCTGCTGGTTCGGCGTCTGGTTGTCTTTCTTCTGGCCGGAGGCGGAGTAGTCGCCCTTGGCCGGCGGCTTGATCGTCGCGGGCACGAACAGTGCCGTGTTGAGACGGCTATTCGTGCCGGGGAAGCTGAACAGGCGGACGTCCATGTACGGCTTCGCCTGGACGCGCGAGAACGCGACGACCAGGAGATTGTCGACCTTGAATCGCTCGGCGATCGGGTCGAGCCCCTTGCCGCCGAGCACGTCCTCGCGCTTGGCGCCCTGTTGATTGATCCACACGCCGATCGCGTCGCCCAGGCCGATCTGGAAGCGGCCGGTACGATTGAGACCGTCGATGATCTCGTGGACCGCCGCGTCGGCCAGCGCTTCCTTGACGCCCGGCTCGACGAGGGGCACCACGCTCAGCTTGATCTTTCCGGCCGAGATCCGTGCTCGGTCGCCGGGCTGCACCTCGCTGCCGGAGCTCGCCGTCCCGGTCGAGTAGGCCTCGAACACCTGCTGGATGACGAGCCGGCCGACCTGCTGCTCGCCGGTCTTCGGATGCTTGAGCTCGCGGCCTTGCCGGTAGAGAGCCAGCTCGACTCCGGGGACGACGCCGTCCTTGCTGCCAAGCGCGAGGGTCACGGTGCCGCTCTGGACCTCGATCACCTCACCGTCGACCTTGGGAAAGAGGGCCTGAATTTGATCAACGAGCACACCGACGGTGGGCGCCGCAGTCTGCGCTCCCGACGTCCCGGAGCCCCAGAGAGCGGCAAGGACACCGAGGGCAACGATCCGAGCCGCGGATCGGCTCATGCGGGTACTGACGCCAGCATCAGCCCGAGGCTAGCCCAGGGGGTAGGGAGAGTCAAGGAATGGGGAAAAATGAAACGGGGCATGGGCAATACCGCCACCCATGCCCCGTCCCGACTGCAATGACCTAGAAGGACAACCTCACGCGTGCGGCAGCGTAGTAGGCGTCATTCTGATCTCGCTTGACGACCACACCATTCAGCAACTCGCCCGTCTTCAACGCCCCACCCGCCGCCAGGTAGTAGCCGGCCAGGTCGAACGCTGCGTTCGGCGCGAATCGCCACGTGAAGCCAGCGTTCACCTCGGTGCCGATGTAACTGGAATCGCCCTCGACGAAACCTTTGTCGCCTACGCCCTGCCGAGCCGGGCAGCCGTTGGCGCTATTCGCGACGTTGAGGGGCTGGGGACAGCCGGAATTCGTGTCCACCTGTTCCGCTGTCCAGTTCGGCGACACCACGCCGTAGACGCTCAGAGCCGGAGTGATGCTGTACGTGGCGCGCAACGCGAACGAGCCGCGGCCGTAGCGGTCGTAGCCGATGTTCGTGTCCATACCCGCGTTGGCACCGCCGCCCCCGTTGAAGTAGTCGACGCCGAGGCCGAGAATCCCGAGCCAGCCACCGCTCCAGAAGCCGGTGTCGAGGTCGAGCGGCTCGTAATAGCGCTTGCTCCGAGACAAGTTGTCTCGGGCCTTGTTGCCCGTGCTGTAAGTCCCGCGCATCTCGAGAAGCAGCGGTCCGAGCTGGTAGCTGGCGATGGCGTCGAAGAGCCACGCCGACGCGTCACCTGTGACCTTCCCAGCCGTTCCGTTAGTTCTGAGCGCCTGCGTCTCGTAGCTACCCCACTGATACGAGATCGTCGGGTCCAAGCCGAAAGCCCCGACGCGCCAGCGCGCGTCGAGACCGACCGTGTAGCGCTCTTCGTGATAGGTGGAGTCACCGCCCGCGGTGGCGGGCGGGGTGAGGCCGGTATTGGTAGCGGCGAAGGCGCCCACACCGTTCACCGAGTTGCCGATCGTACGCGGGTTGAACGCGTTGCGGCGCGAGGCGCCGGCCGTCACGCCGTCGGCATGGAACCACGAGACCATCGGCTTCAGGTCCAGCCCCTTGAATGGCGTGAACTCGGGGCTGAGAATGAACGCGTAGTCCTCGCCGCGGCTCGTCCGGTTCTGGGCGACGGCAGTCCGGTTACCGCCCGCGAGCTGATCCTCGACGATCACATAGGCGAAGTGGTTCTTGATGTCCGGCGTGAACGTGGAGTACAGGTCCAACCCCGCGAAGTCGCCGTTCGCGTAGTACACCTTGTAGTTGGCGATCGTCCCGAACGGCTGACCGCCCGCCCGAGCCACCGTCAGGAACGGGATGAACGGAAGGAGGCTGTCCTTGCCGGTCAGGTCGAACTCCGTGTAGATCCACTTGATCTCGAACAGCCCGGCGACGTCGGTGTTGATGTCCAGACCGCCGCCCGCGGCGCCCGCGCCTTTGCAGCCTCCAGTGAAGCCGCAAGCCGTGCCGGCGTTGTTGCCGGGGAAGCCGCCGTCGTTCGAGCCCGTCTGACCGTAGTTCAGGTCGAGCTCGATGCCGAGCACGGCCTTGGTCCGGCCGACCGCGAACTCGAAGTCGGGACGGAAGCGCGTCCGCGCGTACCACTCACGATCGTTGTCGCGGCTGTAGTTACCGTCGTAGAAGTTCCGACCAGCCGCGGTGATCTGGTCGAACGTTCCTGTGATCGTCACCTTCGGCGCCGGCGGACCCGCGGGCGCCTGCGCGAAGACTGGCGGCGCCAGCATCGCGAGGATGACGAAGGCGAATACTGCGGTGACTAGGCATCTCCTCATTACCGCCTCCTCAAAAGTGGTGAGCAGCAATCAGCCTGTTGCCCCGAAACTCAACGCCGACATCACCAACAACTCCGCCTGCAGTGACGCCCGGTGAACGTCCCCTCGGGCGCCGTCACTCAGAAGGCCAACCGCACGCGCGCAGCTATCTGGTAGGCGTCGTGGGGATCGCGACGCGTGTGCACGCCGTTCAGCACCTCCGCGCTTCCTAGTGCCGCACCTGCGAACAGATACGAGCCCTCGAGGTCGAACGCGGTGTTCGGGGCAAACCGCCACGTGAATCCCAGGTTCACCTCGGTGCCGATGTAATTGGAGTCGCCCTCTACCCAGCTTTTATCGTCTATGGTCGTCCGGCTGATGGAGCCCGTGCCAAGACCCGGATTGGCGCCAGTATCGGTATCGACCTTTTCAGCGGTCCACGTCGGGCTCACGATCGTGTACAGGGAGAGCGAGGGCGTGACGCTGTACGTGCCCCTGAAGCCGAACCCGGCGCGGCCATAGCGGTCGTAGCCGATGAACCGGGCCATGTTGGTCAGCAGCGAGCCGTTGAAGTAATCGACCCCGCTAGCGTTGATCGCGCCCCAGCCGGTCCAGTAGCTTCCGTCCGTAGTGAGTGGCTGGAAGTAGCGGATGCCTAGAGCGAGGTTGTCGCGAGCCTTGTTGCCCGGGGTATAGACGCCACGCGCTTCGAGCAGCAGCGGACCCAGCTGGTAGCTACCGGTGAGGTCGACGATCCAGGAGCTGATGTCGCCCTCGACGCGCCCGACCGAGCCGTTCGTCCTCACCGCCTGGTGGTCAGCGTTCCCCCACTGGTACATGATCGTCGGATCGAAGCCGAAGGGACCCGAGCGCCAGCGCATGTCGATACCGATCGTGTGGCGGTTCTCCTGGTTGGTCGAGTCGCCGGCGGGGGCGCCGCCGCCGAGCGCCGCCGCGTTGTTGGTCGTGTTGGTAGTAGTGTTGTTCCCGACGAACCTACGATTGAACACGTTGTGTCTCGCGGTGCCGGCCGTCAGGCCATCGACGTGGAAATACGAGTACAGCGGCTTGATGTCGAGTCCCTTGAACGGCGTGAACTCGGGGCTGACGATGAACGCGTAGTCCTCGCCGCGGCTCGTGCGCGTGATCGCCGTCGATCGGTTACCGCCCGCGAGCTGGTCCTCGGCGACGACGTAAGCGAGCTTGAGTTGGGTGGTTGGATCAAACTTGGTAATCGTTGACAGCCCAGCAAAGTCGCCGTTGGCGTAGACGATTTTGTAGTTGGCCAGGGTGCTAAAGGGCTGACCGCCGGCCCGCGCCATCGTCTCGACCGGAATGAACGGCAGCAGGCTGTCCTTCCCGGTTAGCGGAAACTCGGTGTAGATCCACTTGATCTCGAACATGCCGGCGACGTCGGTGTTGAGGTCGAGACAGCCGTTCGAATTGTTCTTGCAGCCGCTGTTCGAGTTGGCGACGTTGCCGCCTGCAACGTTCAGCACGCCGCCCGCTGTCCCGCTGTTGTTGCCCGGGAATCCACCGTCGTTCGGGCCGCCCTGGCCGTACATCAGGTCGAGCTCGATGCCGAGCACCGCTTTGACCCGACCGACCGCGAACTCGAAGTCGGGCCGGAACCGGGTCCGGGCGTACCACTCCCTGTCGTTGTCCCGGGACAGGTTTCCGTCGTAGAAGTTCCGGCCCGCCGACGTGACCTGGTCGAACAGACCGGTGATCGTCACCTTTGGCGTGGGCGGAGCCGCGGGCGCCTGCGCGAAGATGGGCGTCGCCCCGACCACCAGGAGCACCAGAGCGAGAAGGGCTGGGACGAGGAGCCTATTCATCTCGGACCTCCCCGAAGCCGGTCGGCACTGCCGTGGATGCTCTCGCGCGGATCGTCACGGCTGATATCAGTGTGCACGGCAAAGCCCTACACACCGCGCAATTTTTACTGTATAGATAGGATAAACGTCAAGAAAAAACCTCGGCAGGAAAAACAGCTACTTACTGATCAGAGCCGGGAGCGCTACCCCCCTTCGCCCATCGCCTTGAGACGGTCGAGGGCGGCCTGGCCGACGGGGGTGTCGGGGGCCAACTGCCGCGCCTGGCGGAACGCTGCTCTCGCTTCGTCTCTGCGATTCTCGGCGATGAAAACGAGACCAAGGTTGTAGTAGGCGGTCTGCATCTTCGGATCGAGGCTGATCGCGAACCGCAGCGTCTGCTCGGCTTCCCGATACTGCTTGAGGTGGTAGAGGGCGAGTCCCAGGTTCTGGTTGGCGGTCTCGGGAATCGTGAGGGTCGGAAGCTCGAGCGCCTTGCGATAACTCACGACCGCCTCGTCCCAGCGGCGTGACTCGGCGAGCGCGGTACCCATATGGAAGTGAGCATCGGCGTACATGGGATTGAGCTCGACCGCTTTCTTGAAGTGCTCGAGCGCCATGTCGGGGCGCCCCAGCTCGAGCAGGACGACGCCGAGTGTGTCGCGATAGATCGCGTTCGACGGGTTGACGTTGATCGCCTCCTGAAGGGATGCGAGCGCCCCCGCCGGCTGCCTGTCGTTGAGATAGCTGAGGGCGCGATCGTACGCCGCCCGCGCCTGGAGCTTCTGGACCTCGGCCTGCTTCTCCGCTTCCTTCGAACTAGAACAGCCGGCCAAAAGACCGAGGACCAGCGGAATCAGCCAGAGCCCGTGTCTTCTTGACACGCTCAATCCTCCCCATGTAGCCTCAACAAGATGCCTACCTACGAATATCAATGCCTCAAGTGCGAACGCGTCTTCGAAATTCGCCAGCGCATCTCCGAGCCGGCGTTGACCGTGTGTGACGTCTGCGGCGGTCAAGTGCGCCGCCTCCTTTCGGCCGCCCCGTTCATCTTGAAGGGCGAGGGCTGGTACGTCACCGACTATCCTTCGGAGTCTCGCAAACAAGCCCTCCAATCGGAAAAATCCTCGGAAACCAAGGCCAGCGACAAGCCGGCCGCTAGCGACAAACCGGCCGCCAACGACAAACCGGCCGCCAAGGCGAGCGACAGCGCTACGTCCTCCTCCGCGCCCGCCGGTCCGACGACGAAGTCCGACTGACGACGACCCGGGCGCCCCGCCCCACGCCGAGCGCCCGCGCGGCGCTTCCGGTGTTCACCGCGATCTCCAGCCGGTTGCTCGAGCCCACCAGCGCGCCGAGACCCCGGTGCCGCAGGTCACCGTAGGTCCGCACGAGCGGCAGTGACCTGCCGGCCACCCGAACGGTGACGCCGGCGCCCAGCGGGCCGATCGCGTCGGCGTGGATCGAGGTCACGAGGTTGCCGAAGCGGTCCACGTGCACGACCGCGCCTCCAACCGTGCCCGCGCCGACTCGCGGTTCGGGCCACGCCAGACGGATCGGGTCCGTCACGGGCGGCCCGAGCCGCGCGGGCTCGACGCCGCGCGCGAGGTGGGCGGCCGCTGGCGCGAAGATGTCGCGCCCGTGAAACGTGCGGCTCACCTCGGTCCGGCGAAACTCGGCCGCGCGAAGCTCGAACGCGCGCCAGTCCGGAGTGCCGAGGAACGGCGTGAACAGGCCGTTGTCCGGCCCGACGAATATCTGATCGCGGGAGGCGACGGCCAGCCCTCGGCGCGCGGTGCCGACGCCTGGATCGACCACCGCCACGTGGATCGTGGTCGCTGGAAACCGCGGAGCAGCGGCCTCGAGCGCCAGGGCACCCTCCAGGACGTCGTGGGGTGTCACCTCGTGAGTAATGTCCACCAGCTGGACGTCGCGGAAGATCGACAGGATCACGCCCTTCATCTCGGCCACGTAGGTGTCACGCGTGCCGAAGTCGGTCGTCAGCGTGATGACCGCCACGTCAACGGTCGCGATCGACCACGAAGTCGGCGATCAACGCAAGGGTTTCTCGTTCCTCCGACGGCGCGAAGACCGCCAGCGCCGCCTTCGCCGACCGCGCATACTCGTGCGCTCGGGCCAGGGCGTATTCGACGCCCTCGTGATCGACGACGTAGCGCCGGATCTCGTCGATCTCGTCCGCGTCGAGGGTATGGCGCTTGAGGAGGCTCCGCACGCGCTCGGACTCTGCGGGGGTCGCTCGGGCGAGCATGGCGATCAGCGGCAGGGTGCGCTTGCCCTCCCGCAGGTCGGCGCCGATGGCCTTGCCGAGACGATCCTGATCGGCGACGAAGTCGAGCGAGTCGTCCGAGATCTGGAACGCCACGCCGATGTCCAGGCCGTACTGGGTGAGGGCATCGACCTGCGCGGCCGGGAGGCCGCCCAGGAGCGCGCCTATCCGGCAGCACGCCGACATGAACGACGCGGTCTTCTGGGTGATGATCCGCAGATAGTCCGCCTCGGTGGTGACCCCGCTCCGCTTGAGCTCGAGCTGGAAGACCTCGGCCTCCGTCATCGAGACCGTGGAGCGCGCCAGGGTTTCCATCACCGCGCGGTCGTTGTCCCGTACGAGCATCGCAAAGGATTTGGAGTAGAGATGATCGCCCACGAGCACCGACGCGTCGTCGCCCCACTGCGCGTTCGCCGAGGGCCGTCCGCGCCGGAGCGGCGCCTGGTCGACGACGTCGTCGTGGATGAGGGTCGCGGTGTGGAGCAGCTCGACGACGCAGGCCAGCCGCACGCTGCGGGGGCTGACGTAGCCGGCTAGGCGCGCGGCCAGCAGGAGGAGCATCGGCCGCAGGCGCTTGCCGCCGGCACCCGCGATGTAGCCACCCATCTCCTGGATCAGCGCCACGGGCGAGTCCAGCTCCCGACGGATCTCCGCCTCGACCCCTTCCAGGTCGGCGCCGACCAGACGGGCGACGCGCTCCTTCAGGACCCGCTCGAGGGTGGGCGTGGCCACGCGAGCGACTACTTCGGGACGACGCGATCCTTGACCTGGATCCGCGCGCCCGGGGCCACAGTCTGAACGTCCGCGACCGAAAACCGCTCGCGCATCTCGGTGACGCGCGCCGTGCCCACTTCCTCGTCGAGCTCGCCGAGCACCTCGCCCGTCACCGGGTGCACGAGCGGGATGGCGTCGCGGCGCAGGCTCACGAGGGTTCCTGCTCGGATCCCGTCCACCGCGGTCAGATCGATGACGATGCGGGTGGTATCGACGTAGACGACGAATCCGCGCTTCGGCAGCTCCACCGCCTTGCCGTTCGTGGGGGCGGCTGTCGGCGCCGCCGCGGCCGTCTTGGGCGCGGCCGGCGCCTGGGCGGCAGGTGCCGCCGCGGCCGCAGGAGTCTGGGTCGGCATGCCCTGACGGGGGCTGATCTTTCCGCCGCCGGGCGGCGAGCCGTACCGGGCGACGATCTCCGGCGACGCGATGATCGAGCCTTTGCCGAACATCACGGTCCCGAAGGTGATCGGGGTCTTGTCCTCCTCGACCCAGACGTACTCAGGCTCGCTCGGCACGTCGCCGAACCGTGGATTCTTGATCAGGAGCCACTTGGTCTCGGCCGATTTGATCGTGACCGACGGATCGCCGGCGTTGGGGACACCGATGACGTTCTTGGCGGTCGAGCAGCCGGACGCCGTCACCGCGACGACCACGACGAGCAGCGCGAAACGTCGCACTGTCATGGTGCCGCCCATACCATAGCAGGGTCGAGCGGGCAAGACATCAGTCTTCGCTCAACGGCTCCCACGGGAAGCGCTGCTCTTCCGCCGCCGCGGGGGGCAGCAGGGGCGCGCGCCGGGAGAAGAGCGCGGTGCCCGTGACCGCTGAGATCCAGGTCGCGTCCAGATAGACGACGCCGCGGCGTTCGATCAGCATCGGGACGATCCAGCCCGCCACGTCGAACTTCCTGGACACGCGCACCACGCGCTCCGGAAGCGCCAGGACTTCCTGGACGTGCGCGCCGCCGGTGACGAAGAGGTCGCCCACCGTGAGCGGATCGGCCACCTGGAAGCGCTTGGAGCCCTCGAGCCCCACGGCGAAGAGGTAGGGAACGCGCCGGAGATCCGGCTTGGTCTTCTGTTCCGACAGATCGAGGACGGGGGTGATCGCGACCTTGATCCGCCCGCGCGTGATCCTGATGCCATCGTCGGCCTGCGGGGCAGGCTTGCCCTCGATGGGGACGTACAGGGCCTCGGAGAACCGGGGCTGCACGGTGCGCACCTGGGCGTGGCCGAGGACCTCCTCGTACCGTCCGAGCACCTTGCGGGTGATCGGGTGGAAGAACTCGTCCCCCTTGCGGAAGATCGTGAATTCCTGACCGACCTGGGCTCCCCCGCTCTCGCCGATGTCCAGATAGAGCATGTTCCCCTCGGCGGCGATCACGAGGCCTTCCAGGGGGCTGAACGCCTTGGTGAAGTCGTCGAGCATGAGCGCGAACGTCGCCCCGATGCGATCGGCCATCCCGGCGGCGGCGCTCGAGGCGGTCGCGAGCAGGCCCAGCACGACGAGGCCGATGGCGGTCCGGATCCGCGTGCTCAGAACGTCACCGATGGTCTGTGGATGCCGAAGACTCCGCGCAGACGGTCACAGATCTCGCCGAGGGTGACGCCGACCTCGACCGCCTCGACGAGGAGCGGCAGCAGGTTGTCGCGGCCGCGCGCCGCGCGCTCGAGCCCGTCCAGGGCGCGCCCCGCCGCGTCGCCGTCACGCGCCGCACGCGCGCGCGCGATCCGCTCCGCGAGCGCGGCGCCGACGGCCGCGTCCACCTGGAAGAGGTTGCTCGGCGGCAGGTCGTCCGTGACGTACTCGTTGACGCCGACGACGATCCGCGCGTGGTCCTCGACCTCGCGCTGATAGCGATACGCCGCGTCCTGGATCTCGCGCTGCATGAACGGGATCGCCGCGACGGCGCCGCCGAGGTCGTCGATCTTCGTGATGTAGACGCGCGCCGCCTCCTCGATGTCGTTGGTCAGACGCTCGACCGCGAAGGAGCCGCCGAGCGAGTCGGCCACGTCGGCGACGCCCGATTCGTGGGCGAGGATCTGCTGGGTCCGGAGCGCGATCCGCACCGCGCGCTCGGTGGGCAGGGCCAGCGCCTCGTCCATCGAGTTCGTGTGCAGCGACTGGCAGCCGCCCAGCACGGCCGCGAGCGCCTGCACCGTCACCCGGACGATGTTGTTCTCGGGCTGCTGCGCGGTCAGCATGCTGCCGGCCGTCTGGGCGTGAAATCTGAGTGCCAGCGAGCGCGGATCCCGGGCCGCGAACCGCTCGCGCATGATCCGCGCCCAGAGGCGCCGCGCGGCCCGGAACTTCGCGACCTCTTCGAGCAGGTTGTTGTGGGCGTTGAAGAAGAAGGAGAGCTGCGGGGCGAAAACGTCGACCCCGAGCCCGGCGTCCACCGCCGCCTGTACGTACGCGATGCCGTTGGCCAGGGTGAACGCGACCTCCTGCACCGCCGTGCAGCCGGCCTCGCGCACGTGATAGCCGGAGATCGAGATCGTGTTCCAGCGCGGGATCTTGTCCTTGCAGTACGCGAAGGTGTCGGTGATGAGCCGCATCGACGGGCCGGGCGGAAAGATGTACGTCCCGCGCGCGATGTATTCCTTGAGGATGTCGTTCTGGACCGTCCCGCTGAGCTTCTCGGCGGCGACACCCTGGCGGCGCGCGGTGGCCACGTAGAAGGCCAGGAGGATGGACGCGGTGGCGTTGATCGTCATCGAGGTCGAGACCCGGTCGAGCGGAATGCCCTCGAAGAGGTCGTGCATGTCCTCGAGCGAGGCGATGCAGACGCCGACCTTGCCCGTCTCGCCCCGCGCCATCGGTGCGTCGGGGTCGTAGCCCATCTGGGTCGGCAGATCGAACGCGACCGACAGGCCGGTCTGCCCCTGCTCGAGCAGGAACCGGTAGCGCTTGTTCGTCTCGACCGCGGAGCCGAATCCGGCGTACTGCCGCATCGTCCAGAGGCGCTTGCGATGCATCTCCGGATGCACGCCGCGCGTGAACGGGAACTCGCCGGGCGCGCCGAGCTCGGCGGCCGGCGCGTCCGTCGGCCCGTACACGGGCTTGAGCGGCTCGCCCCAGGACGTCTTGAACTCCTTCGGCCGGTCCGTCACAGCGGCAGGTTCCCGTGCTTCTTGGGCGGGTTGCTGTCGCGCTTGGTTCGCAAGAGCTCCAGCGCCTCGCAGAGGCGCACCCGCGTGTCCCGGGGCTCGATCACCTCGTCGATGTAGCCGTGCTCCGCGGCCACGTATGGGGTCGCGAGCATCTCACGATACTCGCGCGCCTTCTCGGCCTTGAAGCTCGCCGCGTCATGAGCCTGCTCCGCCTCGCGCCGGTAGAGGATGTTCACGGCACCCTCCGGGCCCATCACTGCGATCTCCGCCGTCGGATAGGCGAAGTTCGCGTCGCCCCGGATGTGCTTGGAGGACATGACGTCGTACGCGCCGCCGAACGCCTTCCGGATGATCACGGTGATCTTCGGGACCGTCGCCTCGGCATAGGCGAAG
>Ga0306920_100003188_pt1 | contig 20795 bp, 25 predicted proteins | sample flu12Cox44000170_FD_204666 | JGI IMG/M metagenome (GOLD analysis project Ga0306920, IMG submission 204666) | Lab enrichment of tropical soil microbial communities from Luquillo Experimental Forest, Puerto Rico - flux4day.12C.oxic.44.000.170 (v2)... | ecosystem: Environmental > Terrestrial >... | reverse complement strand
GGGGTGCCTGTAGTCCAGCAGCCGGTGGCCGTGCTGGCTGCACCGCTCCGAGGATCGCGCTGGATTGCCTTCAACGCGCTTTCGAGTGCCGACCATCGACGGTCGTTGAACGCGATTGATGGCAGAGAACGCATCCCTCAACGCTTCGCGATCGATTGGATGCAACTAGGCCCAGACGGACGGCTGTTTCATGGCGACAGGAAATCTAACGCAGACTATTATGATTACGGCGCGGAGGTGCTTGCGGTGGCGGACGGGCGCGTTTCCGATTTGAAAGACGGTCTGCCCGAAAACACCGGCAGCAGCGAGCGGAGCAGCCGAACCATCACGATTGATAACGCCGTTGGCAATTACGTGATCGTCGATCTCGGGCATGGAAGATTCGCCCTCTACGCGCACTTACAACCGGGCAGCCTCAGGGTGAAAGTAGGCGATAAGGTCAGCGCCGGACAAGTGCTGGCGCGGCTCGGCAACTCCGGCAACTCCGACGAACCGCATCTGCACTTTCAATTGATGGATTCTAATTCACCGCTAGGTTCTGAGGGGATTCCCTGTGAATTTGCGTCCTTCACGCAGCTTGGGGATGTCAACGGACAGGATGCGGAGCTCGACGCGGGACAGCCGTGGCAACCGAAAACGCAAGCGGCGCCGGTTGTTCATCGGCGGGAGTTTCCCTTTGACAAGGCAGTTGTTACGTTCCCTTGAGAACGCCCACCGGCTGAATTGAGCGCATCGCCACTTTTGGGAGAAGCTGGGATAACTGCCGTATGACGGCAACTCGGAACTTATGGGCTACGATCCACGACACCGATTCAACCTGTTCGTCAAACTTTTTCTCTGTTTTTTTGGTTTGCAGCAGACGCCGAAATCCGCCCTTCAGGCTGCCAGGCGCGCCTGAATCATGGTCGTTTTACAGCCCGCAGCCTAACGGCCCAAACGTGAAAACGTGACAGGGGTAAGGGGTAGGTGTGCCCTGAAGGTACAGACCGGGCGGATCCCCGACTAGCGGCCGACGGCACGCTGTGCCGGTCGTGTAAATAGAGGATGCCCTTACCCTGTTCCCACATTGGCTAATTAACCACCGCCAGCCGTGGCCTGAGCGGGCTATCTCATGCGTTCAGCTCGGCAAGCAGGGTGCGACGAATCCACTCGGAGACGGTCTGGTCGTTCTTTCTTGCAGCTTCGGCCAATCGCTCAGCTTCAGCCTTTGTGAACCGGATGGGCACGATCTTGCCCTTGGCTTCACCCCTAGGCAGCTTCGGTCTTCCGGGTTCGCGCTTCACAAAAGAGTGCTCCCCATTAATTATTGTATTACAAAAATTGTGAATTTTGTCTCACATCGAAGGATTGTTGAGCCCGCTGCTACGGCCTTTGCGGTTGCGGCGTTCACCGGGGCACGACGAGGCGAAGTTCGTGGCCCTATCTTGGGAGAATTACCGGGACGACGCAATCCACATTACGCAATCAGTGTGGCACAGCCATTCGTCGGAGCCGAAGACGCGCAAGAGCAAGGGTGCAATTCCAGTCATTGCCCCGCTTGCAAAGCGGCTGGAGTTTTACCGAGCGAGAATGGGAAATCCAACATCGGGACCAATTTTCCCCAACGCAGCAGGGAAACCAATGGACCTGAATAACCTGCTCAATCGCGTGATACTTCCGACCCTCAATCGCTGCGTTCACTGTGGGAAAAGAAGGACCTCACATATCTTGTCCGAACACGGGTTTGGGGCGTCAACTACTTGTATTGGGGGTCGATGCGTACTGCCGGGTTTGGTGCTGGACTACGCAGCCTGCGTTCGCGTCGGGATGAGTTTCGTCTCGTGATCCAGTCCTATGCCCGTGTTGCCAAGATGGTTCCGTGGAGCCTGGAGCGGGCACTGAAGTCCTTAGGCATGGACCAGGCGGACATCCTACTGCTGGGTCTTTGGAATAAGGACGTCACCCGAGCTGTCTTCGACCAGGCATTGCGCGTTCGCGATCGCGGTCTGATCCGGGCAATAGCCGTGTCAACCCACAATCGGCCGCTCGCACCGACAATGGCGAGCAACAGCGACATCGATATCCTGCATGTGCGCTACAACGCCGTGCATCCCGGTGCGGAACGAGACATCTTCCCCAGGCCGCCGGCACCTGAGGTGCGGCCAGGCATCGTGACGTTTACCGCTACCTGTTGGGGCGACCTGATGAAGCCGGACAAAGTCCCCGCAGGTGACAAGATTCCCACGGCCGGTGATTGTTATCGCTTCAATCTGACGAACCCTGCGGTGGATCTCTGCCTTACGGGCCCACGGTACGTCGCCGATCTGACGGCGGCGCTGGATGCATTGGAGAAAGGTCCGATGACGCCGGATGAGATGGACTGGATGCGGCGGGTCGGTAAAGCTAAGTACCAAAAGCCAAGCCTGTTTTCGCTCCAAGGTTAAGGATCTTGCGCCCGATCGAGGCCCCATTTATCCGATGTCAGGACGACGCAGTAACCTCACAGGAGATCGGATCTCTTGAGTCTCCTCCTTGCAGCGTGGCGGATGGTCAGAACCCAAACTGTACGCCGCTGTTCATCAATCTCATAGATAACTCGATAGATGTGCGGCTTCTTGCCGTAAAGCAGGTGCCACAGCTTTCGTTTCATCTTCTTGCTCTCGGGAGCGACGGCGCAGCGATACGGATACCTTCCGAGCGCAGACACCGCCTCCTCCAGCCGGTTAAACCATCGGGCTGCAGCTTCGGATTCCACGGCGTTCTTTTCCAGATACAGGAGCTCCAGGTCTCGAACTGCTCGATCAGCCAGCTCAACGCGGTATGTCATGTTTGCGGCGGATCGCGTCAAATGCTTCGCGCGCTGGGCGGGTGTGTCCACGCGCAACATCTTCCAGGCCTTGGCGGATGCCTTCTTCCGCATCGGCATGGGCAGCGATGTCGAGTAACCGCTGGTAGGCTTCGGCGTCCTGTACGATGGCAGCCGCCTTTCCTTTCACGGTGAGCACCACCGGACGCTTGGTTTTCTTAAGCTGCTTCATGAAGTCGCCTGAACGACGGCGAAAGGTCGTCAGTGATTGGATATCGCTCGTAATGTCCAGCATCGGCTTGCTCATATGCGTAGCACCTTTTTAGGTGCTCAAATCATACCATGCCTCTGAAATATGAAAACGACCCCGGCTTGCTATGTTGGATGCGCGAGACCTCGCGCCGTGAGAGGGCAGGTTTTGGGCTCCACTCTTGTAGACCTCGAGCGGCGGGTTGACAATTTCCAGCGATGCTCACCGATCGACCGCCACGCACAGCAGCGTTAGAGGCGAAGTTTGCCGAGAGTGACCGGCTCCGAACCTTGGAAGTCCCCCGAGACGACCGGTTGCAAGCCTCGGCAAACTCTATCGCTTCAGCCATGCAAAGCGACAAAGTCTCGGCCGTTCGCCAGGAGTGTTCAGCATTTCTCTCGGTTGCTTCCAGCTTCTACAAAGTCCGCCAGCCCTCGATCCGGGTACTTGCTGCCCGGCCGCTTCGAGCGCGCGAGGGCAGTTCGATCGAGTTGTTCGGGGACTACGACCCCGAAACCATGCTCATCCGTCTCTGGATGCGCACTGCCATTCGGAAACAAGTTACTTCATTTGGTACTTTCCTCAGCACACTCTGCCATGAGTTTTGCCATCACCTCGACTGCCAACGCTTCGGGTTTCATGAAACGTGGCATACACGCGGCTTCTATGCGCGCACTGCCGCGCTCTATCACCATGCACGTGACACACCAGTGAAACGCCTGTTCTGGGTGCAAGCACCTGGTGAGCGATGGCGGATCGACTGGCCCCGAACTAGTCGTGGCGGTTGACTTCTCGGCACAATGCGGGACCGAAGGATCCACTATGCCGGCCTCCCAGAAGCCCGTATATGGACGGCGTTCTGGGACCGTTATTGCAGATGGCCGTAGAATTCATGCAGCCTCTCTCGATAACTCGATCCCGCGGTCTCAACCAGATCATTGTGTCCCGCGCCAGGAATTTCGATAAACCACTTCGGCCCCGGTGCAGCCTCGAACAAGCTGCGACCCAGTTTCAACGGTATGATCTCGTCGCGGTCGCCGTGGAAAAACAGCAACGGCGCGTGGATGTTGGCGATCTTACTTTTCGTGTCGAAACCCCGAAACACTAGAGACCCAATGACGGGGAGAACCGTGTTAGCCACGTCGCCCCCTGACGTGAATGCGGCTTCGAGCACTACTCCGGCACACTCTTTTCTGGATGCAAGATCCACAGCAGCAGCGGTGCCCAGCGATTCGCCCTGCAAGACTGTGTGCTGGGCACTGTACCCGTGATCTCGCAGATATAGGTCTGCCGCATCGGCATTCGCATACAGACCGTGTTCGCTGGGCGAGCCTCCGCTCTTTCCATAGCCCCGATAATCCAGTATCAGAACCGACGAGCCTGCGGCGGTGATTTCTCGGATTGGCAGAAGGCGGTGAGTCAGGTTTCCCGCATTTCCGTGCAAATAGAGTGTCACGAGAGAAGTCTGCGGCGCCCTAACCCACCACGCGTGAAGCCGGACGCCATCAGAGGTGAGAAGCCAGACATCCTCGGCGCTTAGTTTGCTCTGCAGCTCCCAAAATCCGCTTGGATACTTGATCGGGTAATAGGGAGCGTCTCGCAACGATCAACAGAATGCCGACGCTGAACGCAATTACAATCGGCCAGCCGATGTACCACGGAATCTGCATGCCGGAGCCAGTGTAGATCGCTCAAGTCGGTCGGGTTGATTCTAAACGCCGGCGTCGCAGTTCGGTTGGTTAGAACGCAGTCCTATCAGAGGCCATGCGCCATTGATTTGCTACCTGAGGGGCTCGCGGCTTCCACGCACAAGCCGAGAAGCAGATTCCTTCGCCTCGCTTCGCTCGGCGTCGGAATGACAACAATTAAGTGCTGGTGATCGCGTCGCAGTAAGTTCCCGTCATGCTGTGACCATCTTCGCCGACCAGCTCTTCACGAACGCTCCGAAGCGGTCAAGCGCCCTGGAGAAATTGTCTCCGGCGGCAGCAAAGCCCAGGCGGAAATGCGAGGGCGTATCGAAGCAATCGCCGGGAGCCAGCAGGATTCCGCGCTCAGTGGCGGCCTGGCAGAACGGGTGGTCGCTCTCTCCGCTAACCAGCCAGGGGAACGCGGTCATCCCGCCTTGTGGCGGAATCCAGCCGAGTACGTCGCGATGGTCCGCCATGAAGCCCTCGAGGAGCTTGAGGTTTCGAGTGGCGGTTTCCTGGGCCTTGCCGAGCACCACGTCACGTTTGCGGATTGCGATCTCCGACAGAATTTCTCCGGTGGTGTTGTTGCAGATCGAGAAGTAAGCGCGCGCGGTCCAGTATTGCTGGCGGCGCTGGGCGTCGTGCTCGACCATCCATCCCGTGCGCACGCCGGCAATCGAGAATGCCTTCGACAGATCGGAGATCACGGTGGCGTGCGGCAGGCGTGCCGCGGATTTCGTTGGTCTCTCGTGGTAGATCGGATGGTAAACCTCGTCACTCACCAGCTGGATTCCGCGCTCGGCACTGAAGTCGTGCAGGGCTTCCATTTCTCCGTCGCCGATGGTCGCGCCAGTGGGGTTGTGCGGGCTGTTGACCAGGATGAGCTTGGTCTTCGCGTCGGCGAGGCGCTTGATCTCGTCGGGGTCGATGCGGAATCCGTTCTCGCGGCGCACGCGATAGAAGCGGGTTTCCACGCCTAGGGATTCAGGCAGGGCCGAGAACGTAGTGAATCCAGGCAGCGGGATGATTACGTTCGCGCCCGGCTCGGCGGCGAGCCACATCAGGGCCACGAGCGCCTCGGAGGCGCCGGTTACGATTTGTACGGCCTCGACCGGGACACGCTGCATTTCAGCGATCGCCTGACGCAGGCTGTCGGCGCCGGCGGGGCGGCTGTAGACCAGGTTGTGGTTTAGGAAGCGGTGGCGCGTTTCGTCATCGGCGAGCGCAAGGATGTCGTTTACGGTCCAGGTCGGTCCAGTGCTCGCAGCGAGGTTGAACTCTATGTCGTGTTCGTACTGGTCGAGCCAGGCATCGAGCAGGAAGGGCTTCAGTCGCACGCGGGCACCTCGAAGGAGAAGTTGGTTCCTGTTGTTGATTCTGCGAGTCGGCACACGGATGATTTTTTAGTTTACGAGCGCTCAGAATTTAACGGCTAAAACAGTTTGCTGCAAATCCACGTTGGGCGGCCTCAGCCCCTAAAGGGAGAGTAAATGCGGCCCAGTTAGGACCCTAACTAATGCAGTGCAAGCCTTTTTGGGGTGCACTCTTCCTGTGGCTTGGGTAGGCTCGTCAGAACAGTGACAGCTGGCCTTGCTCAATCAATTTGCGAGAAGAACGACGCGCCAGACTGCCACCCTCCATGACGGCAGCATTAGGATTGGATTCAATGCCCAGCGGCAGTATTGAGGGAATCTCACTTCCCGATCGCTCAAACGGCTCGTTCTTTGGTTCTTCAAAGCAGAACACAGGCGACGACGGTCGCAGTTGACCCAGCGCGCGCCAGACGCTGTCCGCCGACTCCCCAATCCCCTTGTTCTCAACCAATTCACGCGCCATGGCGGTAAGCATGTCGTCATCACCGTCGATTGCCTGCAGACCTTCGGAGGCAAACTTGCCCTCCATTGCTAACGCCACCAGGAGTTTCTTCCCCATCAAGCGAAGACAGACCTCCTGCATGGTTCCGGCATAAGCAAAGAACTTCACCTCCACCGGCCGTCTCTGACCAATCCGCCAGGACCGCCGGCTGGACTGCCGCAACGTGTGCAGCGAATACCCAGTCTCGTGAAACAGGATGGTTGGAAAGTCCAACAGGTCGAGCCCGGTCTCCACGATCTTGGGGTGGCAGATCGCCACATCGATTCCCCGGCGTAACTGCTCCCGGTACCACGCCTCCCGCCTGTGCGTCGGCACGCTGGCGCGCAACGTGGCTGCCCGGATTCCCTCATTACGGAAAAGCGCCTCCAGGCGCTCGATCACATCATGCTTGTTGGTATAAATCGCAAACACCTGGCACTTACGTCCACGTGCCAGTTGGGCTTTCACTTCCTCGATGAGTGCCCGCTCCTTCGCATAAGACCAGTTTAGGTCCAGGTCCACGGTCTCGGCGATGACGAAGCTCTCGCGGCTGTTTGTCTCCGGATTGAACTCCGACCCATATAACGTGCCAAAGCCATACGGATGGTCTGGCCACCCCAACAATGTATTGAGCATGGTGCTCACCACGCTGCTGTTGCCCCGGTGCTCCTTCAGGCAGGCCGTGATCTCCTTCTCGAGTTCCTCATAAGCCGTCTTCAAGGGTTCCTTCAGACCCACCGAGACAACTTCTTCGCGGTAACTCGGCAGTCCATCTGATATATCCTCCAGGCTGATAAAGGCACAGTGGTCCATCAGGTACTTGCCGAAGAGCAGCGGCGATGCGCCCGGCTTGCGCTTGATCGTGACCGTCTTCTTGGTCTTCTTGGAACAGGCGTTGTCCTCTACGGTGATGCGCTCAATGGTCTCGATCACTCCGAAGTCGCGTGTGAAACGCTCCCGTCCTGCGGATCCCCATTCGTAGCCGTCTCCAGTCATCCGTTTGCATCGTTCCGGAACTACGTGTTGAACAGGTCATCTGCATAGCCGGAGAGTAAAGTTCCAGTCAGTCCCAGGAACCTTCGTGCGGTCCGGTTGAGCACGCCCAGCGCATTTCCCTGGGCAGTGTCGCCGGCGAGTTGATGGATCTCATCCGCGAGGGCGTAGTCAAACCATTCCGGCATGTAGCGGCCCATGTATTCCGCCGGCGCCATGCGGACAATCTTGTTTCCGTCGGCTTGCCAAAGCGGGCAGTATTTGGCCGTACCTTCTTTCGGTTGTTCTACGATCTCGTGCAGACGCTTCTTGTCAAAATCGATTGGAGTAAGACGTACCCCATCTGTCTCAATCGGAGAGCCCGTATCGGGGTTGGTAAGCGCTCCCAGGTATCTTCCCGAACGGCTCATGCCGTAGCAGTGTTTCCAGAAGTAAGAGAGTTTGGCCTTCTCGCGGCCAATGCAGAAGATGGCGGTTTCAGGACAGAGCCTCCGCCAGTCCTTCCGCCCCAGCCGCCGGAGCTCGCTCAGCGAAGTATGCATCCCCTCGCGCACGATCTCACCCCGCCGGAGACGGACTTCATTGATACCGTGAGGCTCCCGCGAGTTGCCGCCGTTCCGCATATCGTCGATCAGGAACACCCGCACATGAGGCAGCGTTAAGAAGGTCTCTCGCGCCCATTTCTCCACCAGATGAGGCGGTGCCATCACCAGGCTCGTGAATGGTCTTCCAGCGCTGTGCACAAGCATGCTGCCCAGCGCGATCAGCGTCTTGCCTGCACCACACTCCGCCACGACATTGGCGTTACGAGCTAGATCCCACCGTTTACTGACGCCCATGATGGCTAGCGTCTGTGCCGGATATGGAGTTCTGAGCATATGCGAGAGCAGTGGAGATGGTGCCTCACCTGCGCCAAACAGGGCTGGGTACGATGACAAAATGCGTTCGCCGATCTCCTCGCTGTGAATTCGGAGATAATCATGGATGGGTGTCGAGGTTTGGCATGGATTTCTCCGGGAAAGCGGGCAGGTGAGATGAAGCTGGAGGTGGAGTGCTATTCCGGGCGGAAAGCTGACGAAAGGCCGGTTCGGTTCCGGCTGGACGGACACGAGTACCTGGTCGAAGAGGTCCTTGACCAGTGGTATGGCCCGTCAGACACCTATTTCAAGGTCCACGCAGATGACGGCAACCTTTATATCCTGCGCCGGGAGACAGCCGTACCCGAGGGGGCATGGCATCTGGAATCTTTCCGGCAATTGCCACGGAGGAAGTCTTAGGCAACCGATCTTAACTGCACTCGCTGGCGCCACCTGTTGCAGGGTTAGAAGGCTCTAGGAAGGAAAACAGGCTTCGAGCCAGAGCTTGAGCGTAAGGTCATGCCGCGATTCGTTGGCGAGATAAGGCCGCAATTCTTTCGCGTACCGCGCTCTGAGCATGCGCTCGTCTAACCGCCCTGCTTTTGCGAGAAATTTCGCATCTTCGAGGTCGACCGGGCTGTTGCGAGCCAGTTTGGCAAGCACAAGGTCATGGACATCGAGGGCGAAGAGGCGAAGTCGAGCGAATGAGCCCGGGAACAGCTCCGTCAAGCGTGCTGCGAAATCCGCCGGAACATCGGCAATGGTCACGTGCTGAAGGTACATTCCGTGTTTCTTGTGAAGCGCAGAACCACGCCCGGCAATCGTCTCAAGTTCCGCGATCGCCGATGACGGCGTCGCGGCGATGTAATCGACGTCCGCCGTCGGCCGAGGCAAGTCGTAGAGCACGGACAAAACGAAGCCACCCAAGCAATGAAGTTCGACCGCTGACTGGAGAAGCTGGTCAACATCTTGCAGGAAGGCCTTCCAGTGCGCTGGCGGATTCCGGAGTGCATCACGCGACATACCTGAGCACCTCGGGTCGCCAGTTGCTTAGCACATTCCATCGCCGCGCCTCTTTCGGGCGATGTTTTCTTAGCCACTTGCGCTCAGCGTCACTAAAATCCTTTCCTCCTAACAGCTCCTCCTTCACAAGCAAACTACGCCCGAGCCTGGATTCCAGTTCTTCAAGAACAGCGTCCCTTTTGGGGTTGCGGGATGGCGATCGGGCGCCCGCCTTTCTCGCCAGCGAGACCACAAATCCAAGGCGATTCTGCAGGTCGTGAAGCTTGGCCTGCTGGACCAGCCATTCCGTGTTCATGTCCCAGTATTTCAGCATCAGCCACGGCAAGGCCTCAAACAGTCGCGCTTCCAGCTGCTCTTGGGCCAGTGCCGCGAGGAGAAGTTCAGCGGGGTTCATGCATCGACGTGGACTTGGCAGATAGTCGAAGCCCGGATATCCGAGGCCAGCTAAGTGCGACGCCAGCTGATCTGGACTAACCTTCTTGGAGGCCATGGATGGTCGGGACGGCGGCAAGGATGACGGAGATAGCTTGTATACCCGTACCATCTTTCGCGCCAACTCCGGTATCAGTGGCCTCCGGCCTTTTTCCAGCATGGAGAGATAGCTCTGCGACACACCGAGTTCCCTCGCGGCTCGCTGCTGATTCAATCCGGCCTTCTTCCTTGCTTGCTGAAACCCTGCAACATCCATGGATATCAAACTCCAAATGCCTGGCTTAAGATTATCACAATCTTGTGATACTTTTGGATGGGTCCATTGCCCAAGCAGAGGGTTAGCTCCCTAGGCCGCTTTCTTCCGGAGGCCAAACTCGGGCCATTCGACTGCGCCGTTTGCGGACGGAAACACAAGCTGACGAGTCCGCAGTCCTCTCCTCAAAAGAGCCAATAGTTCCTTTCGCTTGGCCTTGATAACGACTCCTGAGTACCCAAAACCGGGAAGCGTTTGGATTCGTTTCTGCTGGCCGCAATTGCGAAATCATCCACGAACGCCATTCCGGCGTGGCAGGCAAACCGTAGTGGCAAACAAGCGAGGACCAAATGAAGAGTTGGTCGTCACTGACCAGAAGCAACTTTCCGTCCGAGGTATTGTCTGCCAATTCCTGTGAGCAGCTCACCAGATGACGCAGCGGCCGTTTCCGGCCAGATACCACAATCGAGCCTCGATAGCACATCGGCTTTTCACCCAGCGACACAATGCTCTCGTTGCCATAGGGATCCATTACCGTAAATGAGTCTCCGTTTGCGAAGGCGGCAGCCAGCGCCCCGATCTCTACGTCGCCGCCCACGACTGAGACAAGGTGCGCTTTGCCTCGCTCCTCCCCCATGAATGCATCAAGTGAGACACGGAGGTTGGTCGCTGTTTTCTCCGTTTGGCGACGATACATGAGTCTTCCGAATCGCTCATGAGCATTTTTCATGCGTGGATTCCTTCGTCTCCTTGAGTTCAACGATGTGGCCACTTTCGTATGCAAGGGTCAACTCGTGGCTGAACCGTTCCCGCTTGCGAATGATGGTCTCTCCTTCGGTTTCACCCTCCTCGTTGAATTCGTCCACATACTTCACGGATCGCCACTGAGCGATGTGCCGCATCCGCCTTCCCCAAAGAAACCGTTGAGCATGCCGCTGCAGGCCAGCAGCCCGTTTCCGTATCTTCGCCGAAAATGGGCCTAATCATTGCATCGTCTGATGGAAACTATGAGGCGTTGCCGTATAGTCAGCATCGTCTCGTCTGCTGACTAGGGTGTGCAGGAAGCTGCACAACCAAATGGAGGATGACGACCATCCAGGACGAGTGGGATCGATCAGGAGAGGTTCAACGCAGGATGGCGATTTTCCCTGAGGCGTACAGCAGAGTGAGTTCGTTGGTAAACCTCTCCCGCTCGCGTCGAATGATGGTGCCGTCTTCTTCAACTTCTTCAGAGCAGTCTGTGACCTTGACGGATCGCCAGGTAGCGATGTGCCGATCTTCGCCGGAACCAAAGACGCCGTCCAGAAGTCCCGCTATCGCGCACAGTGCGACGTGGCCTCCATGCAACGGGGTCACAGGACGCCCTTTGATCTCCGCCCGGCACACGGTAAGGATTCTGGCCGCCTGACGATATGCTGCTGACTTCAGCAACAGGTCTTCGATCTCATCCAGAGGCAGGCCGCGATGAGTCAACTCGACAGGTCCGCCTTCTGGAACCGAGTAGACTGCATCGGCAGAGTCAGGGAGGACGGGAAGTTGCTCCCACTTACGACTCATCTCAGCGATTAAGTTTTGCGCCTTGATGAGATCGGCATCAGACAGCTGATTGCATTCATGGCGCGTACGCCTGGTACCGAGCAGCACGACCTGCTTGTACTTCGCAGCCTCCGGCGTGCCCAGCCGGTAAGCTTTCTTGTCTTTGAAGTGGAAGGCGAGAAGACGCTCGCAAACGGCGAGACGATCTCCGGGAACGACCAGAACCAGCACGCCGGCAGGCTTGAGCCAGCGGTAGCAGTGCTCGAAAAATATCTGTTCCAACCTGCGGTTTTGGGAATGGCCGCATTCGAAGTCGTAGGGTGGATTCAGATAGAGCAGCGACAGGGACTCCACTGGGCAGTGCACATCCAGGGCATCGCCATGAATGACGTGATGGCCGACCTCGCGGGCCCGTTCGACGCGGTAAGCGTCCAGTTCGATACCGTATCGGATCGCTAGCGGATTTCCGGCGATCACCGTAAAAGCGCCGCCGTCGCCGATGCAGGGGTCCAGTGCTGCGTATGCAGAAAGCGGAAACTGCAGGAAGCGTCGAATCCGTTCAGCCTCCGCTAATGGAAGAGGAAAATAGCCGAGTTTTTGCTTGCCCGCCAAGCGCATGGTGCCTCCCTATCGAACCATTTGGGGATGATGATGATCTGTGCTTGCATTCACAGAGCCATGAGCGGTAATGTCGCAACTGTTATGGCTCTTCATACGTCTGCGAAGATCGGAAGAAACGAACCCTGCCCCTGCGGCAGCGGCAAGAAGTACAAGCATTGCTGTTTGCCTGGCTATGCTCCCTCTATCGACCACGTGTGGGCGCGGCAGCACGAAGAGTCGGACCGCCTGACGCGGGAGATCACCAGGTTTGCCTTGCGTAAGTTTGGGGACCGGATCTATGAGGCGTGGCAGGACTTCAACATGTGTGAAGCCCCCAAGCCGATGGAAGAAGCCGCAGACGAGCGCCAGATCTTCATGCCCTATTTCTTGTTCCAGTGGAATCCGGACGCTCGACGTACTGCCGCGCGCAGGCAGGGCGGCGTCGTGGCTCGCTGGTACATGCTGGAGAAGTCGAAGCAGCTGACCGCGATGGAACGGATGTTTTTGGAGCAGGCTACAACACAGCCGCTGAGCTTCTACGAGGTCGTGAGGAATGAACCCGGTGAGCGCATGAGCGTGTGGGACGTTCTGATTGGCGGGGAAGCCGAAGTCATCGAGCGGTCGGGGTCGCGAAACCTGCGGCCGGGGGACCTGCTTTTTGCGCAGATCTGGCACCAGCCAGAACTTGCCGTGTTCGGCAGTTCGGCTCCCCTCTGCATCCCGCCGGACAAGAAGATCGAGGTCATCGAACTGCGAAAAACACTGAAGAAGAAAATCGCGAAACAGAATCGCGATCTGGCGCCGCACGATCTGTTGCGATATGCAGATCTGATTCGCGCCACCTACCTGGACATTCGCGACCGGCTATTCGCTCCGCCAGTGCTGTGCAACACGGACGGCGACCCGCTGCTGTTTCACACCCTGACGTTTCGGGTCGAGTCGGCGGAAGCGGCGTTCGACGCGTTGGCCCCGCTCGCAGTGGGACGTTCCCGTGAGGAGTTGCTCGACGATGCGGAACTGGGTGACGACGGGAAGCTGCGGAAGGTGGACATCGATTGGATCAAGGAAGGCAACCGTAAGTTTAAGACTTGGGACAACACCATCCTGGGCCACGTCAAGATTTCCGAGGGACGTGTGATCGCGGAGGTGAACTCGGAGAACCGCGCCAGACAGCTGCGCAAAGAGATTGAGAAGCGACTCGGTGTGCTGGCGGTCCACGAAAGCACCCGCGCCCAAACGCTCGAAGAGATGCGGAACAATGCGCCACAAGAGGCCGAGGATGCGGAACTGCACGAGGCCGAGATGGAAGCGATGTTGCGCGACCCGGAAGTGAGAAAGCAGCTGCAAGCCGTGATGCAGAAGCAAGTCGAAAGCTGGATTCATCAAAAGATTCCGGCATTAGGCGAGCTTACGCCCATGCAGGCCGTCCGCGATCCCGACGGCAAAGAGATGGTCGAGGCGTTGCTCTTGCAGTGGGAGCGGCACGATGAAAGAGATATATCTCCGAATCAGATCCGTCCCGACATTGGCGCCATCAGGCGCTTGTTGAACTTGCCTTCTCCTGAGGCCTGAGTTTGCTCGAGCCACTGCCGTTCCATTTGATGGAGCCGAAGTTGCAGGTAGCGCCAGTAATCCTCCGACATCTGCAGTTCGCCGGCTTCCTCGATCACATTTTGGAAATAGCTAAAGCTCACGACCACAGCGTTACTCTTACTGTTCAGCAAGGTCGCGTATTTGCGTGCACACCCCAACAGGAATCCACGCTCGACCTGCCGAATGGAGATTCCTCGTTGGAACAAGGCATTGGCAAGTTTCTCGTCCGCAGGAGCAAACGAGCTCGCGACACACCGCCGACTTCCCATCAGGCGCTGGATGCGGGCGACGTAGCTTGCCCGGTCTTGTGTTGCTGCTTCTTTTCGAGTCTTCTCGTATGGCCAGAACGCATCGCAGATTTCGATGTGACCAGAGTCGTGCTGATTGGTGGCGCTCTGAACGCGGCAGACCTGCTGCCGCTGCAGTTCCTCCATATAGATAACGATGGAGCGGCGGCTGCGGCCCACTGCCTTTGCCAGGTCTCCGTGGGTAATCCTCATCTGCCCAGTTCTGCGGTCCGCGTTCAGGCAAAGATAGATGAAGAGCCGGAAAGCTCCATCGGAAAGCAAACCGAGAGCGCGGGAAACTTCCCGTCCGGCGGCAAACCATCCGCTGGGGTGCTTCAGCTTTCCGGCTGGTGCGGTCACCGCGAACCAGCCTGCGCCAGACACAGAATCTCTTCGCGTAGCAGATTCTCCGCGCTCTGCTGCTGCCTCACCCTACGTTGCAGGGAGATGAGTCTGGCGATGAGCGCGTCTTTGGATTCCCGCCGTAACCGGGCAGTCTTGGACCACATAGATCGCTTCTCCGGGCCGGATGCGCTGTTGATTAGCTGCATGAGGACCGATTCCCGGAGCTGCTTACGCCTGGGCGGCCGCCGACTCGCCATATAAATCCGATAGGAGAGTTCGTTTCTCTTGATCGTGTTGGGAGAGATCGAAAGACCGAACAGGATACTCACGCGTTTGCAAATACTCGCATACGTTACCTCGGCATGGTCCTTCTGCAGTGCCCTAACAGCAGCTTCCACGCGCGCAGCGGTATCGCGCTTCTGGCGTTCCCATCTCGGCTGCAGCCAGCCGGGATGCCGTTTCTTATCTCGGTGACCCATGCTCGATGCTCACAGTCTGCGCTGCGTCTTTCCGCATCGCATCGATCAGATCCATCTCCTCCTTGATTAGTTCGCAGTCGGCGATCAAACCCTTCATCTGCCGTGCTTCCGCTACAAGCTTTTCCCGGTGCGCATACTGTAGCTGTTGTTCTGCCCAAGCCTGCTTTTGGTCGATCTGATATCGCTTCGCTGGATCCGGCGCATTGCCCGCACAGCCTACGCAGACGAACTTGGCCGGGCACATGTTGGCCACTACGCAGGTTCCGCCAAACACCTCCGTCAGAGCTCCGACCTTACCTTCAGCCTCTTTCAACATTCTTCCGATCTCGTCGGGGCTGCGCCGCCCCTCGGCACCCAGATCGATGCGATCCACAAAGATCATTTCTGCTGCGCTCATCACCTTCGTCGGAGTCGGTCGCGCATAGTACTTCGTGACGGTTGGGTCGCGCTGGTGCAGCAGTTTGGCAATGACCTCAACCGGCGTATTCAAGTCAGCCATTTCGGTGGCAAACGAATGCCGCAGCAGGTGCGAACTAAGCTGAACCACATTGCCGTCGAGTGAGCGCAGGATAAGGCCATGGAGAAGGAACCGCATGAACGTATTCAGAACGTGCAAGCGAAGGCCGCGGCCATTCCACTGCAACACGTATCGATCGGGCGCTCGCTTGTCGTCTTCTATTTTCACGATGGGAATCAGGGGACCACCCCACTTCTCACACTGAAAACGAATCAGCTCGACCAGGTGGCGTTTGGTATCCTCGTCGATAAAATAGTCTTCCCGCTTCTGTCTTCCTTTTGGCACCAGCCGGAGCATCCACCGCGTCGCCGCTTTGGGGCCCACGTTCTCAAGCTGCTTGAAGCAATCCGGGCTTTGCGCAATCTGCATGATCTCGCCAATGCGCGCGCCGGTAATCGTTCCCATACGAATCACCAGCCCGCCAAACATGCAGGCTGCGTAGATACCCTCATAAGGAAGGAACTCGTGCCCTTCGCGCTGTTGCAGGAAGTCGATCGGCCGGAAGTCGGTCGGGCCGAATGCCAGCAGGCCGCCGTCCGCCCAGGCGCTCTTGCTTTCGTATCCCCACTCAGCATGGAAGGCTTCGCGTCTTTCGGCCAGATCGCTGTCGCTGCGCACATCCAGGTGGCGAAACACCCGATGCCGGAAAAGATCAAGGAACCAGAAAGGCTCTGCTGGACAGCCTTGCGTAAGACTTGTGGTGGCGTTGTACTCGACGAAGTAGGCGCGATTCTTCGGCGAGAAACCGCCTTCCTGCCAGCGCCTTTGAAGCGTGGTGGCGGGCGCCTCGTGATAACCAAGCGCCACCGCGTGCTCTCGCAACGAGTTGGAGTCCCACAGCGTCAACTCAACGCGCTGCCGCACTGCCCGCCGGCCCATCGTTTGCGCCGTTTCTTCATAGCCGAACTCATACGGGCAGCGAAGATCGTTGGCTTCAACGGCTACGACGGCTTGCCGAGTTGCCTCGTACAGGCGACGCAGCTGGTTGCAGCGGATCCCCGCTACATGTCGTATCTGGTAAAACTTCGACTGCACTGCGTCGGTCTTAATCTTGACCCGCTCTTGCTGTTCGCGAAGATACGCGCTGTAGGTCTTATGGCGCATGAACCTTCGCCGATCGGTCACTGGCCCTATGAAGAAGTTCTTCATCACTTCCAGTTGCTCAGGCCTTAGTCGCTCAGCATATTCATCGAACGCGTTGCGCACCGCACTCCATTTGACCCAGAAACGTGCGTCGCTGATGCTCCGACAAGCCCTTCCCGATCTCCCCTACATGAATACGAAACAACAGATCATTCGCGTCGACGCTGTTAATGTCCACGATGGACTGTTCGATCATCACACGACGCAGCACCCGGACGAAGTTCGCAATCTGGTTGTAGATGGACTTCTGCTGCCGGTCAGATCGCAAGAGCGCAAACAGCGCCATTGCATCCCGCACGGACGGATTTTCAATCCGGCCCAGGTAGGACAGGACTTTTACCGAAGGGACTTGCCAGCGCCCATCGCCTGACGGATCGTAGGAGGTCAACGGCGCGCTCGCCATTGCGGGACTGATGATCTTTGCCAGTTCGCGAAGATTGGTAGGTAAAGCGCAGCGGACATGAGTTCCTTGCTCGGGAAGTCCTTTTTTCCTCCTCCACGCCACGATGCCAGTGCCGAATGCATGATCGTTCCACACCGGCATTCGCTGTTGCACAATGCGACGGTTCGGACTGATCCCCTCCTGCCACAGCGCCTCGCAGATCTCCGCTACAACTTCGTTCGGAAGGGACCTGTTCCTGGGCCACGTTAGTCCCAAGTCGGCCTGAATGCGGAGCGCGATGTCGATGGAGGTCACGCAAGTGCTCCCGTCAGAATCGCGATGTCCTCATCCAACGCTTTGCTCACGTCATGGGATTGCACAGTCGCAAACTGCGCCAACAGGCCTGGGTCTTTTTTGACCTGTTGCTCACGCTGTTTCATCGCCTTGTGGATGGAGTTGAGAGTGGTATCAATGAAGTCGCTATCCCGCACGACGTGTTCGTAGGCCTTGAGAGTCCGCTCGGCCGTCTTCCATGCCATGTACTGAACCAACTCCGCCTTGCGGCGGACCATTTCATTCTGATCCGTCGCCGTTCGCTCGATGGTCCGAAGCGCATTGGTGACGAACCAGTGCCGCGCGATATGGGGCGGGGCAGCGATCCCGGCCGCCCGCAACGCAGGATTCCAGTAGTCGCTTCGAAACATCCGCGGACTCACGGGGCCTCCGCGCGTGGTTAGAAACAATCGGACCTTTGCCAGCTCGGCAGCGTCCATTTTCTCCAGATCCGCAAGGCAAAGCCCTTGCCGGTCGTGCGCACGCCGCCCGTTCGCATCGTCATCGAAGTATCTACGCACCACCTTCGCCGTAGCCGACGAAACCACGAAACGTTTCGTCCTGACTCCAAAGCTCCCTTTGTTCCGCGCTTGAAACTGATTCAAGAACTGGCTCGTAAACCAGTCCAGGGCGGTCAGATCGAGCACTTCGCTGATCCTTCCACCGCCTTCAAAGAGAATCCGCACTACGCAGAGTTCTCTTAGGCCCCACCCGTATTCCTTGCCGGCCTTGTAGACCAAATGAGGAAAATCAGGATCGTCGATGGTCTTGGGCAACCATTCCCGATCCACGCAGCGGAAGAAGTTTGCGGAAAGCCGGATTCCCGAGGGCGGATCCACGCCGCTCACTGCCGGCATGGGATCGCGTCCCTCGATTTCACGTACCGCTCGGCGGTACTGGACTCGCAGTTCCTGAGTGACCCGCCCATTTCAGCATGGAGCAGTGGGTTAGGCGGCTCGTAAATCTTCGACGAGATCAGATGATCGTAGAAGCGCCACAGGGCGGCGAGCAGGATACGAACATTGATTCGCGTTTCCTGCGTTTCGCTCACGTAGGTCGCCTTTACGCCGGATCGGTCGGCGCGATACGTCAGCTTGCATTTGGCGGCAACCGTCAGATACTCACCAATAATGTTCCGAGCCTCGACAACGGAATCCAGCATTTTCCACTGATGTCGCTGTACCGTCGAATCGCTGAGCGCCCAGTTGAAAAGCGACAGTACTTCGCGCATGTAGACCGGCACCGAGCCGGGCGACAGCGATTTCATCAACTCGCTTGCAAACAGCGACAGCGTGATATCCGGGAGGCCGTCATCGCGGACCACCTGGTACTGATGAATAAAATCCGGCGTGGATACGAGTTTGAGCATGCGCTCGCCCTTTACAGCTTTGGTCGGCCTCACGAATTCAGCGCCGCGCCTTCGTCACCGCCAGAGACGAAATGATGATGACGAGTCGCTTGGAATTCGATCAGCCGGTGCTACGCTCCCGGATATTAAGCGTCGCCGCATAGGAAAAGTCGGCCCTTACTATGCTTTTCATGAACAATTGACAAGGTTCCTTATCGTACCAACGTGTCCTTTATGCAGCGGCGTCACCGGCCGGCCTGTCATCTTCTGCTGTTTGCGTACCAGAATCCCGCGAGCGTTCTGCATCGCCGCAGATCGTTGCAGCGCATCCTCAATTTCATCCAGCGGTAGCCCGGTATAAGTGATCGTCGCTGGCGGCGATGGTGGAATCGCGTAAGGCTCACTCACTTCGTGGTTAAGTACCGGCAGCAACTGCGGCTTGTACGCAATTCGCAGCAACTCCTCCGCTCCCTTGGGTTCGCCCCGCAGATGAGCCTTCTTCCGCCTTCCGAATAACACGACCTGGTTGAATCGCACAGATTCTGGATGCTGGAGTCGAAAGACACTGATCCGGTCGAACTGCGCCGCCAAAAGCCGTGCGCAGGTGCCGACAGCGGGCGCTGGAACGACGAACACAAGGACACCCTCGGAGATCACCCAGCGATAACAGTGCTCCAGAAACACCAGCTCCATCCTCTTATTGCTATGTGGTCCGAACTCGCTGTCATAGGGCGGGTTGAGATACAAAAGCGAGCAGGTTTCTGCCAGCACACGGCAATCAAACGCGCTGCCGTGAACGGTAGAGATCCCTTTCGTGGTGGCCGCTGCAGCCCGGTCCGCATCGAGTTCAATGCCAGCGGGGCAGGCGCCGCTGTCTTCGGTGATTTCGATCAAGGCCGTACCGTCACCGAGGCAGGGATCGATGGCTGCATACGGCCCGGACGGAACCAAGAGTGCCCGAATGTTCTGGGCTTCATCGATTGGCAGGGGATAATAGCCGAGCTTGAGGCGGCCGGCGTTGCGCATCGTTCCTCCTAAAGGTTGACGTGTGTTTCTTCTTTAGGCAGCGTGTGGCTGGGTTGGACCAGCGAGTTCTTCGAGTCCGAGGACGACGTTTTGAAGGGTTTTGATGTCTGCGATCTCGTTTAGCGGCGGGACTTGCAGCTTATCCAGTAGCCCCTTCACCGTGTTCGGGTCGAGTCGTTGGGTAACGGCTTCTAATCGGTCAAGTCCCCGCGTAGCGCACTCCAGCATCTGCAAGACCTTCTGTTTGATGGCTGCGTCGCGGATTAGCTTAGGCTGATTGACGCGCCCGTACTCCCGCAGAATGCCTCTGAATAGCGCCGTGCCGACGGCCTTTTCCAATCCCAGAATGCGCGCGTCCAGATCGTCGCCCGAGCCACAATTATGCAAGCGTGCCTTCGTTCAGGTCCAACTTTGCGTGGGCGATGTCGAGGGCGATATCGATAGAACTGTCCGCGCGAGCATAGCCGTAAGCCAACTGGAGATCATTCACACCAATGGGCGAATCGTCGTAGTTGTGGGCATCGGTGAATTGGGACCATGCCTGATCCGGCAAACATAGAAAAACTACGGACAGACACAACAAACGCACCCAGTCATTCATCGCCAGCACTTTCCGGCGGATATGGGACTTGCAAAACCGAGGCACTGCAAAGGTAAGTCGCAACGGCCAGTGCTTCGTTTGTTGTCAGTCATCTAGCGATCAGCTGTTGCCATTCGTGGTTGCCTGGTTTCACTGCTCGAGTCGTGTCGCGATATCGTACTCAAAGCGAGTGCCCGCATACGGTCATTTTTCAACGGGCTGTTCGACACGCCGAAGCAGAACCCGAAGCGAAGCGCGGATGAGCTGCGATTGTTTTAGCCCGGTAAGCTCGGTAAGTCGTTCTAATATCTTGCGGTCGGCCTGGGTCAGCCGGATCGTGGTTTTCTCCAACTCGCCTGGATACCGCATGACAAAGCTTGGAAAGCAATCAAGATACCAAATTTGTATGGCTAACGTATAGCGCGTCGAGATATTGGCACGAATTTGGTTTAACGTAAGCCAAGCTACGAGTTTCTCGTGGGAGATAGTAT
>Ga0306920_100003187_pt1 | contig 20796 bp, 16 predicted proteins | sample flu12Cox44000170_FD_204666 | JGI IMG/M metagenome (GOLD analysis project Ga0306920, IMG submission 204666) | Lab enrichment of tropical soil microbial communities from Luquillo Experimental Forest, Puerto Rico - flux4day.12C.oxic.44.000.170 (v2)... | ecosystem: Environmental > Terrestrial >... | reverse complement strand
TCTTGCCGGCTCAAATTAGCACACTCCGGGGCTCAGGGGGCCTCAGCACCAATAGTTGAGCGGCGGCCCGCTGCCCGTGAAGTTGCGAGACCTGCAACAGTGCGATGAGGAATCCGCAACAAATGGAGCCGCGTGAAAAACTTTGCGCGGAGCGGAAGTCGTTCCGCTACACGGGCCGCGCCTCGCTAACACCGCATCGCCAGCAACCTTGCGTTGACCGTCCTCAGATCGGGCGACAGGCTCCGGCACGCCAGATCGAACCAGGGGGGCAGACACGGGGTGCGGCCACGACCGGTGCACCGGGAACGACGACAACGGGGCTGCCAGTGGCAATGCATCCGCCTGCGGCATCGGCACCACTGAAGCTTGCGACGGCACCGGCAAACAAAACTGCCGCGAAAACTCCTCCTTTGCAGGCCCCGGTCGAGGTGGACCCGCCCGGCAATCACAATTGTCCTGGAGCCAACCCACCGAACCATGCTCCGAAATACCCGGCGTAAAGCTCAGGCAGCTCAAGGTTCATCGAGTGGCCGATTCCGGGTACGACGACGAGCCGGCAGTCGGGCATCGCTGCGGCCATGGTATTGAGGTCGGCAGGAGGAATCCAGCCGTCCTTCTCTCCCCACAGCACAAGGTGCGGATGCTTAAGCTCTGGCATGCGGCGCTCGAGCTCGCGGCTTTCGCGTTCAAGATTGAGGTTCGTGGGAGTCCCGATCCAGATGCCCTCTGCAACGCCGAAGGTCTGCTCTACGATGCGGTCGAAGAAGGCGCGCACGTCGCCGAGCCCGTCGCGGAAGCGAGGCGTCACGTCGGGCGCCAGGCTCTCCGGCTCGAACAGCGACACGGCCGCGGTTGCCATCATCGCGCGGGTAAAATCGCGGCTGTTCATCATGGCGCGGAACAGTCCGATCTGCTCGTCATTGAACGACAGTCCGAGCGGCGTGACCGGATCCAATGCGAAGACCCGCCCAAAGCGTTTCGGTTGCATGAGCTCCATGCGGGCCGCGATGATGCCGCCGGTGGAATGCGTTGCCAGGTGGCAGAACGGAATCTTGAGCGTATCGAGCGCGGCCAGCATGTCGAGCGCGTGCTGCTGCATCGAATAGTTGGCATAGTCCTTGGTCGGGGGCGGACGGTCGCTGTCCCCGCACCCACGCCAGTCGATGCCGACCACGCGCAGGCCGCTGGGAAAAAACGGCGCAGCCAGTTCGATCCAGTCTTTGCTGGCGAGGTTGCCATGGATGAAGACGACGGTGACGTCGCCTTCACCCCACTCCCGACAACCAAGTTCGATTTCACCGGCTCGCACCCGCGGCATTGATCATACCTACTTGTTCAGGCCGGCGGTTGGCGAAGCACCGGGCGGGGTCGGCGCCACCGGCAATGCCGAAACCACTGCCCCCTTGAACATGCGGTCCGTGCCGAGCGGAGAGCTGGTGTCGACCGTTCCCTTGGTCACGAAATCCACGACGTCGGCGGAATACTCCACCGGGTTATCCGTATGGATGAAATGCCCGGTGTCCGGGTAGATCTTTAGCATCGGCAGGTTGCCGGCGATCGTCATCCGCGTCATGAACGGTGTGATAACGTCGCGTCCAAGGTCCGTCAGACCGTTGAGACCGGTACCTGGTATGAACGGCTCCTTGTCGCCGAACGCCAGGAAGATCGGCGCCTTGATCTGGGTAAGCCGCTCGTAAAGGTTTTTCGGATCGTCCTGCTGCAGCTCCGCCACCATGGTGTAGATGTCGAAGATGAAGACATCGGCCCACTGTTCCAGTTCCTTCGGGTTGCCCTTGGTCAGCCCGACACGCTGCTCGGTGTGGAAGCGGGCATCCGGGGTGTCGTTGAAGAAGTAGCCGCTCTTGGCGGCCGAGACGACGCCAGTCGCCGGGTCACGCTTCTTGAAGTAGAAGAAGTCGCGAATGTTCTGCTCCGGACGTGCGATCTCCGTCGCCAGAACACCGGTCTGGTCCCAGGTCTGCTTCCATTTGTCGAAGTCGCGGGCAAAGGACTCGTCGAACAGAACCGCCTTCTTTTCTTTTGAGATAGCGACCTCGCGGGGGTATTCCTCAAGCCCCGCAGGCGCCTCGAGGGCGAGACCCTGGACCGCTTCCGGCCAGGTCAAGGCGTAACCCAAGACAAGCTGGCCACCGAGGGAATGACCATGATAGTACGCCTGCCTGACACCAAGCTGGTTGACCACGAGGTCATGCACGACGTCGCGCATGTCCTGCATGGTGCGCGCGGGGCTTTTGTCGAGATTGCCGGGTCCGGACATGCCGTAATGCGGCAGATCGGGCACGATCACGCGCAACCCGCTGCGCAGGGCATACTGGATGAGGCTGCTATACATGCCCCCGAACGCGCCCTTGCCGTGGATGACGACAAGGACCTTCGGATCCTTGTCGGTGCCGGCATACTCGTCCATGTAGCCGATCTGCCAGGACACGCCGTTGCCGTCCTTGGCTGTCGCGTATTTGACCGGATACGGATAGGTCACATAGGTCTTCCAGAAGGACTGATTCCGACCGATGTCCGTGGCGACGCCGGGCACGCGATAATTCTTGTCGACGAACTTCTGCGCGCGGTCGAGGCTTGCTACGTCATCCATGAAAGCGACGAACTTGGGATCGTTCTTCCGATGGTTGATGATCGAGAAAACGCCGTAATGGGCGACGGGACTTTCCTCGGCGATCAACTGGGCGCCAGGCACGCGGTCGACCGCGCGCTCGGCCAGCTTGAAGTTCAGCCATAGATCGTTGGTGATGTGCATCACCATGGTGCGGGCCTGGATGCGCCAGAGGTCCGCGTTGATGTTGTAAATCTCGCCGACGTGATTGCGCCACACGAGATCGACCGCGTCATACAGCTTGGAGCGGTTGGTCACATTGAGGCCGGCCTTTTCATTCGGCGGATCCCAGTAGAAGACTTCAGGTTGGACGGAAGCAAAGCTCTGCGTCGTCCGAAACGCGAAGTCATAGCCGGTCAAGCCAAGCACCGACCAGCCAAACGCCATGCCGGGCAGCGGATGTTTTTCCTTGGGCAGCTTGTAGTAGTCGCCCTTGGTGGCCTGCCACACGGGGTCGGATTGGATGGCAGCCGTCATCAGCTGGAAGGTCCAGTTGCCGACCGGATCCTCGGCATCGGACTGCGTGGTGCCTCCGATCGGCATCAGCGCGCCCATGAAATCCGGGTGCATGACGCCCCAAACATAGGTTTGAGTGCCACCCATCGAAACGCCGACGATCAGGGCGGCGTGCGCGATCTTCAGGCCATCGTGCAGCATGCGGTAGTTCGCCTGCACCATGTCGAAATAGCTGTATTGCGGGAACTTGATCCCGAGTCCGTCCGACGGCTTGCTCGCACCCCAAGTGCCGAGCGGATCAACCATGACGACATAGTAGCGATCGGTATCGATCGGCCGGCCGGGGCCAATGATGGGAACGCCACCAGACAAGGCTGTGCCTTTCACCCACTGCTCGTACATGTCGGTGGAATCGCCCGAATAATAGGAGTTGACGATCACCGCGTTGGTGATTTCGCCGGCTGCATTGCGTCGGGGCGTGCCGATGGCGATGTAGGCTGTCCGCAGTTTGCCGCCGCCAAGCGATTCGAGAGTGGTGCCGCCTTCGCCGCCATCCTCCCATTTCGAGGGATTGTTCAGATCGTACTTGCCGCCTAGGCGAAAATTGGAAATCTCGTAATATTTCTTCAGCGCGTCATGCTGCACTTGCGAAGAGCGGCGCGTGAACGGCGGATCCGCTGAAGCGACAGAAATTCCAGCGAAAACGAAAACGACCAGTAGACTGACAAATAGCCGCTTCATGGCGTTTCTCCCAAAACGTGATTTTGAAAACTCTCATGCTCGGAAGCCGCACCTTTGATCTGCATCAAGCATCGCTAAAAAGGACTGCGTTTTAAGACAGTGACGAGAAACCTGTCGCATGGCTTTTCTGTCGTTCGGTTCGCACACCATTCGCTACGATCTCAGCGGCCCCCAAAAAGGGCCGTCTTACGTACTGGTCAACGGGCTGACACAATATTCGGAATTGTGGGGCGTCTACCGCGAAGCGCTGACAGCCAGGAATTTTCGTGTCCTTACGTTCGACCTTCTCGGGCAAGGGGAATCCGACAAGCCAACCCTCTTCATCAATCAGGACGATCACGTCGCGGTATTGCGTCCGCTGATCGAACTCGTGAGCGACGGGCCCGTCTTTCTGGCCGGCATCAGCTTCGGCGGCCTGATCGCATTGCGTTATGCAATCGAACAGGGCGACACGCTGGCGGGACTCGTCCCGATGAGCACATTTGCCGAACTATCGCCGCAGCTCTTGCTGATCGGCAATGCGCTCCGAACCGGGCTCATCCTCGGCGGCACCAGCTATCTTCAAGACTTGTTGCTGCCGATGAATCTCTCGGATAGCTGGCTTGCGCCGCTCATGGACAAGCTCGACAGCGTCAAGCGTCAGGGCTGGCTGGTCAATGACGTCTACGCGCTGCAGAATCTCATGGAGTCGTTCCTGGATTTCAACCCCCTGACGCCGCACCTCGGCTCGATCCGCGTGCCGACGATGATTCTGAACGGCGAGTTCGATTTCCTCACTCCCCGCGCACTTCACGATGCGCTTCGCGCGCGCATCCCCGACAGCGCGCTGATCATTGTGCCCCGCGCCTATCATGCGTTCACGCTCGAGAAGGCTGCTCTGACGGCAGATCTGCTGGCCAGATTCGCGACCGACGTTTTGGCCGGGCAGTGGAGCGGAGGCGGCGCGGTCCGCGTCGCGCCGGAAGAGCCCGGCGGCGACATCCTGCCGTTTCCAGCCGACTTTGACCACCTGCGCGCAATTCCGGTTCGGAAGCCGACAACATGAGTGAGTTTCTGGGTCCGCTTGATGCTGCAGGCCGCGTGCCCGCCCGCCAACAAACCAGGATCGCCTCGTTCCTCATGTCCGGACACGGGGCGCTCGCAAGGCAGTTGGCGATCGCCATGCCACCGCATCTGAGATTCGGATGGCAGACGGAAATGCATGCGCAACTGTACCGCGAAACGGAAGTCGTTTCGCTGCTGGTCCACGCCACATCCTGGGTGCCCGATTTGGAAATACCGCTACTTTGTCTTGCATGGGAGGCTGCGTGGCTTCCCAAGCCGGTGGCCGATATCAAGGACCGCGACCAGGGGCTTCTCATAGATACCGCGGCACTCGGACATGCATTGCATGCCGCGATCCGGCCGGCCGCATTGCTGCCGCTCGAGGCGGCAGCGGAAGACCCGTTTGTGCTCGCGTTGCGAAGGATCGAGTTTGAGAGCAGCCGAATGATGCAGGCACAGATCCAGTTTCTGAAAAGCCCACAGCTTCTTGACGTTCGCGATGCCGTCAATGCGGCAGTCGAGCGCCGGCACGCAGAGGTGCGGCGGCTCTGGACTGCATTGCTGGAAAGTATTGGCGTCACCGAAGGATGATTTTCGAGGCTTGATGCAAATCAACACCTGGCGGTGCAGCCTTGGAAATTTAAACATCCGATTTTCCTCTGGACGGAGTTCCAGGCCATGAACGTTGTTTCCGTGGAAGAGGCGGTTGCCCTGGTCCCGAATGGCGCGAGCATCATGATCGGCGGCTTCATGGGTGTCGGAGGCCCCGACCGGTTAATGGACGAATTGGTCCGCCAGAAAAAATCCGGTCTTACCGTCATCGCCAATGATGCCAGCCTTCCCGGGCAGGGCATCGGCAAATTGGTCGACGCGGGCTTGATCGCGCACCTGACTGCAAGCCACATCGGGCTCAATCCAAAGGCTCAGCAGCAAATGTTGCAGAAAAAGATGTCAATCGACCTGGTTCCGCAGGGTACGCTGGTGGAACGGATTCGCGCCGGTGGCTGCGGCCTGGGCGGCGTTCTCACGCCAACCGGCGTCGGCACTATCGTTGAAGAGGGCAAGCAGAAGATCGAAATGGGCGGAAAGGCCTATCTGCTTGAGACCGCGCTTCGTGCTGATTTTGCTCTCGTCCACTCGTTTCTTGCCGATTACGAGGGCAATCTCTCTTACGCGCTGACCGCCCGCAATTTCAATCCGATCATGGCAATGGCTGCAGACACCGTGATTGTTACGGCCGAGCACATCGTGCCCGTCGGGGTTATCGCGCCCGACCATGTGGTCACCCCGGGGCCTCTGGTGGATTACCTCGTAGGCAATGCGTGATCTGTTGGGGACGAACCTCGCCGTGCTGGAACCTGGAGTACCGTCAATGCGAATGTTCAAGGATTTCGAAGAACTCAAATCCGCCGTCGACACGGAAGTCGGTGTCAGCGAATGGGTGGAAATCACCCAGGACCGCATCAACAAATTCGCCAATGCGACCGGCGACGAGCAATGGATCCACGTCGACCCGGAACGTGCTGCACGCGAGATGCCCGGCGGCAAGACGATCGCGCACGGACTGCTTTCGCTGTCGCTGATCCCGACCTTTATCCGCGGGATCATTGGCGTCAAAGGTCTGAAAAACACCCTCAACTACGGCGCCAACAAGATCCGTTATCTCACGCCGGTTCCCGCGGGCTCGCGCCTGCGCGCGCGCGTGATGATCCTGGAAGCCTTCGATGTGCCGCCGGACGCCTTGCGCGTTACCTACAAGGTCACGATCGAGATCGAGGGCGGACAGCGTCCGGCCTGCGTGGCGGAGGTCATCGGACAGCACTATCGATAATGGAAAACAGGTGCCGGCGGCGCGTTTTGGCCGGGAAGCGAGGGTGCGGACATGTTAAAGAATCTTTTGAAGATTCCTTTGGTTGCGATGGCAATCGCGTCAGCAAGCCTTGGCCAAAGTCTCGCTGAAGAAAGCTCCTCAACACCGCAAATTCAGGAAGAGACCTGGGGACTGCTCCTGCCGCTACCTGTGCTGGCCTATGTCGTGCGACCGGTAGGCGACGGGCCGTTCCCGCTCGTCATCATGAATCATGGAATTGCGATCAATCCTAAAGAGCGCGGCTTTTTTCCTCTCGTCGAATTTCGCGACGCGGCTTTCTGGTTTGCGCGCCGCGGCAACATCGTCGTGTCGCCCCTCAGATATGGCGGCCCCGGACTCGATGTGCCGGAGCGCGGCATTTACGGACCTTTCTTTGCGCTTGTCGGAAGCTGCGACAAGCCCAACTTCAAGGGCCCAGGGCTTGCCATCGCCACGCTGAACACCTGGATCATCGACTACATGACCCGCCAAAAGCTGGTTGCACCAAACGGCATCGTCGTCGTCGGGCAGTCCGGCGGCGGCTGGGGAGCGATTGCATTGTCTAGTCTCAATCCACCATCAGTCCGGGCGATTGTCACGTTTGCCGCTGGTCGCGGCGGCCGCGTCGATGGCAAGCCGAACAACAATTGCGCGCCTGACAAATTGGTGGCAGCGACGGGCGAATTCGGCCGCACCTCACGCATTCCGATGCTGTGGATCTACACCGAGAACGATACGTATTTCGGACCCGAGGTGTCGAAGCCGATGCACGCCGCATTTACCGCGGCGGGTGGAAGCGCCGAATATCATCTGTTTCCCCCGTTCGGAAGCGACGGACATTTCATGATTGATTCAAAAGACGCTGTGCCGCTGTGGGCACCTTTGGTGAGCGAGTTTCTCGACAAGCATCGTTGATGCCGAGCATACCGATGGAGGGGCGATAATGCGCAGACCAACAATCAGCCGACGATCCGCTTTGACCCGCTTCGCCATGTCGTTCACGGTCGGCATGTTTGCCGCAACTGCGATGGGCGCGGCGCAGACACAACAGCCAAGCGATAGCGGAGGAAAGCCCTCGGAGGCAGAAGTTGGCCCGCGCGGGGAGCACATGCCACGAAACATCCAGTACTCCGCCTGGCGCAAGCTCTGTTTCAAGTCATCCGACGGGAAAACCCTGTGTCGAACGAGTTCGAACGGTACCTGGGAGACGGGACAAGTCGCCGTGCGGGTCGACCTGATCGAGCGTGCCGACGGCCAGCCTCGCTTGCAGGTCTTCCTGCCCGTAGGTCTGTACTTGCAGCCGGGTGTCAAGGTGACCGTGGACAAGCACCAGTCCCGGCAATTTCCCTATTCATGGTGTCTCACGAATATCTGCGTTGCGGCAAATCGCGTGGGTTCGGACCTGATCCAGGAAATGCAAACCGGCAAGAACCTCTCGCTTGAAGTCGTGAATACGAACATTTCGACGGTTACGACCTCTGTGCCGCTGGACAGCTTCGCGGCGGCTCACAAGGGTCCCCCCGCGCAGACCTTCGATTTTCAGTTCGACAACGAGTGAGGCAACGCAGGGGATCGCGTCTGGCCGCCTGTTCCTTGGTGCAACTTGAGGCGAATTGGGCCACGTCCGTCGAAGCTTTGACGGGCGAATAATCGCACCTTGATGGATTTAGTCTGATGACTGGAAGCCTCGCTTCACGCTGGGTCGGCGATTTCCTGTTCGGCTTCGGTGCGCTGTTTGCGATCATCAACCCGTATGGACTGGCTTTTGTTTTCCTGGAGAGAACGATGTCTCTCTCCGAGCGTGAGCGCGCCAGCATTGCTTTGCGAGTGGCACTCTATGCGTTTGCCGTGCTCGTTGTATCTCTCTTCCTGGGCAGCCAAATTCTCAGGTTCTTTGGCATCTCCATGCCGGCATTGCGGATTGCCGGTGGGCTTGTCGTCGCAGTGGCCGGCTGGTCAATGCTTCACGAGACGCCTGTAGCATCCGAGCGCCATGCCGCCTCGACCGTCGATTTCGCAGCAATCCAGAAGATGGCTTTTTTTCCGCTAACGATACCGTTGACGACGGGTCCGGGCACGATCGCAACCGCAATCGCGATTGGCACCAATCGACCGGACGATTTCGATGCTTTGTTCTCCTTAGCCATCGTTTGGCTCTTCGTGGCATTGGCCGTGACTGCGGCGATCTATCATGCGTACCGAAGATCGAGCGCGATGGCCCGGCTTCTCGGAGAAGAGGGCACGAGCGTGATAACGAGATTGTCGGCGTTTCTGCTGCTCTGCATTGGAGTGCAGATCATTGTCACCGGGCTGGTCGAAGTGGCGCGATCTGTGCTCGACGGTGCTCACCCCTGATGCTCCTTCAGCCGGCCATGACGAGAACCATGATCGATCCCCAGATCGTCAGCAGAATATTCGCGACCGGATAGGCAGGCGTATAACCCAAAACCGCAACAGGGCTCCCCGAACGCTCTTGCACTGCGGCCATCGCCGCCGTCACGGTTTGCGCGCCAGCCAAAGCGCCCAGCAGCAGGATCGGGTTCATCCGCAATGCAAGATGACCGAAGGCGAGCCCAACGACCTGCGGCAGCACGGTCACGGCCATGCCTCCCAGGAGCAGTCCGATGCCTGCTTCCCGCACCGCCGAGAGAAAAATCGGGCCGGCGTGGATTCCGGTGAGCCCGACGAAAGCCGCTAGCCCAAGGGAGGTCATAAAATTCACGGCGCCATCGGGGATCTGCCCGAACAGCGGATAATGCGTACGCAGATGACCGACCAGAAATCCGGCGAGCAGGGTGCCGACGCTTGTACTCAAGGAGATGCTAATGCCTCCGACGGAAAAGGTGGCGAGAACGCCGATGAGACCGCCGAGGAAAATTGCCAGGCCCAGCACGACGAAATCTATGGTTGCGCTGGGAGCGACGATGGTGCCGATGCTGGGTGTCGCCTTCTGTATGACAGGCTCCGGACCGACGATGCGAAGCATGTCGCCTCGCTGCAGCACGACGCCGGCTGCGATCGGGAGTTCCTGGTTGCCGCGGCGCAGGGATCGCAAGTAGAGGCCACGCGTCCAATCCTCCTTCGAGGCATCGCCAAGATTTGTGCCTGCAAGCTTCGAGTTGGTCAGCAGGACGTCGGCCGCCGTGAGCGGTACGTCCAGCAGCTCCCGGTCCTCGATTTCCTCGGCGCGAGGACCGATCGATTCGACAATGATCTGCCGCGGCCCGGACAGCGCGATCACGTCGCCGGCCTCCAGTGTCAATTTGGCTGATGCCTCGAGGATGCTTTCTCCGCGACGAAGGCGATGGATGAACAGCCGGTGCTCTGGCACCCGCGCCTCGGCGGCGGCGACGGATAATCCCACAAGCGGCGATCCTTCGACCAGTCGATAGGCGCGCAGCTCAAATTTTCGCCAGGCCGACGCCAGACCCGGTTTGGCGCGGGTCATCCCCAATGTTTGCTCGAGCTTCAGGGCCTCCGTCGTCAGGTCGATCTTCAGGAGCGCAGGGGCAATCACGGTCAAGAAAATGATCACGCCGGCATAGCCAAAGATGTAACAGACCGCATCCGCCACAGCGATGTGGGCGACAAACAGCCCACGCTCCGCCTCCGTCAACGGCAAGCCGTTGATGGCGTCCGTCGCTGTCCCCATGGAGGGGCTCGTGGTGAGGGCACCCGACATCAGCCCGGCCGCAAAGCCTGGATCGAGCCGCAGTGCTTTCGCCACGACAATTGAAGCTGCAAGGCCGGTGAGGCACACCACGAGCGTGAGCAGGATGGGCTTCAGCCCGTCACGCTTCAGCGTCACGATGAACTGTGGGCCGACCGAATAACCAATTCCAAAGAGGAAAAGGAGAAACAGAAAGGATTTGGTCATGCCGGAGACGGGCACATGCGCGAACTGCCCGAGGATCAGCCCGGCGAAGAGGGCGCCGGTAACCGGGCCAACGGCGAATGGTCCAATCTTGAAGCTTCCGATCCAGTACCCCGCGGCGATCACCAGGAAAAGCGCGAGCTCGGGGTAGCGGACCAGGAACTGTTCAAGCCAGGTCAGCATCGGGAAAATCCAATACGAAGGCCAAAATTGGATCGGGCGCTATCGTTTTGTTTCGCATCACAGCAACGCAGGGAAGCTTTTGGCGAAGCGAGAAAAGAGACCCTTGATATAGCTCAATCGTCGGATCGCCAAAGGCCAGCAGGCATTGGCGACGCAAGGCGGCTATCGGGCCGCCTGCCGCAAATGGTCGCGCGCAACGCAGCACGGAGCATCGAATCAAAAATTTCGGACGGCGCGGCACGACGGCGGAGGATCGCTTGATTTAAATCAACGCTCGGCCACCTCGCCGTGCTGGCGTGTTCACAAAATGGCGGATCGGGAGAGTTTCATGCAGGAAAAACCATCTCAGGAGCGGCGCATCGATCAGTTCTTCCTGGGCCCGGGTGCAAGGGCGGACGATTGGCGTTCGTTGATCGAGGCGGCCAAAGCGTGGTCTGCCGGCTCGGGCGACCGCAACAAATTCCAGGCACTACTCAGCCAAATCTCCGTAACTGAAGATTTTCACGCCTATCCGGGATCGCGCCTGATGTCGGCCCTGAGGGAGCGCGCCGCTTCCGGAGACGCCTCCGGCACACTTGCGCTCGCGACGCGTATCACCCAGGCGCTGCAGACGCGCTCATTCCGTCAGCACACCGGCGATTGGGACGTGCATGGAGACAATGAAGCCGACGTCCCCGATCTGTTGCCGCCGACACTCGGCCACACCGACGCGCGGCGGCCCTATTTCGAAACCCTGATCGTGACCGGCGTGTCGGAGGCAAATTGGCAGAATCTCGCGGCCGAATGGCGCAAGCTGCGCCGTCCGATCGACAGCTTCATCTACGAGCCGGTCTTTGTGGGAAGCTTCGAGGATGCATTCTGCGCCGCGATGCTGAATTCGGAGATCGCAGCCGTCGTCATCAATGAGGGATTTGCGCATCGCTCCAGGCACGACGCGCCGGTGCTGCGCACGATTGCCGCATCAATCGAGCAACAGGACGGCGGCACGGCGCTGAAACTCGCGCAAATCATCAAGCGTATCCGCCCCGAGCTTGATCTCTATTTGATGTCCAACCAGCGCGTGGAGGAGCTTGCGGGCAATCCCGAAGCCGACGTGGTTCGTCGCATCTTCTACTCCGTCGAAGAACTTCTGGAGCTCCACCTTGCCATCCTCGAGGGCGTGCAGGACCGCTTCGAGACGCCGTTCTTCGACAATTTGAAGAAATACGCCCAGCGGCCGATCGGAACCTTCCACGCGCTGCCGATCGCGCGCGGAAAGTCTGTCTTCAACTCGGACTGGATTCGCGACATGGGCGAGTTCTACGGCCTCAATCTTTTCCTTGCGGAGAGCAGCGCGACTACGGGCGGCCTGGACAGCCTGCTGGAGCCGACCGGCAACATCAAGCGAGCCCAGGACAAGGCGGCGCGGGCCTTTGGCGCCGAGCATGTCTTCTTCGTCACCAACGGAACTTCGACTTCCAACAAGATGGCGGTGCAGGCGCTGCTTTCGCCCGGCGACATCGTCATCGTCGACCGCAACTGTCACAAGTCGCACCACTACGGCATGGTGCTGGCCGGCGCGCAGCCGCTCTATGTCGAAGCCTTTCCGATGACGGAATATTCGATGTACGGCGCGGTGCCGCTCAAGACCATCAAGCAGGCGCTGTTGAACCTGAAGTCCGAGAACCGGCTGGATCGCGTCAAGATGCTCGATCTGACCAACTGCACGTTCGATGGCCACATCTACAATACCCGCCGGGTGATGGAGGAATGCCTCGCGATCAAGCCGGACCTGATCTTCCTGTGGGACGAGGCATGGTTCGGCTTCGCGCGGTTCTCGCCCTTCCTGCGTCCGCGCACGGCCATGGGCGCCGCCGCCGACATCGAGGCATGGATGCACGATCCCAAGTCGGTGCAGGCATATGAAAAGCAGCGCCAGGAGCTCGGTGACAAGGCCTCCAACGACGTGCTGCTGAAGACGCGCCTGATCCCCGATCCGCGCAAGATCCGCCTGCGCGTCTATCAGACCAATTCCACGCACAAGTCGATGTCGGCGATCCGGCAGGGCTCGATGATGTTCGTCAAGGACGTCGAGTTCCATACGGTGGAGGCGCAATTCCGTGAAGCCGTGTTCACCCATGCATCCACCAGTCCGAACCAGCAGCTGATCGCGAGTCTGGACATTGCGCGCCGTCAGATGGAGTTGGAAGGTTATGGCCTCGTCGCCAATGCCATCGAGATCGCTTTCGCAATCCGCCGCGCGGTTGCCGGCAATCCGCTGATCTCGAAATATTTCAGCGTGCTCGGCGCCGACAAAATGGTGCCCGCCGAGTTTCGCGCCAGCGGATTTACCGACTATCTGGCGGCCGGGGTCAACTGGGCGTTGGTGCTACGCAGTCTGCGCGAGGATGAGTTCTGTCTCGATCCAACGCGCATGACACTCGTCTGCGGCACCGCCGGCTTCGACGGCACGCAGTTCAAGGGAATGCTCGCGAGCCGCTACAATATCCAGGTCAACAAGACCTCACGCAATTCGGTGCTGCTGCAATCCAACATCAACAACACGAGAAGCGACGTCGCGCACCTCATTCGGGTACTGGCCGAAATAAGCACCGAGGTCGAGCGTGATCTGATCGAGGGCGGCGCCAATGCGAAAACGGCATTCGAGGCAAGGGTCAAGAGCCTGATGAAGGACGTGCCGAACCTGCCCAATTTCTCGCGCTTCCATGACGGATTCCGCGGCGATGCCGGCGAAAAGACCAACGAGGGCGACATTCGCAGCGGCTTCTATCGCGCCTACGACGCGGCGGGATGCGAATATATCCGCCTGAACGATCCCGAGATCGATCGCCGGCTGAAAAACGGACCCGAATTGGTCTCCGCCAATTTCGTCATTCCCTATCCGCCCGGCTTCCCGATCATGGTGCCTGGACAGGTGATAACACAGGAAAGCATCGACTTCATGCGCAAGCTCGATGTGAAGGAGATACACGGCTACAACGCGGTGCATGGACTCAAGCTTGTGCGCCCGGAGGTCCTGACGAAATCCGGGAACAGGCGTGCTCCAAAACTGAAGGCCGCCGGTTAGTGCTTGAAGTTCCTGCACCACGAGCCGCGAATTCAGTTCAGGAACTTCAAATAGAAAAGCGGCACTAGAGTGATAGTTTTGCTAGTGCCCATAACTTTCCGAAGTTCGTGAAAGGTGGTTGCTGAAATGTAGCACGAACTTCGGAAAGTGGGCACTAGTGCTTGAAGTTCCTGCACCACGAGCGGAGAATTCTGCTCAGGAACTTCAAATAGAAAGCGGCACTAGAATCATAGAATTGCTAGTGCCCATAACTTTCGGAAGTTCGCGATAGGTAGTTGCTGAAATGTAGTACGAACTTCGGAAAGTGGGCACTAGGACAGGGAGGGCGCGATGCAGGGCTTTTTCACGTTTCTGCAGCAGAACCCGTATCTGCTGCTGTTCTTCGTCGTGGGTCTGGCGGTCTGGATCGGTCGCGCGAGCATCAAGGGATATGGCCTTGGCATGGTTGCCGGCGCGATTGTGGTCGGCGCGGGCATATCGGTTCTGGCTTCGACCTATGGCGTGAAGCTTGAACTGAACAATTTCGTCAAGAGCCTGTTCTACTATCTCTTCATGTATGGCGTAGGCCTCAGGGTCGGCCCGTCCTTCATCAATAGCCTCAGGGGAGACGGCCTGAAGTTCACCTTCCTCGCCGTGGTTTCGTGCGTGATCGGCCTCACGCTCGTGGTTGTCGGCGCAAAGCTGTTCTCGCTTCCCACCGGCGCTGCCGGCGGCATGCTCGCGGGTTCGCAGACCATGTCGGCCGCGATCGGTTCGGCGGAGCAGGCGGTGACATCCGGCGTCGTCAGGCTGCCTCCTGGCATGAAGCCGGAAGACGCCTCCGGCATGATCGCGTTGTCCTACGGCATCACCTACATCTGGGGCACGGTCGGCATCATCCTGATCTGCAAATATCTGCCGCGCTGGTGGGGTGTCGATGCGAGAGCCGCTGCGAAGCAATATGAGGACGAGTTCGGCGTCAGGGATCTCGAAGGCGCCGGCCTGACCGGCTATCGCCAATTTGGTCTGCGCGCCTATCGGCTGGATAATCAGGCCCAGGTCGGTCAAAGCATTGCAGACTTCCGCAAGAGCCATCCCGAATATCGCATCGTCAACCTCTCGCGCGGCGGCGAGTTGTTGGGCGCCGATCCGAACCTCGTGCTGCAGAAGGGCGACATCATTGCGCTTGGCGGCTCGACGGAGAACTTGACCGAAAAGATGGGACTGCTCGGTCCCGAGGTGCACGATCCCAAGGTCCTCGGCATTCCCCTCGACCAGGCCGAAATCCTCGTCACCAACAAGGAATATGTCGGGCGTACCTTTGAATCGTTCCGCGGCGAATCGTTGGCGGGTCAGCTCCAGGTCACCAAGGTCGAGCGTGGTGGGGTTCCGATTCCGGCTGGTCTCAAGACAAAACTGGAGCGGATGGACATCGTCTCGGTCGTCGGCCTCAAATCCGCGGTCGAGGAGCTCGGTGCAATGTGGGGCCGCATCGCGCGGACCAACACGTCCACTGACCTCTTGACCCTGTCGGTCGGCATGATCCTCGGCTTCTTGATTGGTCGCATTGAATTCCCCGCCTTCGGCGCCAAGGTGGGCCTCGGTAATGCGGGCGGCCTCCTGCTTTCCGGGGTCATCGTGTCCTCGATTGTGTCGCGCCTGCGCTTTTTCGGCAACACGCCAAATGCGGCACGCAACGTGCTTGAAGACCTCGGTCTTGTCGTCTTCGTCGCCATCGTGGGCGTCAACGCAGGTGCCGGTCTGCTGGCGCAGCTCAGCGGTTCGGTCGCCCTGAAAATCTTCATCGTCGGCTTCATCGCCTGCTCGATACCGCCCTTCATTGTCTGGGCGATTGGGTACCACTTCTTCAAGATCAATCCTGCGGTTTTGATGGGCGGCGTTGCCGGCGCGCGATCGCACTCCGGTCCGGCCCGCGAGGCTGCCGCGGAAATACAGAGTACGGTGCCCTGGATCGGATTCCCGGTAGCCTACGCCGTCTCAGGCATCCTGCTTACCATCTTCGGCTACTTTGCAATGATACTTGCGCAATAAGTTGGCACCCACGCCAAAATAGAGGGGAGAGGTCATGAGGGAATATCGAAAGTTCGCACTTGGAATCGTCCTGACCGGCTTGCTCGCGATAGCAGGCCTTGCGACTTCTGCTTACGCGGAGACAGGCACCGTTCGCGTGGTCTTCACCAAGGGAGGATTCATCGTCGGCGTGGGCGGCGGCAATGGTGTATTGCACTTCCGCGGTCACAACTATCCCTTTACGGTTTCGGGCATGAGCGTCGGATTTACGATTGGCGCATCGACTGGCCAGTTCGTCGGGCAGGCTTTGAACCTGCGAAACGCCAGTGATATCCAGGGGACCTACAGCGTGATCGGAGGCGGCGCAGCGCTGGCAGCCGGCGTCGGCGGCGTGCAGCTGCAGAACGAGAAGGGCGTGATTTTGCAGTTGCATGGGCCCAAGGTAGGAGTCGAACTGTCCGCAGCAGTGGGCGGGGTGACAATCACGCTCGCCAGGTAGCGGCCTCTCTTCGCCGTTTGTCACGGCTGCGCTCCAGTCGCTGGCGGCAGCAAGTAGAGCGTAGTCGCGAAAATGACATAGACGATAATGGTCAGCGCTCCCAGGAACCACGCCGAGCGGCCGCTGCTGGTAACAAACGTCGCCGTCAGGGTCGCTATCAGCATCATGGCGACTGCGCCACGCCAGAACTGCAGGTCCATCGGGGTCGGTCCGATCAGATAGCTGGCGAAAACGAGTACCGGGGCAACGAACAGTGCAATCTGAACTGAGCTGCCCAGCGCGATGCCCACGCTGAGGTCCAGCTTGTCCTTGCGTGCGGCGGTGAATGCCGAGACCATTTCCGCAGCACCGCCCACCAGGGCAACGACAATAACGCCTACAAAGGCCGGCGTGATGCCGAGAGCGGCGGCGGCTTGCTGCACCGATTCGACGAACACCTCGCTCACAAGCGCCACCAGCACCGTCACCACAGCCAATGTTCCCAAGGCCAGCGGCAAAGGCCATCTCTTCTCGTCCTCCTCATGGTGACCGCGGCTGGAAAACAGCTCGCGATGCGTCCAGAGCGAGAATGCGAGACCCATTGCGTAAGTCGCAATGAGCAGGATCGAAAGACTGACGCTCAGCGAATGCGTGATTGGCGCGTTTTCGGCGGCCGCGAGCAGCGAGGGAACCAGCATCGCAATCGTTGCAAGGAACAGCATCCCTGTCTGAAGCCGGGCCGAATCGCGATTGAACTCTTGCACATGATATTTGAGGCCACCGAGCAGAAAAGAAGCTCCCAACATGAACAGCGAATTGGTGATGATTGCGCCGGCAATCGAAGCCTTGACCAGCACATATTCCCCGGCGCGCAATGCCGCCAGCGTAATCAGCAGTTCAGTCAGATTCCCAAGCGTCGCATTGAGCAGACCGCCGATCAGGTCGCCGGTCCTGGTGGCGACCGCTTCCGTAGCGAGACTGAGCAGCGCGGCCAAGGGAATGATAGCGATGACGGAGAGCAGGAACAAAAGCGTGTGCGCCTCTGGCTTGAGCAACTGCGCCAGCAAGACGATCGGAACGAAGACCAGCAACCACAGCAACGGCGTATGGCGGATATCCTCCAGCAGAGGCTTCATGGGTTATCTCCCTCGATCGCGACGCGAGCAGCCAGCAGAGCTTCAGCCATGCAAGACTTGACCTGGGTCAACGAAGAGGCGTCAACGTGATCGGCGCCGGCGTTAGTGATGCCCTGGCCTCGGCTTCGTCCTCCCAGTCCTCCCACTCCACGTGGTTGATTTCCAGGTAGCTCGAGACGGCTGAACCGACGGTCGGAAAGAAGTAGGCTTCGCCGAGCTGCGCGTACAAACCAAATCGCTTCAGCTTGTCTTTCACCGGATCTTTCAGTTCTGCAAAGCAAAGTTCGATGCCCCGCGCGTGCAGCGCCTCATCCATTTCGGCGACGGTATCGCAGGCGGTGACGTCGACGCTTGTAACCGGCTCTGCGGCGACAACGAGCCAGCGGACAGGCGTTGGCGATTTTGCCACCGCGTCCAGTGCACGCTCCCTGAAAAGCTCGGCGTTGGCAAAGAACAGCGGCGCGTCCCACCGAAACAGGACCAGTCCGGGGATCCTGCGTGCATCCGGATATCGCGTGATATCGTGATAACCCTTGACGCCATGAGCGCGACCTAGCACTGCAGAGTGCGGCCGCCAGCCGTCCCACAAAAACTCGGCGATGGCGACCGCAATCGCAAGACCTATCCCCGGAATCGCGCCGAGCACGGCCACGCCGACGAAGCACAGCACCGTCAACCAGAACTCCCATCGTTGAATCCGGTAGATTCGTTTGAGGTCGCCAATCTCGATCAAGCCGATCGAGGCTGCGATGACCACGGCCGCGAGTGCGGCATTGGGCAGATACTGCAGGAGATTTGGCGCGACCATCAGAAGGAAAGCGATGGCGAGCGCACCGACAACGCTGGTCAGTTGCGTACGCGCGCCGGCGGCCTCGGCAACGGGCGTGCGCGAGGAACTGCTGCTGATTGGGAAACCCTGAAAGAACCCGGTTGCGAGGTTGGCGGCGCCGAGCCCCACCATCTCCTGGTTCGGATCGACCTTGTCGCCCAGTCGCGCAGCATAGGTCCGCGACAGCACGCTGGTGTCCGCAAAGGAGACCAGAGCGATGGCGCAGCCGCCGGCCAGTACCGCAACCAGATCGCCGTAGCCGATGCGGGGAATAGAGAAAGCCGGCAGACCCTGGGGAAGTGGCCCAAGCACCTTCACGCCATAACGAGCTCCGAGATCCAGTGCAGCGACGATCAGGGTCGCCCCGACAACAGCAATCAGAACGCCGGGCAGCCGCTTGTTGTTCTTGAGCAGCAGGATGACGATCAACGTGGCGAGTCCGACAGCAAATGCGATCCAGTTTGCTTTGCCGTCGTAGATTGCGCCGCCGATGGCCCACAGATCCCGCAGCGGGCCTTCGCTTTCGATCGAGAAGCCGAGGAACTTTGGCAACTGGCTGATCAGAACGGTCAGCGCGATCCCGTTCATGTAACCGTATCGTATTGGCTTGGAGAGAAGCTCGGTCACAAAGCCCAATCGCGCGATGCCGGCCAGAATGAGCACCGTCCCAGAAACAAGGGCCATCGTCGCGGCGAGCGTTACTGCGCGAAGTGGATCACCACCGGACAGGGGTGCGACAACGCCCAGGATGACCGCGGCCAGCGCCGAGTCCGGTCCCAGAACGATGATACGGCTCGGGCCGAACAACGCGTAGGTCAGGAGCGGTATGATCGTCGCGTAGAGACCGTGGATGCCAGGCAAGCCCGAAGCAGCCGCGTAGGCAATTCCAACCGGGACCAGCATCGTTGCCAGCACGAGGCCGGCGAAGATGTCGTGCGGCAACCAAGCGAGTTCATATCGGCGCAGCGTGTCGATCCCGGGTAGCCAGCGGATCCAATGGTTCATTCCGCGCGCTCACTTTAGATCGAGTGGCAAATTGCCCGAAGGGCGAGTGCCCCAGGAATTGCCGTTCCGGTCAGGAGCCTTGATCTATCTCAAGCCGAGCGCGGGTGGTCAAGCCAGCTGCAATGACAAGTGCCTGACCTGGGGATCGCTACCCCTTCGTGCGCGGAAGCCAAATCCGTTGAAGACTTTCAGCATCGCTGCATTCTCGGGAAGAACCTCCGCGCTCAGCTCCTTCAATCCCGCATCGCGGGCGATCGCAAGCAGGTGTCGCATCAGCATCGTTCCGATTCCCTTGCCCTGGTAGGCATCGACAACAACGAATGCCAACTCCGCCTGGCCCGGCTGCACGATGATGTAGCGTCCGCCTGCAACGATCACGCGCTGGCCGCCTTCGTCGATCTCCCCAACGAGTGCAACGTGATTGACGAAATCGATGTTCATGAAGAAGGAGACCTCCTTTTCGGAGAAACCTTTCTTGGGAACAAAGAAGCGGCGCTGCAGCGACTGGACGCTGGTGCGATCGACTGCAGCGAGCATGTCTTCGCGGTCGTCCGGCCGCAATGCGCGAATTTCGATCGTGCGGCCGTCGCGGAGACGTTCGACGGCGGAATAGTCGGCTGCCCTTGCCATCATTGCCCTCATCGGTTGCGTCGCTCAGAGCTGACGCATGACCCGGAAAGAGCCTGCCCCGCACCTGGATTGCGGAGCGGAAACCGGCTTTCCCGTCGTGCTTTAGACGACCCCAAGCCGCTCGCCGACGCTTGATCTGGATCAAGCTCGAAATTTGACGAGCATAGATAGGCTCGCAGGAACCGATGTCCCAACGGGTGACAGCATGGTCTTGCGCGGGCTCCGGCAGAACCGGTCAGGCGAGCAGGTGATCCAGATCGCTATCCGCCTTGCGCTGCTCGCCGCGCTGATTGTCTGGTGCTTCGTCATTGTCAGTCCCTTCATCGGTATCCTGGCTTGGAGCGTGGTTCTGGCAGTGGCGTTGTATCCATTCTACGCCTGGTTATCCGACAAGCTCGGCAGACGGCCGAAGCTCTCGGCCGTAATCGTCACGCTCCTTGCGGCAGCGTTTGTGATCGTCCCCGCAACCTGGCTTGGCGTCGGCCTCGTCGAGGGATTGCGAGCCATCTACGAGCAACTCGGTTCGGAGCAGTCGCTGGTGCCTTCGCCTCCCGCGACGATCAAGGATTGGCCGTTCGTCGGCGAGTGGCTCTACAATTTGTGGAGCCAGGCATCCACTAATCTCGAAGCCGCCCTCGCCCAGCTCGCGCCGCACCTGAAGCCGCTGCTGCTTTCCTCGCTTAGCATGGTGGGAGGCATGGGCATCGGCGCGCTGAAATTTGTGGTAGCCGTGATTTTGGCGGGTTTCCTGCTCCCGTCGGGGCCGCGGTGGGTCACCGCAAGCCGGGCGATCGTCGCGCGGTTGGTGCCGCAGCGTAACGAGGATTTTGTCGGGCTCGCAGGCACAACCATACGCTCTGTGTCC
>Ga0306920_100003185_pt1 | contig 20797 bp, 18 predicted proteins | sample flu12Cox44000170_FD_204666 | JGI IMG/M metagenome (GOLD analysis project Ga0306920, IMG submission 204666) | Lab enrichment of tropical soil microbial communities from Luquillo Experimental Forest, Puerto Rico - flux4day.12C.oxic.44.000.170 (v2)... | ecosystem: Environmental > Terrestrial >... | reverse complement strand
AGCGAGAAATTGGCGGACGCCGGTATCAAAGTCGTTGCGCTCTCCGTCGACGATGAGGCGACGACGGCAGGAACAATTGAGAAGTACAGACTGCGCTTCCCTGTGGGGCATAGCGCCGACGCAGATGCAGTCGCGTCCCTCACCGGGGCATACACCAACGAGGCGCCCCGCTATCTTCAATCGACGGGATTTTTGCTCGACCCAGACGGTCGTGTCCTGAATGTGGTGTATTCAAGCGGGCCAATCGGCAGGTTGGTCCCCGAAGATGTCCTCGGAATGGTCACCTATCTCAAATCAAAGGCCTGGTAACAGGCGATCGGGAACTCCTCGCCGGCAAGGGAGGTGTCGGGCAGGCTTCTTTGGGCGCCGCAACACCTCGCTGACGCAACCGGCTACGGATCTGCAGCGGGTTGCGTCTCACTGCTAAGCCCCTTCCCTTAGGAATCGCCGGCCGCGCGCCAATTCGCACGAATTGCCGCCGATACGGGCTGGCACGGATGTTGCTTTCGAGTCAACGCGTGCCGGCGTTGCCGCGTAGCGGCGACCCGCACTCGTCCCAACCACCGATAGGAGCAGCAAACGATGACTTCGAAGAGCGCAATTCTGGCTGCAGCCGTCAGCAGCCTCCTGGCCCTCACTACGACGGCCTTCGCGGCCGGTGACAGCCATTCGGAGAAGTGCTACGGCGTCGCCAAAGCCGGCAAGAACGACTGCGCGGGCGGCGCGCATGCCTGTGCAGGCCAGAGCAGCAAGGACAAGAGCACCAAGGAGTTCATCGAACTTCCGAAAGGTACCTGCGAGCGCATCGTCGGCGGCTCGCTCACACCTGGCAAGTAGCGGCGACCTCCGTGATCGCTGCTCGCCAGCAGCCGACTCCCGCCCTCTCCCCGCGCCTCGGGGAGAGGGCCGCGGTAGGCGGCCGGGTGTCAGGGGCCGGGATCGGGCTGCGCGCGCAGCATCACACAGAGATTCTCGCGCGGCGCCCGGCAGTCAACTGGTTCGAGGCTCACAGCGAGAACTACTTCGGCGCGGGCGGTGCACATCGAGCGCAACTCGCGCGCATTTGCAGCCACTATCCCCTGAGCCTCCACGGGGTGGGACTGTCGATCGGTTCAACAGATCCGCTCAACACGGATCACCTGCGCCAGCTCAAGCGCATCGTGCGCGAGTTTGAGCCGGTGCTGGTGTCCGAACACCTCTCGTGGAGCTCGGTCGATGGCCGCTACCTGAACGACCTCCTGCCGCTGCCCTACACCGAGGAAGCACTGCGACACACAGCGGCACGGATTGGCGATGTTCAGGATGCTCTCGGCCGGCAGATTTTGGTCGAGAACATCTCGAGTTACCTCAAGTTTGAGTGCGCCGAACTGACCGAGTGGGAGTTCTTGACGGCGCTCGTGCGGGAGTCCGGCTGCGCCATACTGCTGGATATCAACAACCTCTACGTCAATTCCATGAACCATGGTTTTGACGCCCGCAGCTATCTCCACGGCATTCCGACCGCCGCCGTGCGGGAATTTCATCTGGCAGGCCACACGCTCACGCACTGCGGTAACCGCGATATTCGTATTGACACCCATAGTACCCACGTCGGCTCCGAAGTCTGGCAGCTCTACGGCGTGGCACTGCAGCACTTCGGTCCGCGACCGACGCTCATCGAATGGGACGCGGACATTCCCGCGCTTTGTGTGCTTCAGGCCGAAGCCGCGAAGGCCGACGCCATGATTGAGGCGTTCCGTGCTATCGCTGCGTGAGCTGCAAGCACGCTTCGCGGCCGCGGTGTTCGGTGATACCGCGGAGCCGTCAATGCTGCGGATTCAGGCTGCCGGCATCGCGCCGGAGCTGCGCCTCGGAATTTACCGCAACAATCTCCAGGAGGGGTTCACGAAGACTCTCGCGCTGGAGTTTCCGGTGATCCAGCGTCTGGTCGGCGAGGACTACTTTCGGCAGCTGGCGCTGCGTTTCCTCGCACACCACCCTTCGCGTTCCGGTGACTTGCATCACATTGGCGCGCCGTTCGCCGCTTTCCTGCGCGACGAGTTCGTCGGTACGAGTTACGAGTACTTTGCGGAGGTCGCGGCGCTCGAATGGGCGTGGCAGGAGTGCCTGGCGGCCGAGGATGACGAGGCCCTTGATCCCAAGGCATTGCAGGCTGTGCCGCCGCACGACTACGTGCGCTTGCAATTCGCCTTGCGTAAAGCCGCGCGCCTGTTGGAATCGGCGTTCCCAATCATGCGCATCTGGGAAGTGAATCAGCCCGGGGATAGCGGGGCGGAAATCATCGATCTCGCCAGCGGACCGGAGTTCGTGCTGGTCCATCGAGTAGCCGGTTGCGCCCGAACGACGCGCCTGTCCGCTGGCGAGTTTGCGCTGCTCTCGGGTCTAGCGAGAGCTGAGCCGCTCGGTGCGGCACTCGATGCGGCACTACTGTGCGAGCCCCGTTTTGACCTGGCTGTTTCGCTCCAGCGCAGCTTCACCCTCGGCGTCTTCGCGCGCGTGAGCTTCTGATCAGAACATTCCCAAGGAGTCGGCCGATGAATTACCTCTTGAGACTTTTCGCCGCGCATGCTGCACTCGGGCGTCTGCTCGATCACCTGCGCTCGCTCGCTCTGCTTGGCACACGCTTCTACGTGGGCTGGCAGTTCTGGAAGTCCGGCTGGCTGAAAGTCACCGCCTGGAGCTCGACGCTCGAGCTGTTTCGCTCGGAGTACCACGTACCACTGCTGCCCCCTCCGGTAGCGGCCGTGACCGGCGCTGGCGGTGAGCTGCTCTTTCCCACCCTGTTGTTCCTCGGCCTGTTCAGCCGGGTCGGTGCTTTGGGCGGGTTCTTCGTAAACGCCATGGCGGTTATTTCCTATCGACAGGTACTGCTGGCAGAGGGTTCAGAAGCGGCCCTCGGCCAGCACATCCTGTGGGGTTTTATGTTCTTGATTCTTGCGGTGTTTGGACCGGGAAGAGTCGCGCTGGACACGTGGTTCGAAGGACGCCTCGCGGCTCGCTGCCGGCCGCTCGTGCCTGCCCTGGGAGCGGTCGCGGGTGTACGCTGAGCCGGAGGCAGCAGTAAATCCGCCAGCGATGGGAGAACTTGAAGCACTAAAGCTGCTGCGCGCTCTGGACGAGGGCGTCGCGGCGAAGACCGGTACGCCGTTCTTCGAACATCTGGTCGGCTCCCTGGCGACGACCCTCGGGGCAACTACGGCGTTCGTCTCGGAGATCGACACCGGGACGTATCAGGCCCGTGCCCTCGCTTACTGGCACAACGGCGCGTTGGGCGAGGTGTTCGAGTATTCACTCTCCGGCACTCCGTGCGAGTGCGTACTCGACAATCAGATCGTGGCCTTCCCACGCAACATCCAGCAGATGTTCCCCAAGGACCACGACTGGTTTGTCCGCATCGGCGCCCACAGTTTTCTGGCGATCCCGCTTTCCGACGAGCAGGCTCGTGTGAGCGGCCATCTCGCGGTACTCGATTCGCGCGAGCGGGACTGGAGCGAAGTCGACTTCGAGATTGTGAGGATCTTCTCGCGGCGAGCGGCTGCCGAGCTCGAGCGACGCGAATACCAGAAGCGTCTCGAGGCGAGCAATCTCGCGTTGCAAAAGGCCAACGCGCAACTGCGCCAGGAGATTACCCAGCGGCTGGCCACCGAGGCACAACTGGCATCCAGTACCGCCCGCCGCGAGCACACCTCCGAGCTGATCCGCGTCATCAACTCCGGCATTACCTCCAAGACCGGCAGCGAGTTCTTCCGCGAGCTGGTGCGCTCACTGGCCGCGGCGCTCGAGGCGCACGTCGTCTTCGTATCGCAGATCGACATCGCACGTTATGAGGCGGACGTGCTGGCTATCTGGCTCGGCGGAGAGTTCGGCGAGCCGCACCGGTTCAATCTTTCAGCCACCCCTTGCGAGAGCATCCTCGATGGGCAGATCGCGACCTTCCCGCGACAGGTCGCCGAGTTGTTCCCCGCGGCCCGGCCGACACTCGAGAAGCTCGGCATCAAGAGCTTCCTCGCCATCCCCATCGTGGACGAGAACGCCGCAGTCATGGGCCACCTCGCCGTGCAGGACCGGCGTGAGCGCGACTGGAGCGAAACTGAGTTTGGCATCCTCCGCCTTTTCGCCAACCGCGCCGCTGCGGAGCTCAAGCGTCACGGACACGAAACGCGGCTTGCTGACACCAACGTTCAGCTGCAGCACGCTAACGCCGCCCTGCGGCGCGAAGTCGCCACGCGCCTGGAGATGGAGCAACGCCTGGAGAAAGCCAGCCGGGCTGCCGATGCCGCGAATCGAGCCAAGAGTCAGTTCCTCGCACACATGAGTCATGAGCTGCGCACGCCGCTCAACGGCGTTCTCGGCTACGCTCAGCTATTGCAGCGCGATGACACCCTGACCCGTGATCAGCTGCACAGTGTGAGCGTCATCGAGCACTCCGGGGAACATCTGCTGACCCTGATCAACGATTTGCTTGACCTGGCGAAGATCGAAGCCGGCCGCCTGGAGCTGCACTCGACCACGATCGACCTGCCGCAGCTGCTCCGGCACGTGGTGGATCTCGCGGCGGTTCGCGCGCGCCAGGCGGGCATCGCCTTCACGTTCCATCTCGAGCCGGACCTTCCGCTGCAGGTGCGCGGAGATGAGCGTGCGCTGCGGCAGATCCTGCTCAATCTGCTCGGCAACGCGGTGAAGTTCACCAAGGCGGGCGGTGTCGGATTCCGGGTCACACGCCAGGGATCCGTGAACGGAGTCTGCGAGCTGCGCTTCGAGATTCAGGACACAGGCCGCGGGATCGCCGCCCAGGATCTCGAACGAATCTTTGAGCCGTTCGAGCGCGCCGACGGACACGGCCCGATCGAGGGAAGCGGGCTGGGGCTCGCCATTACTGACCGACTGGTCAAGGCACTCGGCGGCCAGATTACCGTTACAAGTGATCTCGGTAAGGGCAGTACGTTCGCGGTCACACTGCCGTTCCAACCCGATAGCCATACCGATCCACATTACCGCATCGAGCAGCGCATCACCGGCTATGCAGGACCGCGACGGCGTGTCCTGGTGGTCGATGACGATGAAGCCAACTGCAACCTGGTGGCGCGCATTCTGACGGAAGTGGGCATTGAGGTGCAGCAGGAAATAAATGCCACGGACGGTCTGCGCGCCGTCACTGGCGAGCGCCCACCGGATTTGATCGCCACCGATCTGGCCATGCCGGGCATCAGCGGCCTGGAGTTTGCCGGGCGGGTGCGCGAATTGCCGGGCCGCTGCGACATCCCCATCATTGCCATATCTGCCAGCGCATCGGTGTTCAGCCGCGAAGAGGCGCTCGCCGCGGGCTGCAGTGCCTTTGTAGCCAAGCCGCTGCGAACTGATGAACTGCTGAGCGCCGTCGGCCGACTGCTGAGCCTCACATGGCACACGGTCGAAGTGCACCCGGCAGCGCCAAGCGAGCTGCCGGTACCGACCAGCGGGCTGGTGGTTGACCGGGCGCGGGCGTTTGAACTCTATGATCTGGCCATGAAAGGCGACGTACAGGAACTGCTGGCGCGGGCCGAGGATGCGTCGGCGAACGATCCGGCCGCTGCGCCGGTGTACCAGGAAGTGCAGCGGCTTGCGCGCCGATTTGACTTCAAGGGCGTGCGTCGCGTTCTGGACCAGGCACGCGAGCCCAGCGCATGAGCGGCGCCTCCGGACAGCATTCGATCCTCGTGGTCGATGACACCCCCGCCAACATCGGCATTCTGCTCGATACCCTTTCCAAGGCCGGCTATCGGGTGCGCGTAGCGTCTGACGGCGAGAGCGCCCTCGAGCAACTGCAATATTCACCGCCCGACCTGGTGCTGCTCGATGTCATGATGCCCGGAATGGACGGCTTCGAAACCTGCCGTCGTCTGCGCCAGTTACCGAAGCTCGAGCAGTTGCCGGTAGTTTTCATGACCGCGTTGTCCGACACCCAGGACAAGGTGCGCGCGTTCGCCGCGGGGGCGGACGACTACATCACCAAGCCCTTCCAGCACGAGGAGGTGCTGGCGCGGGTGCGAGTCCACCTCACCCGCCGCGAGCTCGAGTGCAAGCTCGCCCGGCTCAACCGCGAGTTGGAGGACCGCGTCGCATCGCGAACAGCGGAACTCAACACGGCGCTCGCCGAGGTGGAGGCACTCAAAAGCCGTCTGCAGCAGGAAAATCGCTACCTCAAGCAGGAGCTGTGCGAGGCCAGCAATCTCGGTGAGATCATCGGCTCGGCGCCGGCGTTGCAGGAGGCGTTACGCAAGGTCGCCGCGGTCGCGCCCACCGATTCAACGGTATTGATCCACGGGGAAACGGGTACTGGTAAGGAATTGATTGCACGGGCGCTGCACGCCCAGAGCCAGCGCCATGACAAGCCAATGATCAAACTCAATTGCAGCGCCATCTCGGCGGGCCTCGTCGAAAGCGAGCTCTTCGGGCACGTCAAGGGCGCGTTCACCGGTGCCATCGACAAGCGCATGGGTCGGTTTGAGCTGGCCGATGGCGGCACGTTGTTTCTTGACGAGGTCAGCGAGTTACCGCTTGAAACGCAAGCCAAGCTGCTGCGGGTACTGCAGGAACAGGAATTCGAACCCGTCGGAAGCTGCAAAACTGCCAAGGTCGACGTGCGAGTGATCGCCGCTACCAACCGTGACCTGCTGGCCGATGTGCGCTCTGGGCGCTTTCGGTCCGATCTGTTCTATCGACTCAACGTCTTCCCCCTCCGCCTGCCGGCCCTGCGTGAGCGTGCCGAGGACATCAGCGTGCTCGCCAACCATTTCATGCAGCGCATGGCACGCAAACTGGGGAAGCCGATTGAGCACATTGCGCCGGCAACGCTCGCGCAGCTGAACCGCTATTCATGGCCCGGCAACATCCGCGATCTGCAAAATACCATTGAGCGAGCGGCCGTTTTAGCTACCGGATCCGAGCTGGTAGTCGACTGGGACTTGGGGCCACCGGCGGTCGGTGCGAATGCGGACGCCGGCAGTGAGACCTCCACACCCGCTGCGCAGCCACCGTCGTCGCGCTCGGCGGATGTCGAGGCCCGGAGCCTGGAAGCGCTCGAACGCGAACACATCATCGCCATGCTTCGCAAGACGCGCGGCGTGGTGGGAGGGCCCCGCGGTGCGGCGCAGCTGCTCGACATGAATCCAAGCACCGTGCGCTTTCGCATGAAGAAGCTCAGCATCGGCAAAGCCGACTACCTGACCGACTGAGCGGCCTCACGGCCTCAACGACTACCCAAACGGATCGACCCCGGCGATCGTAGCGCCTGCCCGGCACGCCTTCTCTGTCGCTGCAGCCGGTTGTTCCCGGCTGTAGCTCGTTGCGCCGGGGTGCATTGTTCCCCTCGAGGCATCGAATCCCAAAGAAACATCTGCTGCGTCACCGCAAACGCTAAAACTCGCGGCGGTTCTGCGACTTGCAGCGATCGAAGCTCACAACCCCGACCCCTGGCATGGACATTGCTTCATAGGCGACGTGCGACCCCCAAACGTCGCCGCAAGACCAACCAACTCAGGAGTTTCCGGAAATGAGCAGACACAGTTCGATGTTACAGGTGGCGATCTCAGGCGTGCTGGCGCTGACAGGTGCCGCCTTCGCCTCGAGCGCATTCGCCGCTGCAGGCGAAGACAAGGAGCAGTGTGCGGGCATCGTCAAGGCGGGCAAGAACGACTGCGCCACGGCGACCAATGACTGTCACGGTCACGTCACCGAAGAGGGTAACGCCATGGCGTGGATTTACGTGCCCAAGGGCACGTGCGAGCGGATCGTCGGCGGCCGCCTCGTGCACGTCAACGATCCCACCCCCAAGAAATGAGCCTGGTCCTCCGCTCCAACGTGTTCGTTGACGCAGGCAGCATGTTGGAGTGGAGGGGGAGTCAAGCAATGAAAGCCAAGTCTGATCCGACGCTGAGCTTTGACCCCGATGCGTGGGAGCTCTCTGTCGTTGCACACCGACCACGCACCTGGCTGCCGTCGTCGAGCCGCACCGTGAACGCGGTGAATCCGCAGCTTTGGCAGACGCGTGCCGCACGAGGCTTCTCCTGGCACCGAGCCGGACGAGCCGTGAAGCGGGAAACCCGGCAATGAATGGCACCATGCGTACCTGGGCAGTCGTCCTCGCCGCGGGCGAGGGGACGCGTCTCGCATCGCTGACACGCGATGCGGCGGGCAATGCGGTGCCGAAGCAGTTCTGCTCGCTCAACGGCGGACGCTCCCTGGTTGAAGAGGCGATTCAACGAGCACGACAGGTCGTGTCCCTCGATCGCACGTGCGCCATTGTCGCCCAGCAGCATGCGCGCCACTGGCGCAAGACCCTGCGCGCGCTGCCGGCAGGAAACCTCATCGTGCAACCGCAAAACCGCGGAACCGCCAATGGCGTACTGCTTTGCGTGTTATCGATCCTGGAGTGCGACCCCCTCGCTCGAATCATTTTCTTGCCTGCCGATCACTTTGTGCTCGATGAGAGTGCGCTCGAGCGCTCGTTGCGGGAGTTGACCACGAGTCTCGCGCACAATCCCGACGGGATTACCCTCATTGGAATTGCCCCGGAGGGACCCGATCCCGAGCTCGGTTACATCGTACCTGGGCGAACTCTGGCAGACGGCTCGCGCACGGTCGCGCGATTTGTGGAAAAGCCGGCACCGTCACATGCCGATGAGCTTTTCGAGAACAAAGCGCTCTGGAACAGCTTCATATTCGGGGCTGCAGGGCCGGCGCTCCTCGCTCTGCTGCGGCTTCAGATGGGAACCGCGGTCGATGAGATGGCGACGGCACTGGCACGCCGGGGGCGCCAACCAGAGTCCGCGGCGCTCGCTGAGCTATACGACCGCCTTCCAACAGTCGATTTCTCACGTGCGGTGATACAGCAGCTTCCCTTCAGGCTGCGAGTCATCACGGCGCCCTCTTGCGGCTGGACTGACCTCGGAACACCCGGGCGCGTGGCCGATACGTTGCGGCTCCTCGCCGAGCAGGTTCCGACTCGCGTGCCGAGCGGAGCAGGCGCGCAGCGCTCGCCACCGCCCGGTCTCATTAACCTTGCTGCGCAACATGCTCGCCTTGCTCTCGCGGGCTAGGGAGAACTTCATGAAGACTTTCGCTCTCTCGTTGGCCCTTGCGCTCACTTCCGCGCAGGCGGCATTCGGGGCCGACATCACCGCTCAACCGACGCTGACACTCGAGGGCGCCAAGCGCGCCGTGGCCGCCGCACTTAGCTATGCGCGCGCTCACGACGCGCCTGGCGCAGCTGTTGCGGTGGTCGACGCCGGCGGCCACACCATCTGCCTGGAGCGTCTCGATGGCACCTTCCCGGCGAGCGCGGATGTCTCGATCGGCAAGGCGCGCACCGCGGCCAATTTCGGACGACCGACTCGCGGTATTGAAGATTCGATCAACAAGAATCGTCCAGCCCTGGCTGCGGTTGCCGCGGTGACGCCATTTACACCGCTGCAAGGGGGCATTCCGATCATGGCGGGCAAGGAAGTCGTCGGTGCCATTGGCGTGAGTGGGGCCGCGAGCGCCCAGCAGGACGAAGAGATCGCCAGCGCCGGCGCGGAAGCCCTGCGGGCCAATGCCGCCACCAGCCCCGCTGCCAAGTAATAGAGGAGAGAGAGTCATGGGCTGGCTACTGCTGCGAACCCTCATTCTGACTCCCATCGTGCTGGCGGTGGCCGCACTGATACTGCTGGCGATTGAGATCCATGCCGCCTACCACAAGCTGTCTCGGAGAGGCACATGCGCCGCGAACTCATAGCCGTTTTCTGCAGTGCCGTGCTGCTGGTGCTGGCCGTGGGTTGCACCGAGGCGGACGCGGCGCAGGCTGAGCGTGAACCCGTCGCCACCGTGGATCTGACAACCGACGCCGGCGCACAGCTCATGCATGCCACCTGGCGCTACAGTGACGCACGCATCGTGGATGTCACCTTTCGGGCACCGGATGCACAGGGACAGCCGACCGGTGCACCGATCGCAACGCATGACATCTCGCCGCACGCCGGCACTTCGGACTTCGACGACTCGACGTGGCCAGCAATCCCCCCCACCAAGTTGCGCGAACCACGCGGAACGGGTCGCCTCTCTTTCAACTGGTATCGCGTGAACGTGACGGTTCCGGACCGCCTCGGAAGCTACGATCCCTCGGGAGCGGCGCTGTGGCTGGAGACGCGACTCGATGACTACGCCGAAGTCTGGGTGGACGGAGAGCTGGATCGCGCCTACGGACAAGAGGGTGGCTCGGTAGTTGCCGGCTGGAATGCTCTGAACCGTGTGCTCATCGGGCGGCACGTACACCCCGGTCAGAAGATCCAGCTCGCCATCTTCGGCATGAATGCGCCGATCTCGAATGCGCCCACCAACTACATCTTCGTACGCGAGGCGCGGCTCGTTTTCTACCCCGGCACTCCCGGGCCCGTTGCGGTGCCGCCGCACGAGGTCAACGTGAGCGTGGAGAGAACCGACCCGGCAATCGATCAGATCGTGCCGGCGAACGCCAAACTGTGGAAGGTTGCCGAAGGCTTCGAGTTCACCGAAGGCCCGATCTGGATTCGCGACCGGGACGCCTTGCTCTTCAGTGACCCTAATCACAACACCATCTATCAATACAGCGCCGCCGGCGAGCTGTCGGTCTTCCGCGAGAAGAGCGGCTATGACGCGGCCGACATCGCCGAGTACCTGCAGCCCGGCTCCAACGGACTGACGCTCGACAGGAAGGGCCGCCTCACGATCGATGAGCAGGGTCGCCACCGTGTGAGCCGTCTCGAGCATGACGGCACTCTCACGGTGCTCGCCGATAGCTATGAGGGCAAGCGGCTCAATAGCCCGAACGATCTGGTCTACCGTTCGGATGGCACGCTCTATTTCACCGATCCGCCTTTTGGGCTGCCGAAATTTTTTGACGATCCGCGGAAGGAATTGCCCTTTAGCGGGGTCTTCTCCTGGAAAGACGGACAGCTGCGCCTTCTGAGCCGCGAGCTCAGGGGGCCGAATGGCATCGTGTTCTCTCCTGATGAGAAATACCTCTACGTCGACAACTGGGATCCGGCGGCCAAGACGGTGACCCGCTATCCCGTGCGGCGCGACGGCACCCTCGGGCGTGGGGAGAAGTTCATCGACTTGACCGCTCAAATCCCCGGCGAAGAAGCGCTCGATGGCATGAAGATGGACGTGCAGGGACATCTGTATGTCTCCGCCCCCGGCGGCGTTTGGATCTTCGATTCGCAGGGGCGGCACCTCGGCACCATCACCGCGCCGCATCCGGTACACAACTTCGCCTGGGGTGGCAAGGACGGCCGGACGCTCTACCTGTGTGCCCGCAGTGCGCTGTACCGGATTGATTTACTGCAACCGGGGATCCGACCTTGATGTTCTCACGCTGCGACTTTGCGGACTCCCGGAATGCCTTCGACCGTGAATGGCTGGTGACCAATGCCCTGGGCGGCTTCGCGTGCGGCACAGTCGCGCAGGCGAACACGCGGCGCTATCACGGTCTCCTGGTGGCATCGCTCCAGCCACCAGTGCAACGCGTAGTAATGGTGGCGAAGGTGGAAGCCCTGGCGCGCTACCGAGGCCAGCAGTATGAGCTCAGTTGCAACGAATTTGTCGATGGCACGATCGCCCCGCGCGGCCTTGAGTTGCTGAGCTCTTTTGCCGACGACGACGGCGTACCCGTATGGACCTACAGGTGCGCCGACGCACTGCTCGAGCAGCGCGTCTGGATGGCGCGCGGACGCAATAGCACCTACCTCACATTCAGACTCCGTGAAGCCGCCGGCGCTCTCGACCTCGAGCTGCGGCCCCTCTGCACCTATCGTGACTACCACGCCCACACGCGCGGTGGCTGGGCGCTGGAGGTCGTGCCCGAGGAGCGCGGTTGCCGCGTGACTGCCTTCGTCGGAGCGCGCCCCTATCGCGTGCTCATCGATCGCGGCGAGTTTCACAGCCAACCCGACTGGTACTGGAACTTCTTTCACCGCGCCGAAGCCGAGCGGGGGCTCGACGCGCAGGAGGATCTGTTCCGGCCGGGCACGTTTCGGGCACGTCTGGAGCCCGGCGAGCAGGTCACGCTGATTGCGACCACCGAGCCGGATTTCGAAGTGCCGTCTACGGCGCTCGATCGTGATCAGAAGCGGCGGCGTACGCTGTTGCGGGCGGCGCCTGCGGCCTCTCCGCAGTGGATACAGCGACTCACGCTTGCCGCAGATCAGTTCATCGTCACCCGCGCCAGCCGCAGTGGCGAAGTGCAGGGCACCACGGTGATCGCGGGCTATCCCTGGTTCACCGACTGGGGCCGCGACACGATGATCGCCCTGCCGGGACTCGCCCTCGCGACCGGGCGACACGCCGAAGCGGCGGCAATCCTGCGGACCTTTGCCGGCCACATCAACGAGGGGATGCTGCCGAACCGCTTTCCCGACGGCGGCGAAGATGCGGAATACAACACCGTGGATGCGACTCTGTGGTTCTTCCATGCGGTGTCCGCATATCTCACGGCGACCTTAGATCGCGCGTTGCTGCGCGAGGTCTATCCGACACTGTGTGACATCATCGCATGGCATCGCCGCGGCACCCGCTACGGCATCCATGTCGATTCCCAGGATGGACTTTTGTATGCCGGTGAGGCGGGGGTGCAGCTCACCTGGATGGACGCCAAGGTCGGCGATTGGGTCGTCACGCCACGCATCGGCAAACCAGTCGAAATCAACGCTCTGTGGCACTACGCCTTGAGCCAGCTGGCGAGTTGGGCCAGGTTGCTGAAAGATCCCCGCGCGGCGGCCGACTACCACGCGGCTGCTGATCGAGTGGCCGCGAGTTTCGCGGACGCGTTCTGGTATCCCGCGGGGGGCCACCTGTATGACGTGGTGGACGGTCCTGAGGGCGCGGTCGAACAGGGCCGTCGCGTCGACGCGAGCCTCAGGCCCAATCAGATCTTCGCGGTATCCCTGGGTTCCGATCTCCTCGATTCCGCTCGCGCGCGCGCCGTCGTCGATGTCTGCGCCCGGGAACTGCTGACACCGGTGGGCCTCCGGAGCCTTGCGTCGCGCGATCCGCGCTATGCGGCGCGCTATACGGGCGATCCGCGCGCCCGTGACGGCGCCTATCACCAGGGAACCGTATGGAGCTGGCTCCTGGGACCCTTTGCGCTGGCACACCATCGCGTCTACGGGAATGCGGAGCACGCGCTGGCATTGCTCGCAGGTCTCGCGAGTCACCTGGAAGAAGGCTGTATCGGCAGCATCAGCGAGATCATGGACGGCGATCCTCCGCACCGCCCCCGGGGCTGCTTCGCTCAGGCCTGGAGTGTTGCCGAGACCCTGCGGGCATATCACAGCCTGACCGCGCAAGGCGCACGCGCCACGGCAACACAAGTGGTTGGAGGTTGAAATGACCGTGACCCCTGGCGGCGCCGAGCATGCACGCCTTCAGACACGATTTCCCGAGCACCAGGGCTGGAAGGAGTGGGGCCCCTATCTCTCCGAGCGGCAATGGGGAACGGTGCGTGAGGATTACAGCCCGTTCGGCAACGCGTGGGACTACTTCCCGCACGATCACGCCCGCAGCCGTGCTTACCGCTGGGGTGAGGACGGCATTGCCGGGTTTTCCGACCGCGAGCAGCAGCTGTGTCTCGCGGTGGCCCTGTGGAACGGGCGCGATCCGATCCTCAAGGAGCGGCTGTTCGGGCTCACGAACGCGGAAGGCAATCACGGTGAGGACGTCAAGGAACTCTACTACTACCTCGATGCCACGCCGACGCACTCGTACCTGAAGATGCTCTACAAGTACCCGCAGGCCGAGTATCCGTACGCGCGCCTCCTGGCGGAGAACCGGCAGCGCGACAGCGCGCAGCCGGAATTTGAGCTGATCGACAGCGGGCTCTTCGATGCCGACCGCTACTTCGACGTGTTCGTCGAGTATGCGCAGGCTGAGCCCGGCGACATTCTGCTGCGGATCACGGTCGAGAACCGTGGACCTGAGGCGGCGCCGATTCATGTATTGCCGCAGCTTTGGTTCCGTAATACCTGGAGCTGGAAAGCCGGCATGCGGCGTCCCAGGCTGGAGCAGGTGGCGGCAGGGCTCGTGCGCGCGGAACACCCGCGCCTTGGCGTCTACTATCTGCACACCGACGGAAATCCACTCGAGCTGCTGTTCTGTGAGAATGACTCGAACGGCGAGCGACTGTGGCATGAACCGCGGCAACCAGGTTACTTCAAGGATGGTGTCCACGAGCGCGTCGTCCGCGGGGACGCGACTGCCGTCAATCCCGCTCGGCGCGGCACCAAGGTCGCAGCCTGGTATTCACATGAGGTGCCCGCCGGCGGCAGGACTCAGATCCGACTTCGCCTGAGGCGGCGGGCGCGCAGCGAGGCTTTCCGCGACTTCGACGCGCTCTTTAGCCTGCGTCGTCAGGAAGCCGACGAGTTCTACGCGCAGTTGCAACAGGGCATGTCGTGCGAGGACGCGCGGCTCGTGCAGCGGCAGGCGTTCGCCGGCATGATCTGGAGCAAGCAATTCTTCTACTTCGATGTCGCCGAGTGGCTGCGCGGTGATCCCGCGCAGCCACCGCCGCCGCCAGGGCGGCGTCACGGCCGCAACTGCGACTGGCAGCACCTCAACAACGCCGACATCATTTCGATGCCGGACAAGTGGGAGTACCCGTGGTACGCCGCCTGGGATCTGGCATTCCACTGCATTCCGCTCGCGCATCTGGATGCCGAGTTTGCCAAGGAGCAACTCGTGCTGCTGACGCGCGAGTGGTACATGCATCCCAACGGCCAGATCCCCGCTTACGAGTGGGCCTTCGGCGATGTCAATCCACCGGTACACGCGTGGGCTGCGTGGCGGGTGTTCCAGATCGACCGCAAGCAGCGCGGTGATGATGGCGATCTCATGTTCCTCGAGCGCGTGTTTCACAAGCTCATGCTGAATTTCACCTGGTGGGTAAACCGCAAGGACGCCGAGGGGCGCAATGTCTTCCAGGGCGGCTTCCTCGGGCTCGACAACATCGGCGTATTCGACCGCAGCAGTCAGCTGCCGACGGGCGGTCACATCGACCAGGCTGATGGCACGAGCTGGATGGCGATGTACGCCCTCAATCTGATGCGCATCGCTCTGGAGCTCGCGCAGCACAACCGGGTTTACGAGGACATCGCCACCAAGTTCTTCGAGCACTTCCTGCACATCGCCGAGGCGATGAGCCACATCGGTGGCGCCGAGGGCGGCATCGGCCTGTGGGACGATGACGACGAGTTCTTCTACGACGTGCTGCATCTGCCGGATGGCGGTATGCAGCCTCTCAAGGTCCGCTCGATGGTGGGCCTGATCCCGCTGTTTGCCGTGGAAACGCTCGAACCCGAGTTGCTGGAGAAGCTGCCGGACTTCAAGGGGCGACTCGAGTGGTTCCTGGCCAATCGTCCCACTCTCTGCTCGCTCGTGTCGCATTGGAACGTGGAAGGTCGCGGCAACCGGCGATTGCTGTCACTGCTGCGCGGCCACCGTATGAAGAAGCTGCTCAAGCGGCTGCTCGATGAGACCGAGTTCCTCTCTCCGTATGGAGTGCGAGCGCTGTCGCGCGCCCACGAGCATGCACCCTACGTCTATCGGCACAACGGTATGGACCTCACGGTGCGCTACCAGCCGGCCGAATCTGACAGCGGACTTTTCGGCGGCAACTCCAACTGGCGCGGGCCGATCTGGTTTCCAGTCAATTTTCTCATCATCGAATCGCTGCAGAAGTTTCATCACTACTATGGCGATGACTTCCGCGTCGAGTGCCCGACCGGCTCCGGACGACTCGCCACGATCAACGAGGTGGCCAATGAGCTCGCCACGCGCCTCACACGCCTGTTCCTCGCCGACCAACAGGGCCACCGGCCGGTGCACGGCATGAACGAGCGCGTGCTCAAAGATCCGCACTTCCGCGACTACGTTCTCTTCTACGAATACTTCCACGGCGACAGCGGACGGGGTGTGGGCGCCGCGCATCAGACCGGGTGGACCGGGCTCGTGGCGAAGCTGCTGATGCCCCGCTATAGCGCTGAGATACACGCTGCAGAAAGCGGACTGCGACTCCCCGCGGAAGTCGGCGAAAAGCGGCAACCGCCCAGCCCGACCCAGGCTCGTCGCCAGCGACAACTCCATTCCAACCCCTGAGATTACGAGGTTTAACCCATGGACTCCCGGACTTGCTATGCCTACCTGCCCACGCCCGTCATGCCGCGCGTGCCACCTCAGAAGCTGCTGTTGGGACAAAAGGCACTGGTGACTGGCGCGAGCTCTGGTATCGGACGCGCGATTGCCTTGTCGCTCGGCGATGCCGGTGCCGATGTCATCATCAATTACGTGACCGATGAAGACAAGGCCGAGGCTCTTGCGCAGGAGATCCGTGCCAAGGGTGTGCAGGCGCGCAGCTTGCGCGCCGACGTGTCGGATGAGAGTCAGGTGCGCTCGATGTTCAGCGCGATGATCGAAGAGTTCGGCACGGTGGACATCCTGGTCAACAACGCGGGCCTGCAGCAGGACGCGCCCTTCCACGAGCTCACACTTGCCCAGTGGAACAAGGTGCTGGCCGTCAATCTGACGGGACAGTTTCTGTGCGCGCGTGAGGCGGTGCGCGAGTTCATACGCCGCGGCGTGCGCCGCGAAGTGTCGTGCTCCGCCGGTAAGATCCTGTGCGTCAGCTCGGTGCACGAGGTGATCCCCTGGGCTGGCCATGTCAACTATGCGACTTCCAAGGGCGGCGTCATGCTGATGATGAAGAGCCTGGCACAGGAAGTGGCTCCCTACCGCATCCGCGTCAACTCCATCTGCCCGGGCGCCATTCGCACACCGATCAACATGCAGGCGTGGGACACGGCCGCCGCCTACAACGAGCTCTTGAAGCTCATTCCTTACAAGCGCATCGGTGAGCCCGAGGAGATCGGACATGCCGCCGTGTGGCTGGCGTCCGACTACGCCGACTACATCCACGGCGTCAGTCTGTTCGTGGACGGTGGCATGACGCTGTATCCCGGCTTTGAGACGGGCGGCTGAGATGGCGATGACAGCGACAAACGCGCTGCGCACGCACTGGCCGGAGTATCTCATCGAGGGCTGGGCGCTCGGCACCTTCATGGTTGCCGCGGGACTCGTGGCGACGCTGCTGGGTGCGCCTGCCTCGCCAGTACATCGAGCGCTCCCGGACCCCATGTGGCGCCAGGCTGCTGGCGGGATTGCCATGGGACTCACGGCAATTGCGCTCATCCATTCAGGCTGGGGCAAGCGTTCCGGGGCGCACATGAACCCGGCCGTGACGCTCACTTTCCTGCGCCTCGGGAAAGTCCAGGCGTGGGACGCGCTGTTCTTCGTCATGGCGCAGGTCGTCGGCGGCCTGAGCGGCGTATTGCTGGTCACCGCACTGGCCGGGCACGCTTTCAGCGATCCGCCGGTCAGCTACGCGGCCACACTGCCGGGACCCAAAGGGCCCGCAGCAGCATTCGCGGCAGAATTCGTGATTTCCGCGCTTCTGATGCTGACGGTACTGTTCCTCTCGGCGTTCGCGCGGCTCGCGCCTTTTACCGGACTGATCGTCGGTTGTCTGGTCGCAACTTACATTACTTTCGAATCCCCTCTCTCAGGGATGAGCATGAACCCGGCGCGCAGCTTTGCGTCCGCAGCGCCCGGCATGCTGTGGCACCACCTGTGGATCTATCTGACCGCCCCGTTGCTCGGCATGTTAGGTGGAGCACAGGCGTTTCTGATCATCGCCGGGGCGCGACGCGTGCTGTGCGCGAAGCTGTTGCACCCGCTCGGCATCCCATGCATCCACTGCGGTTACGAGCCACGCAAGGCGGCTCGAGGTGAGAGTTCGCCGGCGCAACCCGGGAGTGCGCGCGCATGAGCCCCCAGCAATACGACGCCATCGTGGTCGGCTCGGGTGCCGGCGGCGCCGCCGCGGCATATAAATTGGCGCTCGGTGGCCTGCGGGTGGTGGTGCTCGAAAAGGGCGATCATTTGCCGACCGATGGCAGCACCCTCGACATCCGGCGCGTCGTGCATCAGGGAGAATTTCTCAGCCGGGAGCCCTGGCTAGACGGTCACGGGCGGCGCATCGTCCCCGAAGAGCACTTCAACGTGGGTGGTAAGACGAAGTGGTACGGCGCGGCCTTACTCCGTTTCGCGGAGAGCGAGTTCGCGCCCGACGCCGCACATGGCTGCCGCGGCTGGCCGCTCGCATTGGGCGAGCTGGCGCCTTACTACGAAGAGGCCGAGCGGCTGCTCGGTGTCCGCTTTATCGACAACGAGCCGGACCTTGCGCGGATCCTGGCGCACCTGCAACGGCAGTCATCCGGATGGCAGGCGCAGTCGATGCCGATGGGACTCGCTGCCGACATCGCGGCGCATGGCACCGAGGCCTCGCACTTCGACGGCTTTGCCTCCGCCGCTGACCTCAAGGGCGAGGCCGAGCGTTCGCTTCTCTCACAACTGAGATCACGTCCCAACTTCACCCTGTTGGTCAATGCCGAGGTTGCTGCGCTGCTTGGTTCCGCGGATGGGCCGACGATGGTGACCGGCGTACGCCTCACGGATGGGCGCAGCTTTACCGCTCCCTGCGTGTTTCTCGCCGCTGGCGCGCTGCACTCGCCGCGCTTGCTGTCGGGATACCTGCGTCACACGGGCCTCGATGGCACTCTGCCGGCGGCGATGCACGTTGGGAGAAACCTGAAGCTTCACCTGCTCACTGCCATGATCTCTCTGTCACTCGGCGTAAAAACCGATCTGATCCGCAAGACGACGCTCCTCACCAACGAGCGCTTCCCACATTCGAGCGTGCAGCCGTTGGGCTTCGATGACGAATTGATCGCCACCCTGATGCCGCGCGCGTTGCCATTGACGGCTCGCCGGCTAATCTCGCGGCGAGCCTATGGTTTCTTCCTGCAGACCGAGGACGGCTCCGATCCCCGCAATCGCGTGCAGCAGGAGTCGATCTCCGGGTCGCTACCGATACTGGACTATGACGAGCGAAGGTTGTTGCCGGCGGCGCGCGAACACCGCGACTTCACCCGAGCGCTTCAGGGCAGCCTGGTCCGTGCCGGCATGGTGAGTTTCACGCGCCGGATTGGCCTCAGTGGTACCGCGCACGCCTGCGGCTCGCTTGTTTGCGGTCAGAGCGCAGCCGACTCCGTGGTCGATGGCACCGGACGCGTGCACGGCATGCAGGGCCTGTACGTCGTTGACGGCAGTATTTTGCCGCGCTCCAGTCGCGTGAATCCGTCGCTGACGATCTACGCCTGGGGCCTGCGCGCCGGGCAGCTGGCGGCGCGCCAGTTTCAGGACCAACGTGCGACGGTACGACAAGAGACTCATTATGCGGCCTAACCAGCCTAAGCCGCCTCGATCTCGATCCCGCTGGAGCGCAGCCTGCGCCCTGGTGCTCTATGTGCCGGCTAATATGGTTAGCTCTGCGGCGACACCGCCTGCGCAAGTCACCTCCGTCGAGTCAATAGCGGTCACCGTCAGCGACCTTGACCGGGCGGTTGACTTCTACTCGAAGGTGCTGACCTTTGAAAAAGTCGACGACCGTGAGGTCTCCGGCGAGGCATACGAGCATCTATTTGGTGTATTCGGGCTACGCGTCCGATCCGCACGCATGCGTCTCGGTGATGAGTACCTGGAGCTCCAGCAGTTTCTGGCGCCGCGCGGCCGACCAGTCCCGCTCGACTCGCGCAGTAACGATCGCTGGTTTCAGCACATCGCGATCATCGTGAGCGATATGACGGCGGCCTACGCACGCTTGCGCAGCTTCAACGTGGAACACGCATCAAGTGGCCCGCAACGGCTTCCAGACTGGAACCCGAACGCCGGCGGAATCGAGGCTTTTTATTTTCGTGACCCTGATGGTCACAATCTCGAGGTGCTGCAGTTTCCCGCAGACAAGGGAGCACCCAAATGGCACGCCCGCGACGGTCGGTTGTTCCTCGGGATCGACCATACCGCCATCGTGGTCGTGGACACGGAGGCCAGTCTGCACTTTTATCGCGATGTGCTCGGCATGCGCGTCTCGGGAAGTAGCGACAATTACGGCACGGAACAGGAGCACCTCAATAATGTGTTTGGCGCGCATTTGCGAATCACCGCGCTACGCGCGGCGCACGGCCCAGGAATCGAGTTCCTCGAGTACCTCGCACCGCGCACCGGGCGTCCACTGCCCGTGGACACGCAGCCGGATGATCTGTGGTACTGGCAGGTGAATCTGTGTAGTGCAGCGCCCGCGGCGTTCGAGTCGGCTCTGCGCGATTCTCACGCCCCATTGCTCTCAGCGGGTACGGTCGAACTTGTCGATGCGCAGCTGGGATGGCGCAAGGGGTTGCTCACGCGCGACCCGGACGGTCACGTCAGCCTGATCGGGGAGGGACAGCCATGTACAAGAACCTGGTGATCGTCGGCGGTGGTTTTGCCGGTATCAGAACTGCGAAGCTGCTGGAGCATACGCTGCCGCCCGACTGGACCCTGACGCTCATCAGCCAGGAGAACTTCATAACGTTCAACCCACTGCTGCCCGAGGTCGTCGGCGCTTCGATCATGCCTGGCCACGTGATCGCGCCCCACCGACAGATGATTCATTGCAGCCACGTGGCTATGGCACAGGTCAGCGAGATCGACACCGCTGCGCGTGAGCTTCAATACCTCGGTGAGGGCCCCGGTGTGCTCCGCTACGATCAACTGGTGCTCACCTGCGGAGCCAATGCGAATCTCGACATCGTCAAGGGCATGAACCGGAACGCGCTGCCGCTCAAGACATTGGGTGACGCGTTGTTCCTCCGCA
>Ga0306920_100003184_pt1 | contig 20802 bp, 20 predicted proteins | sample flu12Cox44000170_FD_204666 | JGI IMG/M metagenome (GOLD analysis project Ga0306920, IMG submission 204666) | Lab enrichment of tropical soil microbial communities from Luquillo Experimental Forest, Puerto Rico - flux4day.12C.oxic.44.000.170 (v2)... | ecosystem: Environmental > Terrestrial >... | reverse complement strand
GCGAAGGGCTGGCGATGGAAATCGTGAAGTTTATGAAGAAAACTTACAAAGGGTCCCTGGCTTCGCAGGTAGGCTACCTGCTGTCCCGGGGAGCCTTGAAAGGCATCAAGGAAAAGCTGGACTATTCGGAGTACGGCGGAGCGCCGCTGCTGGGGGTCCGCGGAATCTGCGTCATCGGGCATGGCCGTTCGAACGCCACAGCCGTCAAGAACGCAATCCGCGTCGCGGCAGGACTTGCTCGCGCAAGGGTCAACGAAAAGATCGAACAGGAGCTCTCCCTGACGACCGCCAAGGCGTAACGTCCGGAGAGAGGAGCGAAGTATGGGCAAAGTAGCGTTTGTGTTTCCAGGGCAGGCCTCGCAGTACTCGGGCATGGGGAAGGAGCTCGCGGAGAAATATCCGGTGGCGCGCGACGTGTTTGATGAGGCGGATAAGGCCCTGGGGTTTTCTGTCTCCAAATTGTGTTTCGAAGGCACGGAAGATGATTTAAAGCTCACCGCGAACACGCAACCCGCGATTCTGACGCTTTCTGTGGCCGCCACCCGCGTCTTGGCGGAGAAGGGAATCACCCCGGATTTTGTCGCCGGTCACAGCCTCGGTGAGTACTCGGGCCTGGTAGCAGCCGGGTCGCTGAGGTTTGCCGACGCCGTGAAGCTGGTGCGCAAGCGCGGCACCTACATGCGGGAGGCCGTCCCTGCCGGACAAGGCGCGATGGCCGCAATCATGGGCCTCTCTCCCGCCGTGGTCCAGGACGCGTGCAAGCGCGCTGCCGAAGGTGAAATCTGCTCCGCCGCGAACCTCAATTCGCCTGAGCAGACCGTCATTTCGGGCCATGCCGGCGCTGTTAAGCGTGCGGTAGAGATCGCTTCCCAACTGGGCGCAAAGCGCTCGATGGTTCTGGCGGTTTCCGCTCCTTTCCATTCGGCGCTGATGATGCCGGCGCAGGAGAAGTTGGAGAAGGACCTGAACGCAACGACGTTAGTTGATCTCCAGGTGCCGTTGGTCACGAATGTGGACGCGGATTCGATCCGTCAGGGCGAGGAAGCGCGCAGTGCCTTGATCCGCCAGGTGACCATGCCCGTTCGCTGGGAAGAGTCGATGCGCATGCTGCTCGACGAGGGCGTGAATACCTTCGTGGAAGTCGGGCCGGGCCGTGTGCTCACGGGCTTGATGCGCCAGATCGAGCGTTCCGTTGCCACGCTTAACGTGGAAGACGAGAAAAGCTTGCTGGCCACAGTAGAAAAGATCGCCGCCGCAAAAACCGACGCTGCGTGAAGACAGTATTAAGTCGCAGATTCTAAGTCCTGTGTCTTGGAATTTAGCTTGTTGAAGCGAAGCGAAGAGGAATCCCGCCTTACGCCTGGGTTTCGTAGGAAGAGGATTCTTTGCTGCACCGCAGGGAGGTTTGGAATGACGATGAAGAGAGTTTGGCAACAAGCTATTGGAACTTAAAACTACAACCAAAAACTGATTATGTTCAGCCTCAAGGACAAAGTGGCGTTGGTCACAGGCGCTTCGCAGGGCATCGGCCGCGAGACCGCGCTCGCTCTCTGCGAAGCAGGCGCAAAAGTAGCCGTGGCCGCGCGCAACGATGAAAAACTCGCAGCCGTGGTTCAAGAGGTTTCAGCAAGGGGCGGAGAAGCCCTGGCGGTGAAGTTGGACGTTGCGGACGCGGAGCAAATAAAAACAGCCTTCACGGCGGTACTCGAAAAATTCGGCAAGCTCGATATCCTGGTGAACAACGCCGCCATCACCCGTGACGGCTTGGCCATGCGCATGAAACAGGACGACTGGGAGGCTGTGATTCGAACGAACTTGACCGGTGCGCACTTGTGCACGCAGCAAGCGCTGGCCACGATGATGCGTGCCCGTGCCGGACGCATCATCAACATCGCATCCGTGGTCGCGCAGACCGGCAATTCCGGGCAGGCCAACTATGTCGCCGCGAAAGCCGGTTTGATCGGCCTGACCAAGGCCATCGCCATGGAAATTGCTTCGCGCAAGGTCACGGTAAACGCTGTCGCGCCGGGATTCATCGAAACGCCTATGACCGATGTCCTGCCGGACAAGGTCAAGGAAGAGCTAAAAACGCGCATCCCGCTCGGTCGCATGGGCACAGCTCGCGATGTCGCCGCCGCCATCGTGTTTCTCGCAAGCGATGAAGCTTGCTACATCACCGGTCACGTCCTCGATGTCAACGGCGGCCTGTACTTGGCGTAGGGGGTGCCTCTGGGGCAGGTTCAGAAGCCTACGGACCAACCCGATTGGCCAGAAGTCCCTAAGGCTTTGAAGGAAACTGGCATGGACCCGAAGGTTATCGCTGAGATTCGAGAGCCGGAGGGAGATTCGCTGGACCTTGTGGAGCTGACGGTGGCTTGGAAGAAGCCTTCGAAGAGGGCACGAAGAAAAACCGGAAAGAGTGAGGAATGTACCGGGATTGGCCCCGAGGCGACAGCTGGTGGCTAAGAAGCTTGGCAAGTCAGAAGATGAAGCCCAGGCCCGCGGGGAGACTCACGCGAGCAGGTTGAGTTGCTGATGGCCATCGAAGAAGTATTGCAAGAGCTACACCGCTAAAGTTGACCTTGCTCTGCAGCCTAAGTAGACTTGGCTGGTTACCCATGCAAGGTAAAAAGGGATTGTAGGCCGGCCAATCGAGCCGGATTACGGTGCAGAGTAGTTGCAGGAAAGGCGACGACTGGTCGCGGAGGAACCGGAATGGCTAGCGTGGAAGAACGCGTAAAGCAGATTATCGTCGAGCAACTGGGTGTCGATGAGGCGGAGGTGACGCCAACCGCGTCCTTCGTGGACGACTTGGGCGCGGATTCGCTCGACCAGGTGGAATTGGTCATGGCCTTCGAAGAGGCTTTTGGCATCGAAGTGCCCGACGAAGATGCCGAAAAAATGACCACCGTGAAGGACGCCATCGATTACATTGATAAACACAGCAAGGCCAAGTAGCCTGCAGGCAAATCCCCGCTTGAAGGAGCAAGAAAGTTGACTCGCCGAGTCGTCGTAACGGGCGTTGGATTCGTCTGCGCGCTGGGCATCGGCACGGAGGAAAGCTGGACGAACCTCATTGCTGGCAAGAGCGGCATCACCCGCATCACGCATTTCGATACCGCCGAGTTCGATTGCCAAATCGCGGGCGAAGTGAAGAACTTCGACCCTTTCCAATGGATCGAGAAAAAAGAACTGAAGAAAATGGGTCGGTTCATCCAGATTGCGCTGGCCGCGGCGGACTTCGCTGTCAAAATGGCGGAGTGGAACCCCGAACAATCGGACCTGGACGAAGTCGGCGTGTACGTGGCCTCCGGCATCGGTGGATTCGACATTATCGAACGCGAGCACATCAAGCTCATGCAGGGCGGCCCGGGAAAAATCTCGCCCTTCTTCATTCCTTCTGCCATTGTCAACCTCGCTTCGGGCCATATTTCGATTCGCTACGGCGCCCGCGGACCGAATTCGGCTACCGCGACCGCCTGTTCCGCTTCCGCGCATTCCGTTGGCGACTCGTTCAAAATTATCGAGCGCGGGGCCGCGGAGATGATGATTTGCGGCGGCACCGAAGCTACAGTTACCCCGATGGGCATCGGCGGTTTCGCTTCCATGCGAGCGCTTTCTACGCGCAATGACGCCCCCGAGAAGGCCAGCCGGCCATTTGACGCCGCGCGCGACGGTTTCGTCGTTGGCGAAGGCGCGGGTATTTTGATTCTCGAATCGCTCGAACACGCCCACAAGCGTAACGCGCCTGTCCTTGCCGAGATTGTCGGCTACGGCATGAGCGGCGATGCATTCCATATCACGCAACCCGCCGAAAATGGCGACGGTGCTTACCGCGTGATGAGAGCGGCATTGAAAGACGCGAGACTCTCGCCCGACGACATCGGCTACATCAACGCCCATGGCACTTCGACTCCAATTGGCGATGTGATTGAAACCACCGCGATGAAGCGTCTTTTCGGTCAACGCGCCACCAGCAAGAAACTCGCCGTCAGTTCTACTAAGTCTATGACCGGGCACTTGCTTGGCGGTGCCGGCGGGCTGGAGGCAGGCATCAGCGTGCTTGCGCTGCGCGACCAGGTTCTGCCGCCCACCATCAACCAGGAATGCCCGGACCCTCAGTGTGACTTGGATTACGTCCCCAACGTCGCCCGAAAGGTATCCGTGGACTATGCGCTCTCGAATTCCTTTGGTTTTGGCGGCACCAACGCTGCCCTGATTTTCAAGCGCTGGACCGGCAAGTAAACGGCGCCGTGCCCGGCGACGGGTGCGGGTTAGCGTAATATTCTCAGTAAAACGACCGGGCTTGTTTGAATTTTCGCTCCACTCAGGATGACACACATCCCATTCTGCAGGCCCTGATGGAAGGAAACTCCCGTGAACATCATCGTGTGCGTCAAACAGGTGCCGGCAAAGGATGCGCCTCTCGCCATTGCCGGGAACTGGATCAAGGAATCGGACATCGGCTTCGAAATGAACGAGCCCGACAGCTACGCATTGGAAGAGGGGCTGCGCCTAAAGGAAAAGCACGGTGGGGAAGTGATTGCTCTTTCCCTTGGGCCGGAGCGTGTGAAACAAACCATTAAAGAAGCGCTCGCAAAGGGCGCGGACCGCGGTATTCACATTTGCGATGATAATTTCGCTCAACTCGATCCGCTCGGCTCGGCGAAGGTGCTCGCCGCGGCGATTGCCAGGGAAAAGTGCGACCTTGTGCTCACTGGCTTGCAAAGCGACGATCACGGTTTCGGCCAGACAGGCGTTCTGCTTGCTGGCCTGCTGAATTTAACGCACGCCACCATCATCATGCAGATCGATGTGCTGGACGGAAAAATGAAGCTGAAACGCGAACTGGAGGCTGGATGGTTCCAGTGGGTCGAATGCCCTCTTCCGGCAGTACTTTCAATTCAATCCGGCATCAACAAAGTCCGATATGCCACTCTCAAAGGCATCATGGCAGCGAAGAAAAAAGAAATCGCCACCATCACGAAAGACTCGCTCAGCGTAACCATTGAGCCCACCCAGAAGATCGAAAGGATTTATGTCCCCACAAAGACAAAGAAAACGGAATTCCTGACTGGAACGCCTAAAGAAGTGGCTGCGAAGCTGGTCGAGAAATTGAGATTTGAAGCGCGCGTGATTTGAAGCCGCTACAGGAGACAGGCGATGAAAATTCTGGTCGTGACTGAGCAGCGGCAAGGCAAGTGGAATAACACTAGTTTCGAGACTCTTGTGGCGGCGCAACGGATAGCGGAAGCGGCCTCGGGAACTGTAAGCGCTGTAGTAATTGGCAAAGGTGTGTCGTCGCTGGCCGAGGAACTCGCTGCGAAGAATCTGGTCGAGGTCCTGCTTGTCGACAACGACCTGTTGGAGAATTACACTCCGGACGGCTACGCGGTTGCGCTCAAGCAAGTCATCGAAGCGGCGAAGCCAGACTTGGTCCTTTTCCCGCACACCTACCAAGTGCGCGATTTCGCACCCAAGCTCGCGGCGATGCTCGGGAAGGGTATGGTCGGCGACTGCATTGGCTTTCGAAACGAAGGCGGAAAGCTCGTGTTTATCCGCCAGATGTTTCAAGGAAAAACCGCGGCGGACGTGACGTTCACAGGAGCCGCTCCCTGGTTTGCCTCGTTTCAGTCAGGTGCCTTTCGCGCAGATCTGCTCGCGCCCCGCGCAAGCGGCAGGGCGCCTGTGAACCCCGCGAAAGTGGAATTGAGCGCGAACGACATTCGCACGAAGCCGCTTGAGCTATTTAAGGAAGCAAAATCGGCCGTGGACTTGACCCAAGCGCCGCTCATCGTTGCCGTCGGGCGCGGCATCAAAGCCCCTGAAAACATTGCCCAGGCCGAAGCGCTGGCAAAAGTCATCGGAGGCGAACTCGCCGCATCGCGCCCCATCTGCGACGAGGGTTGGCTGCCGATGGAGCGCCAGATCGGCAGCTCCGGCCAAACTGTCGCTCCGAAACTGTATCTCGCGTTGGGAATCAGTGGCGCGATTCAGCACGTCGTTGGCATGAAGGGCTCACGCACCGTTGTGGCCGTAAACAAGGATCAAAACGCGCCCATCTTCGAGATCGCTGACTACGGTGTGGTGGCGGACATTTTCGAAATCATGCCGGCCCTCACCGAAGAACTGCAAAAAGTCAGATAGCCTTCAGCGAAATATGAGCGAGGACGCACCTTTCCTCGTGCTGCGGAGTCTGCCAAACGGTTGCTTGATAGAATTAGCCCATGACCATTGAACGCGAACAACTGGAAGCGGACGTACTGATCGTAGGCGCGGGTCCCGCGGGGTTGAGCTGCGCGCTGCACCTTGCCAATCTCATCAAGAAACACAATTCCAGCGGGGGCAAACCGGAACTCTCCGCGGAAAACATTTATGTTCTGGAGAAAGGTCGCGAACTAGGAGCGCATCAGCTCTCCGGCGCCATTATGAATCCAAAAGCGCTGGCCGAACTCGTTCCCGGCTTCGAAAAGAATGCGCCTCTCGATACCCCGGTCACCGATTCAGCGGCGCTGATCTTCACGCAGAAATCTTCCTATCGCGTTCCGATCACACCGCCGCCATTCAACAACGCCGGGAACTACGTTATTTCTCTCAGCAAGCTAGTGAAGTGGCTTGGCGGGATCGTCGAATCCGCCGGCGTGAACATCTTTAAGGAATTCGGTGGAGCGGACCTGATTTATGAAGGCGACGGAGTCGCCGGCGTGATTACGGAAGACAAGGGACTCGACAAAAACGGCAAACCGAAAGCGAACTTCACCCCGGGGTACGAACTACATGCAAAAGTCACCGTCCTCGCGGAAGGCCCACGCGGCTCGCTAACCAAACAACTCGTTGCCAAAAAGAAGCTCGACAACATCAACCCCCAGATCTACGGCCTCGGCATCAAGGAACTTTGGGAAGTGCAGCCGGGAAAAATCAAGCCGGGCTACGTTGCGCACACGTTGGGCTGGCCACTTTCGACGAAGACGTATGGCGGCGGCTGGATCTACGGGCTCAGCAACAACCGCGTCTCCATCGGCCTCGTGATCGCTCTCGAATACCAGGACCCGCTCTTCGACCCTCATGCCGCTTTTCAAACATGGAAAACGCATCCATTTCTCCGCAATATTCTTGATGGCGGAAGGCTGGTCCGCTATGGCGCGAAAACGCTTCCCTATGGCGGCTGGTATGCCATGCCGCGCAGTTACGTGGATGGCGGCCTAATCGTAGGCGATTCCGGCAGCTTCCTCGATTCGCAGCGCCTGAAAGGCGTTCACCTGGCGATGAAGAGTGGCATGCTCGCCGCTGAAACTATCTTCGAAGCCCTGAAATCAGGCGATCCCTCCGCGAAGACGCTGCAGCTGTACAAGGACAAGATCGACCACAGTTACATCAAGCGAGAACTCTGGAAAGTACGCAACTTCCATCAGTCCTTTCGCAACGGCCTGCTCGATGGATTTGTTCTCTCCGCGTTTCAGGAAGTCACAGGCGGGCACGGCCTGACCGATCCCATGCGCACGCACCCAGGATATGAGGCGTACGGGCAGATTCATGGCAGGCCTGCTCCGGAACGCTTCAAGGGCGACGGTAAACTGACTTTTGATCGCCTGACGGATGTCTACCACTCCGGTACGCGCCATGAAGAAGATCAACCCTGCCACCTGAAGGTCAGCGACCTGAACATCTGCTCAACGCGCTGTGTCGAGGACTACGGAAATCCGTGCCAGTATTTTTGCCCCGCGGCGGTCTACGAGATGGTCAAAGAAAGTGCGGGCCAGAAACTGAAGATCAACTTCGCAAACTGCGTTCACTGCAAGACCTGCGACATCGCTGATCCCTACCAGATCATCGATTGGACCGTCCCCGAGGGTGGCGGTGGTCCCAATTACGAGGGCATGTAGCTAAGGGTTGCGATCCAATGACTCATCGAGCTACCGGAGAACTTCTCCTACATCGTCGCGCTCTTGTTTGGTCAGAACTGCGTGTTCGTACTTCGCTACCCGCTTCAAAGCTATTCGGGATTCTCCCAAGAGTTCCGTGCTGCTATTACCGGCAGCTGTTCCTTTGCGTTGGCAACGCCTTCGCTTAGTTCATTAGCGTGTCGCTCCTCTAGTATTCCGGAAAGCGCCTGTAGGTATTTATAGAGATCGGAATTATTTGCGAGCTTTCTCATACTTGACTAACGGTAATTTGATACTGCTTGTTCACGAACTCGGCGACCACAGCTTGTGAAAAAAGCTGCGCACACGGTTCCAAGTAGAATCGTCGTCCGGCTTCTTTGCGGGGTCAGCCTTCTGGGAACTGGTTGGTGGAGGCTGTGGCAGCGCGACCTGAGCAACCACGGGATCCCCTTCCACCTTGCCCTGAAAGATCAGCGTGGGCCGAACTCGAGCTCGCCGCACGAGCACGATGAGCTTCGGATCGTACTCCGGCTGCGTCTTGGCCGAAGCGTCATAATGCAGCGGCGGCATGAACACCTGATATACCGGCTCTTCTGTTTTTTGCGGCGGATCAGTTGCAGCTGCCGGAGCAGCCGGTGTAGTCTTAGGCTGGCTCGCTTTCTTCTTCAGCTCTTCGGTTGAAGCCAGGCCGCTGACTTGGGTCGACACGACGGCTGTCTGCATCATTTCGCAAACACACTTTCCGGCCGTATCGTGCAAACTTTCCAACTGTCCGTTCGTCAGTGTCACATCACCGCTTTGCGGTATAAGCACGCTCTGCCCCGTCAATTGCTGCTCCATGCGTACGGCGCCCTTGCTGGCGTGGATGCACATTGCCCCCGACGAATCGAGACCCGCCAAAATATCCTGCGCTCCTCCGCCGATCGCCACTGGCCGGGCTTGAATCTGCGCCGTGTAAACGGTCAACGACAATGAGCCCTCAATGTGCGCGTGAATCGTGCCCGAATCCAACGCAATCGTCAGCGACCCGTTCGACTTCAGAACCGAGAAGTGCGCCGGTCCGCAGACGGTGATGCTACCGCCTTCAACCAGGTCGATCCGCGCCTGTCCGGACTTGACATGCACATCACTGCCGCTGCGCAGCATCGTCTTCACCTGTCCGCGCACAGTCTCCACACTCATTGGTCCATCCACGCTGATCGAATCCCCTTCGATCGTTCCGACAGAGTCGCCTGAAGGTGGATTATCCGCGTGCGCCCCCAAGGCCAGCAGGCCCACCAGCAAGGCCGCAACGCAGCCTGCAGCGAGAAGAATTTTCTGGATTCCCCGGGCGAGTTCTGAGATTCGAAAAACAACCAATGGCCCTACTCCTAAACGGGCAAGCAGACAGCAACCCTCTTATACTATATGAACATGGAAACCGCCGAGAAGCGCATCGAAGAAAAACAGGAGCCGCTCAGCGCACACTACGACACGCGTCTGCCGAAGCTCCCTTGGCACCGGCGAATCCAGATCCCGATTATCGCAGCCGCCGTTTACAGTGTTATTAGAACTCTCGGACCCACCCTGCGGTTCGAGGTTCTCGGCCGCGCGCGCGTTGAGAAGGCTTGGGCAGTCAAGCAGCCATGCATCTGGGCCTTCTGGCATCGCTGTATCATCCCCATCGCTTGGTACGGCCGGAACCGCGGCATCGTTATCATGAACACCACCGCCTTCGACGGACAATGGACGCGTAAGGTCATCGAATGGCTCGGTTTCGGTACCGCGCAGGGCAGCTCCTCGCGCGGCGGCTTGCGCGGCCTGGCGGTCATGGCTCAGCGGATTAAAGAAGGAATGGACTGCGGTTTCACCATCGATGGTCCCCGGGGTCCCCGTTACGTTTCCAAGGTTGGGCCGGTACTACTGGCGCGCATGACCGGTGCCCCCATCTTCGTCTTCCACGTCGCCGTCGATCGCGGCAAGACCATCGAAAAAACCTGGGACCATTTTTTGCTTCCGAGCCCGTTTGCCCGGGCTATTCTGATCGGGCATCCCCCGATTTATGTGCCCGAGGACGCGGATTCAGAAATGATCAGGGCCAAGCACGAAGAAATGCAGAAAGCCCTGGAGCATGTTCGCGACCTCACGGAGGGCTGGTTCAAACTTACAGAAGAAGAGCGCAACTGCCACCGCGCCGAAATTGGCCCTTAGTCTCGCATTCTTGGGCTCGGCGCGGCGCAGCGCAGCGCCAAAGAAAGACCTCTTGCCGATGCAGACCGGCGAGGAGAGAGCCGGCTCTAATTGCCGTCGCGTTCGCCGAGTTTCACGGGGATGTCCATTTTCTTCGCGCCTCGGTACAGTGTGATTGTGACCGTGTCGCCGGGCCTCTTGCGATTCAGAATCACGTTCATGTCGAACTGGTTGGCCACCTTTTGGCCGTCTATCCCGACAATCACGTCCCCGCCAATGTTGATCCGTCGCATTCCAGCTTGCGCCGCGCGGTCACCGCCCTTGATCCCCGCCGCCGACGCCGGACCGTTTTTCTTGGATTCTTCGACGAGCAAGCCCTCGCGCACGGGTAAATCCAGCGCCTCGGCCAGCCATCCGGTCAATTCCAACGTTTGTACGCCCAGGTAAGCGCGGCGCACTTTGCCTTCGGTAATCAGGTCGTTGGCAATCATCTTCGCGGTATTGATCGGGATGGCAAAGCCAATCCCCGCGGTTGTCCCAGACGGCGTATAAATGGCCGAATTGATGCCGATCACCTCGCCGTGTGTATTAATCAGCGGACCACCCGAATTCCCTCGATTGATCGCAGCATCGGTCTGTATGGCTTCATCAATGAAAGTAGTTTCGCTGGTCTGCACCGTGCGCCCGAGCGCGCTCACCACGCCTGTCGTCAGCGTGGTCTGGAATCCAAATGGGTCGCCTATCGCCAGCACTTTTTGTCCAACCAGCAGTGCTGATGAATCTCCCAGCGTCAAGGCCGTCAATTGCTTGTCTTTCGGGTCGATTTTGAGCAGTGCCACATCGTTACGCTGGTCGGCGCCGATGAATTTCGCTGGGAAGCGCGTCTTATCGCCGAGAACCACCTCGATCGACTGCGCTCCCGCCACAACGTGAAAATTCGTCAGAATATATCCCTTGGGATCGATCACGAACCCTGAACCCGCGCCTTCTACCGGCACTGGATCCATGAAGAAGTCGTACTCCGTCGCTTTTGTCAGGATGTTGGCGACAGCCGGTGACGCTTGCCGGTAAATGTGCACATTGATGGATTCCTCTTCCGTGAGTTTGTCGGTGTGCGGAGTCTCGGCACTCGTCGAAGTCAAGGCGGCAGGCTTTTCACCGGCTCGCCATGCCTCTACCTTTTCGGCCTGCCGCGGCCCGTAACGCGAGCCCGCCCAGAATGCACCCAGCACGAAAATCAGCGCCAGCAAAAGGAGCCTTATCCGGCTGAGAGGAGTTCCAGCTTTCATTTGCTTCATCCTTAAACGATTTCGTTCTTCCTCTTAAGTATAGAGAAGTTTCGAGGGACGTTCATCTCCGGGGCACGTACGCACGTTCAGGCCGAGGAGCGCTGAGCGGTGAGCTTCCGCAGCTTCACCGCGAGAGCCCGCACCTGCGCCCGCGTCTCTTCCAGCGTCCCCGAACAATCGACCGATTCCGTCGCGTGGCCCAGTTTTTCGCGCACGGGGAGTTGCGCGGTGATGCGGCGCTTGGCGTCAACCTCGCTCATTCCTCGCGCGCGCAGCCGCGAAAGTTGCTGTTCAGGCTCGCAAAAGGCCACGACCAGGCCATCCAGTTTCTTGGCGATGCCGGCCTCAATCAGCAATGCCGCCTCTACGAACACTACATCCCGTACGCCGTTGCTTTCCCACTCGTCAAACTGCCGGAAGACCATTTCCTCCACCCGCGGATGGATGATTGCATTCAATCGGGCGAGTTTTGCCGGGTCCGCAAATACTATTGACGCAAGCTTTGCGCGATCGATTCGTCCGCTGGCGTCAGCCAGCCCCGCTCCGAACTCCTTCAAAACCTCATCGTGAGCCGCTTGCCCGGGCTCCATCAGCTTGTGTGCCAGGGAATCGGCATCCAGCACACGGAACCCCATATCACGAAGAAGCGCCCCAACCGCGCTCTTCCCGCTGGCGATCCCACCGGTTAGACCCATTCTCAGCATCTTCGAACCTTACCGTGCGCCCACCTGCGATGCCGCGGGAGCGCGACGCAGCCGTGCCGCTTTAACCGTGTTGCTCATCAGCATCGTAATTGTCATGGGCCCCACGCCGCCGGGGACCGGCGAAAGCGCACCCGCGATTTGCACCGCGTCGGGATGAACGTCGCCAATCAGCACATTGCCTTTTGCCCGGAATTTCTCGAGCCGCTCCGGGAAGTTCCGCAGCAGCGTTTCGGCTTCACCGGGATTGGTAACTTTGTTTGTGCCGACGTCGATCACCGCGGCGCCCGGACGTATCCAGTCTGCCTGCACATATCCGGCCTTTCCCATGGCCGCCACGACGATCTCCGCGCGGCGAACCGTTTCCGCCAGATCGTGGGTCTTCGAGTGGCAGATTGTCACCGTAGCATTGGCGTGCATTAGCAGCAGCGCCATCGGCTTCCCCACAATGTCGCTGCGCCCCAGCACTGCAGCGTTCGCGCCTTCAATCGGAATTTTGTATCGCCGTAAGATCTCCATGCACCCCGCAGGTGTACAGGCAACCAGCCCCGGACGGTTACTGACCAGCCGGCCGAGGTTGACCGGATGAAAGCCGTCCACATCTTTCGCCGGATCAACAGCCTCGAGAACGCGTTTCGAATCGACCTGAGCCGGCAGCGGAAGCTGTACAAGGATGCCATCCACGTGGTTGTCGCTGTTCAGCTCGCGGATGAGTTGAAGCAGGGAATCAGTACTAACCGACGCCGGCGGCGTTCGCAGCCAGTGGGCCATCCCCAACTCTTCGCATGCCGCGATTTTACTTTTGACGTAGAGCTGCGAAGCGGGGTTTTCTCCGACAAGAACGGCCGCAAGTCCCGGGCGCACACCCTGGCTTGTGAGTCGCCAAATTTCGTCCTTCAGCTCAGCAAAGATTTCATCGCGAATTTTAGCGCCATCGAGAATTTGAGCGGGCATGCAGAGAGAATAGCACAGCCTTCACGACCTCGACTCTTGGCTGGCCATTGCGCGCATAGGTTGCGGACTAGGCTCTCAACCGTTATTCCCAACGGAGCCTTCGAAGGATTTCTTCGTCATTCCGAGCGGAGCGAGGAATCCCTCTTCACAAGAAGGAGATTCCTCATTCCAAGCTCAGGCTTCAGGCCCGCTGCTCCGCTTTGCGTCACCACTCATCTCTCGCGCGACTTTAGTGGTCGAGCCACATTCCCTCGTCAGGCACGCACTTGCCGGGCAATCCGAAGGATTGCTGAGAGGCTTAACTCCACATCTTCTTCGGTGGTCGCCCACGACGACACGCTGATCCGCATCGCCGTTTTCCCCTGCCACACCGTTCCGCCACACCAGCATGTACCGTCCTCTTGCACGCGCCGCATCACTTCCAGCGTTGTTTCTGGCGGACCAAACGACACCAGTACTTGATTGATTACCACATCATTCAGCACCTCGTAGCCCGCATCACGTAATCCTGCCGCAAACCGCCGTGCGAGTGTACAAGTCCGCTCGATCAGCTCCGCAAGGCCTTGCCGGCCGAGTGACTTCAGTGTAGCCCAGAGTTCCACCGCGCGGGCCCTCCGCGAGGCGTCAGGTGTCTGGTTGGTCGGTTCGCGCCGCGCCCCGGGCTGCAGATAAGCCGCGCTGATGCTCATGGCTGCCCGCAACGCCGTCGCATCCCGTGCCAGAACGATTCCGCAGTCATAATTCGTGTTCGGCCACTTGTGTGCGTCCGTAGCCCACGAATCCGCTTGTTCGAATCCCGCGGTCAGGTGACGGTACTTCGGCGAGGCTGCCGCCCACAACCCAAACGCACCGTCGACGTGCACCCACGCCTCGTTTGCATGCGCCCACCGGCAAATCTCCGTTGCCGGGTCGAAAGAGCCCGTATTCACGTTGCCCGCTTGTATGCAGACCAGCGAATTCCTTGCGAGCCTTGGCAGCCGGTGGGCCCTCATCCGGCCTTCGGCATCCGTCGGGATGCGGATGACCCTTTTCTGGCCAAAGCCCGCCATATTTAATGCCTTAAGAACTGAGGCGTGCGCCTCGTCGCCGACCGCTACCTCGATCGGCGGAGCTCCGAACATTCCTTCGTCCGCCACGTTCCAGCCGCTCCTCGCGAGCAATGCGTGCCGCGCGGCGGCAAGCGCCGTGAAATTGGCGGCCGTAGCGCACGTAACGATGCCTCCTTCACAATCGTCCGGCACGCCCAGAATCTCGCAAACCCATCGCAGTACAACCTCTTCGATTTCGGCGACCACGGGCGACATTACGCGAAAGGCCGAATTCTGATCCCATGTGCTGGCAAGCCAGCTCGCCCCGAGCGCTGCGGGCAGCGTCCCTCCGATCACAAACCCGAAATACCGTCTTCCCGCTGTGGCAACGGTGGCGGGCGAACCCGATTCGTCCAGGATCCTCACCACATCTGCCGGATGGCATGACCGCTCCGGAAGTGGCTCACGGAATTGCGCGAGCGCGGCCACCGCAGCGTCGCTCGGGTATACGCTGCGGTTCGCCAGTTCGCGCAAATACGCGCGCGCCCGCTCTTCCGCTACCTCTAAGGCTTGCATGGTCAGATCGGTGCCGCCCACTCTCGATTCGGTTGGCATAAACTCCTCCGTGCTCGTACGATACCGGCTGGGAGTGAACTGCGAAACTGCCGAATTGTCTGCAGCCAAAATGGCATGCCTCCGTTTGGTAGTGAAACCAATTGACCCGCGGGCACTCTAATGCGCATGGAGTGAACCTAATGCCAGTGTTTGGCGACGATGGTGGAAGAAGGGAAAAGGAAAAACAGGCACGCGCCGAAGGCCGCCTTCCTCCCGGACAATCACTTACCTTGAAATGGCCGGTTCTGCATTACGGCAGCGTCCCGCATTTTGAGCCGGCAACGTGGGACTTCAAAATCAACGGTCTCGTCGAAGAGTTACTTCGCCTCACTTGGCAGGAATTTGGCGCCCTCCCGCAATCGGAAGTAAGCTCCGATTTTCATTGTGTTACCCGCTGGAGCCGCCTCGATAACCGCTGGAAGGGCGTACGGTTCACCGACGTATTGAAGCTGGTGAAGCGGAAGCCCGGTGCCGAATTTGTCCTGGTCTTTGCCGAGGAGGGCTACACCGCCAACATTCCCTTGCAAGACCTGCTGCGTCCCGACGTGCTCTTCGCCTTCGATCATGATGGTGAGCCGCTCGCCGCCGAACATGGTGGCCCGCTGCGGCTCGTCGTGCCCCATCTTTACGGTTGGAAAAGCGTGAAGTGGGTGCGCGGTTTCATGCTTCTCGATCACGATCGCCTGGGCTTCTGGGAGCGCAACGGGTATCACGCCTACGGCGACCCCTGGAAGGAGCAGCGCTACTCCGGCCAGTGACGCAGAACACGCGGCTCGCTCGAACCCCGCATGCTCGTTGACTCTTGGTACACCAAAACTCTCCTATAATGCCGGGATGCGAATTCCACACTTTGTACGGCTGTTCGATATCACTCTAATCGTCCCAATCGTCGTTCTTACTGTCTCGGTCTCGAACGCTCAGGAAAATGTCCCCCCAACACCAACGCAGATCCCCAACGCGAAGATTTTTGGAGAGTTGCCGGGCCATCCTCGAAAGATCAACAATTTCCCAACGGCGGCGGCGATTTCGCCGGACGGTCGTTTCGCGGTTCTGCTGCACAGTGGCTACGGCGCTTACACTTCCGCAAGAAAACAGTCCCTTACGGTTCTGAATCTCGAGACCAACGAGCTTCACGACTTCCCGGATGATCGCCTCGGCCGCGGCGCCGCTCAGACTTACTTCCTTGGCCTTGCCTTCAGCGTCGATGGAAGACACCTTTACGCCTCCATGGCCTCTCTCACCGACCCTCTCGGCAAAAAGACGGGAGGCACCGGCAACGGAATCGCCGTCTATAGCTTCCACGATGGCGCGGTTGGGCCAGAACGTTTTCTACCACTCCCCCCTCGCGCCGGCGCGCCTGCAGGAAAGGTGCGCCGCGACTCTTTCAAGGATGTGACCTATCCCGCGGGGCTATCCGTTGGAATCAGCGGCGGTGCGGAGCGAATCCTGGTGGCGAGCAACGGTTCTGACGAAGCCATTCTGCTGAACACTTCCGACGGAGCAATCGTTCAGCGCTTCGACCTTTCCACCTACTCGCGGATTCCGGCGTCGCTGCCCTATACCACGGTGATGACGCACGACGGGAAGCGCGGATTTGTTTCCCTCTGGAACGCGTCAGCCGTAGCCGAACTGGATCTCGCCGCCGGCCGCGTGAGCCGGATCATTCCGTTGCAAAAGCCCGTTGACCCGCTCGCGGGAGGTTCGCATCCCACGGCGCTGCTTCTTACTCGCGATGACTCGCGCCTCTTTATCGCCTTGACCAATCGCGATGAAATCGACGCGCTCGACACCGCAACCGGTAAGCCCCTTTGCACGCTCTCCACCAAGCTTCCCGGCCAGACCTATGGCGGAAGCGACCCCGAATACCTGGCACTTTCGTCCGACGAAAAGACGCTTTTTTCCGCTGACGCAATCTCGGACTCCGTGGCCGTTTTCGACATCAACCATCCATCCGCCGGAGAGCCGTTGAAGGCCAACGGATTCATCCCCACCGAGTGGTACCCAACCGTCGTTGCCGCAACCGCAAAGGATCTGCTGATCGGCAGCGCCAAGGGTCGAGGCTCCGGCCCCAATCCCACACCTCTCGGGCATGGCAAAGACGGCCGGCCGGAGTATCCTTACAATCCGGCAATGACGCAAGGTTCTCTTGCGCGCATTCCTCTCGCCGACCTCACGGAAAAGTTGGCCTCTTGGACGGAACAGGTTTCGAAGATAAATGCCTCCCAGGGAAATCTCGACCGCGTTCCGTTCGCCGGGGGCGAAAACAAGATCCGCCACGTCATTTACGTCATCAAGGAGAATCGCACCTACGACCAGGTCTTCGGGGACCTTGCCGGAGCCAATGGCGATCCCTCCATCACGATGTACCCTGAAGACATCACTCCGAACCAGCACAAACTCGCCCGCCAGTTCGGCATCCTCGACAATTTCTACGACAGCGGCGACGTATCGGGTGACGGCCATGTCTGGTCCACCTCCGCCTCCATCTCCGATTATGTCGAGAAGACCTGGCCCATCGGCTACCGCAGCCGGCAGCACACCTACGATTCCGAGGGCGAGTTGCTTGGAGGCGTTTCTGCCGAAGATGAACTGCCAGACGCGGGCGAACCTGCCGGCGGCTATCTCTGGAAAAATTTTGCATCGCACGGAGTCACCTATCGCCACTACGGCGAATACATCGTTACGCGTTGGTGCAAGGGCTCGGCGGACGAGGACGCAGGCGGGCCGCCCAAGGTCGACTCTTCCTCCTGTGCCCGCAAGATCATCAAGAAGGGAGAGCCGCTCGAAAATAATGTTGGTGATCCTCGCGGCGGCGCAAGCCCGTATCCCTGGGAAATTCCCGTGCTCGCCAAAAACGTGGCTTCGCAGGCCGAATTGCGCGGCCACTTCGATCCGCTGTTCCCCGATTTCGAGGTGTCCTATCCTGACCAGCTTCGCGCTGATGAATTTCTGAACGAGTTCAATGGCTTCCTGGCTTCGCGAAAATCCGGCAACGACACCATGCCGCAATTCATTCTGCTGCGCCTGCCGAATGATCACACCGCCGGCGGAAAGAAAGGCGCGCCCAGGCCCGCTGCCTCCGTCGCCGACAACGACCTCGCCGTCGGCCGCGTCGTAGATGTCATCTCTCACTCCGTTTATTGGGACGACACGGCGATCCTGATCCTCGAAGACGACGCCCAGGACGGTCCCGACCACGTCGACTCCCACCGCAGCATCGCCCTCATCATCAACAAATACGCACCCGTGTCGCAATTACAGCACGGAAAACCGGCACCCCTCGTCGATCACACCTTCTACACGACGATCAACATGATTCGTACAATCGAAGCCCTTCTTGGAGTCCCGCCAATGAACGCAAATGATTCCCGCGCCGCCGTGATGGCCTTGCTGTTCAGCGGGCCCGGCACGCAACCTGCCTTCGACGCGGACTACCGCAATCGCGATAATGGCTTGCTCTACCAAGCGAACGAAAAAGATTGGAAAGAAGGGAAGAAACTCGACTTCTCTCACGCCGACGCCGCCGATAATGTTGCGCTCAACCAGTTCCTCTGGCACGACCGTATGGGCCAGTCTCCCATGCCTCCCCCGCAACACAATGTCTTTCGGCAATCGGGCGCGACGGATTCACACCGCGGTTCAAAGTGATTGGCACCCGCTGATGGCTTAGGCTGCCCGGAATCGCAGGTTCAGGCTTCGTTCAGCCGCACACGCCGCGGGCCGAACGCGATCATCCGGGGTGGCAGGTCGCGGATTACGGGGATACGACTAAGCAATCGAAGCTGCCACGGCACGTTTCCGACTTGCTTTGATTGCAAGACGCTTGCTATCACTTTTTGCTGCAGGAACGATTGAAGGCTTTGAATTACCCGCGTGGGCCATTCCCTTTGCCGCTGCACCTCTTGGAGGTCTTTCTCCGACACTCTGCCGGCCTTTAGCGGACCGCTCAGCACGTTCGCAGCTACCACGGCATCCTGGATCGCGTAGTTGATTCCGACTCCCCCGACCGGCGACATTACGTGCGCCGCGTCTCCGATGAGCAGCAGTCCTGGCCTGTGCCACAGCGCACAACGGCTCGACTCGACCGAAAGCAGCGACAATTGGCGCCAGTCAGTGAGTGCCTCCACGTGCTTCGCGAAACGCGGATCGATCTCAATGATCTGCTGCCGCACCGCTTCCACCCCTCGGGCATGCAGCTCCTGATAATGTCCTTTGGGAAAAACCAGGCCCGCCTGCCAATAGTCGTTTCGCTCGAGGATTACGAGGATTCGCCCGCGCCCGATTCCGCCGAATGCGCCACCGGAAATCGCGGGCTCGCCCGGCAGCTTCGGCAGTCGGAACCACAGCACGTCCATCGGCGGGGAGGTCTTGATCGGTTCGAGACCCGCCAGTCTGCGCATCTGTGAAAACCGCCCGTCGGCTCCGACCGTCAGGCCCGCGTGAACCTCGCACATGCCATCTGGTGCGGCATACCGCACTCCCCGCACCACGCCGTCCTCCTCAATCGTCCGGTTTACGTTCGCGTGCATTACCAACTCGAAATGAGGGTATTTCGACGCCTCCCCGGTAATGAACTCCAGGAATCGCGACTGGGGGACCAAAAAGATGTAGGGGAATTTCGTCTTCAAGCGTCCTAGATCAAAGGGTGTAATCGAGCCGTTGGCAAATTGCAGCGTCGGTCCTGACACTTTTGTATGCGGGATCTGATGCAATTTCCCTGCAAGTCCAATCTGATCGAGAATCTCCATCACCGAAGGGTGTATGGTGTCGCCGCGAAACTCGCGGTCGAAGTCTTTGTGCATTTCGAGAAGTGTCACCTGAATTCCGCGACGCGCCAGCAAAAGTGACAACACCGCACCGGCCGGACCTCCGCCGACCACGCAACATGCCGTCTTCTTCACTTCGCGAACTTCATCAGCGTGCGCCGGGGGTGTCGCCGCCGGTGGAACGGTGCTCATTGCAGTGTCCTCACGAACCTTGAAGTCTCATGCGACTCCCAGTTCGGCATTCAGGAAGCCCACAAAATACTTCCATACCAGATAGTAAACCACGAGCGCGATGGGCAGGGCGATTGGCGCCACGTGAAACGCCACTGGTGGAATCGTGAAATTCAGCAGCCGCGCGACCAGGTAGCCGCCCGGCACTAGCAGCAGCGGCAGCGCTGCTCCAAACAGCCCCAGCGGAACGTGGCGTTTTTGCAGAAACGCAACGTAAACCAGGTTCCACAAGCCCCACGCATTCGGAACCGCTGCCATCGGGAAAACGATCACCCGTTCAATCGGCACAGGCATATCGTAAGCATACCGGTCGATCGTGTAAGCCGTCATTATCGCCAGCAGAAAAGCTGTCGGGATCGCAATCCCGGCCAGATACGCGCGCAAATATGGATGTTTGCACATGACTCTCCTCACAAGTGATACAGCAACGCCGGAATCACTCCCGGGACGAACAAAATCGTGGCGCCGGCCCCGGCCAGCAAGACCCAATCCCACCACGGCATGCGCAAAGGCCAAGCGGCCAGGCGCTCCAGCATCAGGGGCCAAAGATCGCGTCCGAGTTCCGCGTCGCGCATCGGCGACAGCGCCTCCTTGAACAGCTTTTTCATCTCATTCATTTCATGATCGTTCATGGGCGCACTCCTGCTGCAGACAATTCCTTCCGCAAAATTCTCACACCGCGAAAGACCCGAACCTTCACCGCGTTCACCGAAATTCCCAATGCCTGCGCGATGCTGTCGTAAGGCTCTTCTTCGACGAGCGCCAGCAAAACCGCCACGCGCAGCCGCGGCGAAAGGCGGTTCATCGCGGAAAGGATTGTCTGCTGCAACTCCGACCGTTCCGCCGCCGGCGTCTTCACGGCGTCCGGTGGATCCTCCGGCAATGGCACTTCCCGCCGTGCACGACGCAAATGGTCGAGCGCGGCATTCGTCGCAATCCGCCGCAGCCATGCGGCGCAATTTCCTTTCTGCCCGTCGAACCGCGCGTGTGCGCGGTACATCCGCCAGAACGTCTCGATCGTCAGGTCCTCCGCCGCGGCGCGGTCCCGGACAATTCGCATGATCCAGCGATACACCTCGCACTGGTATTGCCGGAAGAGCGCTTCGAACGCTTCCACGTCCCCGGCCGCGAATCGTGCCAGAAGCCCCATTGTCCGCCTCTGCTTA
>Ga0306920_100003182_pt1 | contig 20808 bp, 20 predicted proteins | sample flu12Cox44000170_FD_204666 | JGI IMG/M metagenome (GOLD analysis project Ga0306920, IMG submission 204666) | Lab enrichment of tropical soil microbial communities from Luquillo Experimental Forest, Puerto Rico - flux4day.12C.oxic.44.000.170 (v2)... | ecosystem: Environmental > Terrestrial >... | reverse complement strand
AACGCGGGCAAGGAGACCGTCACCTGCGTCCCGGGTGGCTCCTTCTTCGACTCGGCCCTGTCGTTCGGCCTGATCCGCGGAGGCCACATCGACACCGCGATTCTTGGCGCCATGCAGGTCTCCGCCGATGGAGACCTGGCCAACTGGACCGTACCCGGCACGATGGTCAAAGGCATGGGCGGTGCCATGGACCTTGTCCACGGCGCCCGCCGCGTTATCGTCCTGATGGAACACACCACTAAGGACGGACACCCGAAGATCGTGCGCAACTGCACCTTGCCCCTCACCGGAAAGGCGTGCGTCCACCGCGTTATCACCGACCTGGGAGTCCTCGACATCACCACGCAGCAAGTCGTCCTGCGTGAGCTCGCACCCGGCGTCACCATCGATCAGATACGCGCCGCCACCGACACAGAGATCGTCGTCAGCATCCGGGGCGAAAGCCCGGCCTGATACAGGAGCGCCGCTGCGATGGGTTTCGGTCACTACGCTCGGTTACCGTCGTGAACCGTTGCCTGCCGCCCCGCGTGGACCGGTTCGTGGACCGGCGCGCCGGATAATCCCAGCGCAGCGAGTGCCGTCAATGCGATGACCCGTGTCATCTGTGCAGCTAGCGCGCACGGTGTTCGTGGCCGTACTTCTCATAATCCGCCGGTCGTGGGTTCGAGCCCCACCCGCCCCACCCTGCGAAACTGCCGGTAAGGCGCTATGAGCTGCGGAGATGCTCCATTATCCGGCCCTTGTGACTGGCCAGCGGGTCCGCTTTCAGGGCCCGACGGACGCAGAATGACGACACGGGCTTACCAACGCGAGCGCGGGCGGCTCGCTGAAGCCCTGAAGGCGCTCCGGGTCGGGGCGGGCCTCAGCGGCGCCCGCCTGGCCGAGATGGTCGGCTGGCAGCAGACCAAAGTGTCGAAAATAGAGACGCGCAAGCAACTCTCCAGCGAAGACGACATAGCCCTCAAAACTCACTGTCGTCGGTCATTTCATCGGGACACCTCGTCGATGACGGAGATCGTGCGCTCGACCGAGTATGCATGGACGGCGGTGAGGCTCTCGGCCTGCTGCTCGATGACGGACTTGATGTCGGGTGTCGCCAGGAGAGCGTCGAGGTCGTCGCGGTCGGCCAGACCGAACACGATGGCTCCGTTGTGGCGGTGGCTCGGGGGGTAGCTGTGGGCCAGGCCCGGGGTGCGGTGGGCGATGCCGGTGATGGGCAGGAAGGTGTAGGCGCGTACGTCGAGCGCTCGGGCTCGCTGGAGCGCAGGCCCGAAGTGACCATGGACGAAGGCGCGGAACCGCTTCAGCGGGATGCCGCGCCGGCGGCGTAGGAGCAGGACGGTGCGATGCCCGACGGACGGGTCGTGGCCGGTGGTCCACCACGTGGCTCCGCCGGGGCCGCAGACGTGGCCGAGGACGTTGTCGAAGACGTTCTGTTCGTCGTGGAAGATCGTGCCGAGCATGCCGTAGGCAGCTCGTGCTATCTCGGTGATGTTCCGCAGCCGTACCTCGGTGACGCCGTCCCACCGGAACAGGTCCATGGGGTAGGTGCCCACGGTCGGGCTCGCCGGCCAGTAGCCGTGGTCGCGATCGGAGAAGTGGTACTGGTTGTATTCGAAGATGTGACCGCCGCGCTTGACGAGCTCGGCGTGCGGGCCAGCCCAGTACTCACTGGCGACGTCGCGCGGAAGGTCGGCGCGGAACCGGACCGGGTAGATCCCCGAAAGCGTCTTGATCGGTGTCGGCGTGCGCGTCACTTCATGTCCTTGTCCGTACTGGTCGTGAGGGCGGTGAGGTTGGTCTGCATGGCGTCGGTCACGCGGGCCGCGAGGTGTGCTGGACTCTCCTGGCTCCGGGGGTCGATGGGTGCCAGCACCCGTGTGGAAATTCGTGCCGGGAGTGGGAGATAGGGCAGGAGTCCGACGAGCCCGACGTTGAGTCCCCAGGGAATCGAGACTGACGCTGGAAGGGCCTTGAGACGCAAGACCTTGTCGAGGCGCATGGCCTTGGCCAGGCGGCTGCCCTCGGAGAGGACCAGAAGGGTGTGGCCGGCGCCGCCGCTGACGACCGGTCTGATGGGAACTCCGGCCTGTTGCGCGAGACGGGCGAATCCGGTGCGGCCATCGAAGACGATGCGGTCCCGGTCGGCTCGTGACTTGAACGCGTCGAGATCTCCGCCGGGGAACACCACGACATGGTGTCCGGCCGCGAGCGCTTCGAGCGCAGCCTCTTTGCTGGCTGGTCGGGCGCCCAAGGGTTCGAGAAGGCGTCCCACCCCGAGCGTCCAGGCGATCTGGTGAGTCAAGAACGTGACCGGCCGGTCCACTCCCAGCTCGTAGAGAGCGGCGAGGACCGCAAGCACATTCACGTCGAGGATGCCACCGAAGCCGTGGTTGGCGACGAACAGCACCGGCTCAGCGGGGTTGGAGAGATCGCCGGACAGGTCGAGGCGGTGATAGCGGCGCACCCACTCGATACCGATCGCACGGAGTCGGGTCATCGCAGCCAGAACGGGATCGTCGCTCATGGCAGGGCCGGTCCGGCGGCTGATCGGGTCTCGCCGGTGAGGTCGAGGGCAATGTCGACGATCATGTCTTCCTGGCCACCGATCAGCTTGCGGCGGCCGACCTCGGTGAGGATGTCGCGCACGTCGACGCCGTACCGCGCCGACGCGGCCTCGGCATGGCGCAGGAAGCTGGAGCAGCCGTCCGGGCTCGACTGGAGCGCCGGAGGTGTCCATGTCGGCGACAGGCACGCCGAAGTCGGGCTGGTCGACGCCGAGCTGCCGCTGGACGGCCTCGCTGGTGAGGCCGATCTTGCGACCCGCGACGACGCCGCCCGCGGCAATGCGAGCCTGTGTGAGCTGTTGCTGGACGGCGTACGCGGCCTGCACGTCGGTCGCGCCGATGAGATCGCGCACCGGCCGGCAGGGGACGAGGCCCTGCTGCGCGGCCTGCAGCCGGCGGGCTGCCTCGGCGACGCTACCGGCCGGACTCGTCACGAGGAGCTCCCGACGGTGGCCGGCAGCGGCGCGGTGCTGACGGAGCCGGGCAGCCCGAGTTGCTCGACGACCGCGCGAGTCAGCTTTTGCGCATCGGGGGCGACGCCAAAGACGTACTTGTCGGGGCGCAGGATGACGATGGCGCCGGGACGGTGCCCGGAACGTCGCAGCCACGCGGTGAGGGCGCCATCGGTGTCTTCGAGGTCAACCAGTCCGGCGCGACGGCGGCCGTCGCCGATCTCGCCCTGGGGGCGCGTTCCAGCGGCGTACACGGTCGCGAAGCGGGCACCGAGGTGCTTCCACACCGCGAGGTCATCACCGAGGCTGTCCCGCGGGTCTACGCCGTAGCCGATGACGGCCCAGTCGATGCCCAGGGCGTCGTCGAGCCGCTGGGGCCGGCCGTCGTAGCGGCGCACCACCGGCTGGGGAGGGAGCGTTCCCTCGACGCCCCGCACCGCGCGGCGCGGCAGACCCAGGTAGGCGTGGCGCTTGAACCGTGGCTTGGGCTTCATCCCGGCGCGTCGCACCCAACCACCGAGCCCCGGGGTGTGCAGCGCGGTCACCAGCGCAGCGTCGCGCGCGCGAGCGCGTACAGGGTTCTTGATCGATACGAGCGACTTATTGAACACCGACAGGTCGATCATCGCCTTGGCGTGCGGACGCCGCTCGGTCTCGTACGTGTCGAGAATCGCCGGGTTGGCGCCGTGGCGGAGGATCGCCTCCAGCTTCCAGGAGAGATTGTCCCCGTCACGCACGCCCGCATTCATCCCCTGGCCGATGAACTGAGGCGTCATGTGCGCCGCGTCGCCGGCCAACAGGATCCGTCCCTCCCGCCACCGGTCGGCCACGACAGCGTTGAACGTGTAGACGAGCTGTCGCTGGATCTCGACCTCATCGACGTCGACGTACTGCCCGATGAGCCGACGGACGGTCTCGTCGGACTCGAACTGCTCCTTGTCGTCGCCGTCGGTCATGGCGAATTCGAAGCGGTGGTGGCCACCGGGCTGCGGGCAGCTGACCGTCGGCATCTCCGGGTTACAGACGAAGTCGAAGTAGGGCAGGTGTCGGAACGCGCCAACGCCGTCTTTCGCCTTGAGGTCGACCACAAGCCAGCGTTCGGGGTAGCTCTTGCCGGTCATGTCGATGCCCAGCTGGGTACGGATGATGCTGCGGCCTCCGTCGGCGCCGACCAGGTACGACGCCCGGACGGTCTCGCGTGTGCTGTCGTCGACGACGTTGTCCTGCTTGCCGTATCGGCTGCCTGTCGCGGCGGCGTGCACGACCGTGACCGTGTCGGAGTTTTGGCTGAAGTCGACGACCTCACGCCCGCGCCGTACCTCGACGTGCGGGTACCGGTCGAGAGTCTCTTCGAGCTTGGTCTCCAGGTAGGGCTGGTAGAGGAAGTTGACGACCGGCCACCAAAGCGGCCGTTGCGGCTGGCGGAACTGGATGAGGACGTCGCCGCTGGCCTTGACCCACTGGACGGCGGAGTCGACGTTCATGTCGGCGTGAATGTCGTCGGCGACTCCGGCGGTCTGGAAGACGCGGAGCGCCTCGTCGTCTGTGTAGACCGCCCGGGCGTTGCCGTAGAACTCGGGCTCACGCTCCAGCACCAGAACGCTCAGGCCGCGACGACCGAGCAGGTGGGCCAGCGTGAGGCCGGTGGGGCCCAGGCCCACCACGACGACGTCGTACTGATTCACGATGCTGCTCCTGTCAGCGAGGGCACGCTGAGCCCGGGCACGGTGATCTCGGGCTTGCGTGCGTTGAGCGCGGCCTGGCGCAGCTGGCCGAGCTTGTCGAAGATGCCGGGGTCGACCGGCTTGTGACCCCAGATGCTGATGCCCTGGTGGGTGGCGACCTGCCAGGCTTCCTCGAGCTCGGGGGTGACGACGATCGGGTTCCACCCGACTTCGAGCTCGAAGCCAGCGGGGGTGACGCAGTAGAACGACAGTTCTCGGTCGTTGGTGTGCTGGCCGATCGACCACGCCATCTTGAAGCCGAGCTCGCGCACGCGCTGGTAGGCGCTCACCATGTCGTCGAGGTCGGCGACCTGGATGTTGACGTGCTGTGCCTTGGTGCGGATCGGGTCGATCTTGAGGCCACGGATGCCGGCTACGGCGATCGAGTGGTGGCGCTCGTTGACGCGCAGGAAGCGGATCTTCAAGGTGAGCCCGCTGATGTTCTCATCGATGTAGTCCGACAGCCGTGAGTCGAAGACGGTGTTGTAGTAGCCGTGGATGCGCTGGGGGTCGCGCGAGGTGATCGCGACGTGTCCCATTCCGGCCGCGCCGGTCACGAAGCCGGTCGTGATCATGCGCAGCGGCTTCGCCGTGGTGTGGGCGGTGGTGAAGATCTCCTGGGTAATGCCCTTGGGGCCCGCGAAGCGCCACAGCTGTTCCACGCCCCGCGAGGCGGCCTCGTCGGGCGTCCCTTCGTCGATGGGCACGCCGCGTTCGGTGACCCGGCGGATGATGCGGTCGAAGGTCTCGTGGTCGGTGACCTGCCAGCCGATGGCCATCAGGTCCTCAGCCGGACCCCTGGTGATGAGGAAGCGGCACTGGTGGTCGTCGAGCCGGAACCTGAGCGCATCATTGGCGAGCTCGTCGACATGCAGGCCGATCGCGTCGGCGCCGAAGCGGTGCCACTCGCGCATCCGCTCGGACTCTACGACCAGGTAGCCCAACTGGACGGCCCCGAAGGCGCTACCGTCGGTGTTCGGGCGGAAGAACTCGCTCACGCCGCACCACCCAGGAAGCTGGTGGCCAGGTCGTTGAAGAGGTCGGCTCGCTCCCACTGCACCCAGTGGCCGGTCCGTGCCGCCAGGTAGAGGTCGCAGTTCGGCATCGTGTTCGCTAGCGTCGTTCCGCCAGAGGGCCGATTGACCTTGTCGTCGGTGCCCCAGATCACCAGCGTCGGAGCCTGGACCTTGCGCAGACGTCGATCGCGCGTTAGGTCCATCCGCGCCAGTGTCCGAAGCGCCTTCGGCCCCGACGGGCGTCGCAGCGGTGGGTTGGCGACCACCTCGGACTGGATGCTCGCCTCATACCGGAGATCGATCAGCGCGTCGGGCACCGCCGCGCCGTCGTACACGAGGTAGTTGCGGATGAACGACTCCAGCTTGTTCCGGGTCGGGCCCTCGCCGCCGTAGTAGTTCAGGAGGCTGTTGAGGCCCGTGGTTGGGAGAGCACGGGTCGTGCCGATACCACCAGGCCCCATCAGGATCAGCCGGCCGACCTTGTCGGGCCGGTCCATCGCCAACCGCAGCGCCGCGGCGCCGCCGTAGGAGTTGCCGACCAGGTGTGCCTGGTCCAGGCCCAGCTCGTCGAGCAGCCCGCGGATCGCCGAAGCCAGGTCGCCGAAGGGGTCGTCGTGGTCGATGTCCTTCGACGATCGCCCGTAGCCAGGCATGTCGGGGACGATCACCCGGAACCGCCCGGCCAGGGTGTCGATGTTGCGCGCGTAGTTCGAGGCGCCGGTGGCACCCGCGCCGCCGCCGTGGAGCAGCACCACAGGGTCGCCCGCCCCGGCTTCGGTGACGAAGATCTGCCGACGGCCGACCGAGATGGTGTTCTCGGTGCGCTCGGGTGCTGTGGCGGCGGTCATGGTGGTCCTCTCAGCGGAACGATTTTCTGATGACATCATCAGAAAAAGCGGCAGCCGTTGTCAAGACTTTCTGATAACTTTATTCAAGAAGTCCTTGACCTGAGAGGATCGGACCGTGACCGCTGAACCTTCGGAGCTGAGTTCGCGCCGACCCGACCCACGCCGCGCGCGCACGCGTGCGGCTCTCGTCGCGGCCGGCCGGCGACTGCTGGCATCCGGTCGGACGGCGGTGAGCGTCCAGGAGATCACCGACGAGGCCGGCGTGGGGTTCGGGAGCTTCTACAACCACTTCGACACCAAGGAGGAGCTTTTCGCCGAGTCCGTCGCGAGCACCCTTGACACCTGGGGGGAGATGCGCGACCTCATCGTCGACGGTATCGAGGACCCCGCCGAGGTCTTCGCAACCAGCTTCCGGATGCTCGGTCGGATACAACGCACCCTCCCGGAGTTGGTCCGGGTGTTGCTGCGCCAGGGCATGCCGGTCTTGCTCACGGACCGCGGGCTGCGCCCCCGGGCTCTGGTCGACCTGCAACGCGGCATCGACACTGGTCGGTTCACCGTTCCCGACGTCGAAATGGCGCTGATGATGTCCGGCGGAGCATTGCTCGGCCTGGTTCAGCTTCTTGACGCTGATCCTTCGCTCGATGACGCCAGCGTGTCCGACGCCTACACCCGGCACGTCTTGCTCATGTTGGGGCTATCGGCGAGCGAGGCGGACAGGCTCGTCAGCCTGCCCCTGCCGGCGAGTCCGGTGCCGGACTGAAGGGCGCGGTTGCGGGCGCTGGCAATGTCACCGGCCGCCGTGGTCACGGTCCCGCTTGCCGGCGGGACGCCGCAATGACAGCCCGCCGTGGGTCATGCGTCCAGATTCGAACGCCCTCCACGCACCCTCCGGAAAACAGCCGCGGGCAGCCGGTGCGGATCGGGCAGGGCCGGAAGCGTCCGAGACATCGGACTCCGTGTAAATCCAGCGGCCGGGACTGCCACTCCGCCAGCCCGTCCAGCACCCGGTCGGTGATCGTGCTGAAGGTGTCCCTCGACACCTCAGCGCCGTAGATCTCGGCCAGGTGGGCCTGGACCTCGCCGGTGGTCAGGCCCTTGGCCACCAGCGAGATCACCAGGTCATCGACCCTGGACAGCCGCCGCTGCCGCTTGGCCACGATCGCCGGCGCGAAGCTGGCATCCCGGTCCCCGCGGCATCGCGATCTCCGCCGGCCCCACGTCAGTGAGCACCGTCTTGGCCCGGTGCCCGTTGCGGGAGTTCCCGCCGTCCCGGCCGGCCGGATCGTGCCTGGCATACCCCAGGTGGGCGTCCATCTCGCCTTCCAGGGCGCCCTCGAGCACCACCTTGGTCAGCCGCCCGAGCAGCCCGCCCGGCCCGGTCAGCGACAGGCCTTCCGCGCGAGCCCGCTCGGCCAGCTGCCGCACGAGCTCCAGCTCGGCCGCGTCCGATCGGGCTCCCTCGCCGGGCTGCCCATCGCTCGCGGCCGCCTGGTCTGCCCTCTTCGCTGCTGTCATGGTGTTCCCTCCTCAGACGGCTCATTCTGTCCGTCTTGTCCCAGGAGTTACACCTTTGAAATTACAGTCCCCCGCGGTCGGCCCGGAGGTCTGCGACCTGGTGCTGCGGCTGGCGAGAGAGAGAACCCGGCCTGGGAATGCCGCCGGGTGCACGGGGAGCTGACCCGGCTCGGCCACCATGTGAGCGAGGCGACGGTCCGGCGGATCCTCCGTGCGTGGGGCTGCCGGCCTGCTCCGCGTAGCGTGGATACCTCCTGGCGGAGGTCCTTGCGGACTCAGGCTGAGGGCTTGCTGGCGTGTGATTTCTTCACGGTTGACACAGTCTTCCTGCGGCGCTTGTATGTGCTGTTCGTCATGGAGGTGGCGACCCGGCGGGTGCACATCATCGTGGTAACCCGGTACCCAGGCGGAGTATGGACGGCCCAGCAGGCCCGCGATCTGGTCATGGACCTCGCGGACCGGATCGGCTCGTTCCGGTTCCTCGTCCGGGACCGTGACGGTAAGTTCACGGCCGCGTTCGACGAGGTCTTTGCCAGCGAGGGCGTGCGGGTAGTGAAGACTCCGCCGCAGACGCCCCGGGGCGAACTGTTATGCCGAACGCTGGGTACGGACCGTCCGGGCCGAATGCACCGACCGGATGCTGATCTACGGTGAGGGCCATCTCCGCGTAGTGCTGCGGGCCAACGCCGGGCATTACAACGATCATCGGCCGCGCCAGTCGCGGCAGCAGCGCCCACCCGGCCAGAACGAGTCGGCCGTCGTGCCGCTTGAAGCCCCGGTACGGCGGCGCAAGGTGCGCGGCGGCGTGATCGATGAGTACCACCGGGCTGCATGAACTACTTCATGAACCCGCAGGTCAGGGGCTACCACGGCATTTTGAAGCGTACAGGTTGGACAGCTCACGCTGCCGGCTGCCGTGACGGCCAAGACCAGATGAGTGCGCGTCAGGTGGTCGCGCCGCGGACCCGGTCGATCACGGCCAAGGGGGAAGCGGGCGCTACGTCGCCGCGCCAGGCAACGTGCTGGTCGGGTCGCAGCAGCACGAGGTCGCGCTCGTAGAGGTGGCGCGCGTGAGGGTCCCGCACGTCAACAACCTCAAGCTGGACCCCACGGGCCTCCGCAGCCGAGACCAGGCCGGCGACGTCGACATCGTCGAAGCGCAGGAGGGTGAACTCGGTTCCGAGCAGGTCGAAGATGGCTCGCCCGTCGGCCAGTCGCACATGCGGAGGGCGGGCACCGGGCCATGTCGAGGGGGTGTACTCATCCATACGCTGTACTGGAGCGTCACCGTCCTCGTGACAGATGACCGGCGACGCGTCGTACCGGTACCCCAGCTCGATGCCATCGGCCTCGTTCTCGAGGTTGCCGAGATCTGCGATCTCGCGCCCGATGCGCCGCCGGACCCGGTCTCCCTTCCAGTCCTCGGAGTGCATGGCGCGGCGAGCCCGGGACATGATCGCCGCACGCACGACGCTGTGGCGGGCCGAGGCGGCGCGGTTTCTCAGCGCGACCGGCCGCCGCTCGAGCTCGTAGGCGTCGAGGAGGCCGGGCTCTCCCCATCCCTGGATCTGTGCGGCGACCGCCCAGCCCAGTCCAATCGCGTCGCCGACGCCGGTGTTCATGCCGTAGCCACCGGCTGGGGTGACCTGGTGGGTGGAGTCACCGGCCAGCCAGACCCGCCCGCGGCCGAATGAGTCGGCCACGGTGAGTCGAGGGGTCCATGCGTTGTGCAGGATGACGTCCATCTCGAAGCGGAACCCGAGCTGCTCGTATACAAACTCGCGCGGGTCAACCGCGTTGACGTCGAATCCGACGCCGAAGGGGGTGTGCATCGTCCAGATGTCGGCGTCGTCCTGGTTGATCAGCGCCCAGCCGTCCGGGGACTGCAGGTGCCAGACGTGGCCGAAACGCTCCACCATCCGCCGATCGGAGGTGGTGAAGTGAACGAGGTAGAAGCCGCCTGAAGGCGGGGTCTGGCGGCGCTCGAGGAAGCCGCGCAGTAGGGCGGAGGCGACCCGGGGGAGGCCGAGTTTGGCCAGGATCTCCTTGCGGAGATCGATCTCCTCGATGCCGATACCGAGCTTGCTGCGCACCACGCTTCCGGCGCCGTCGGTCCCGAGCAGGTATTGAGTGCGAACCGTGCGCCTGGCGCCGGTCTCGAACTGGACCAGGTCCGCGGTCACCCCCTCGGCGTCCTCCGTGTAGTCCTCGAGAGCCCACCCGTACTCGACGGTCACGTGCTCGGCGCGCTCGATCAGCAGGTCACGCAGGGCGGGCTCAAGGACGACCTGGGAGACGCGCATCGCGGGCTCGACGGCCAGGGTGCCGTCGTTGGTTTCGCGGTTGATTGCATCCTGCTCGTCCACGCTGGGGTACTCGAACGATGCGAGCTCCCATCCCAAGCCGGAGGTGGCCCAGGTGACCTTGGTGCGCCGGTGAGCTGCGATGCCGGCCTTGCGAAGCTGGTCGGCCACCCCGAGCTGGCGGAACAGCTCCATGCTGCGGTCGTTGGTGATGTCCATCTTCGGGTGGCGGGTGGTCGACGGGTTGCGCTCCACCAGGAGGGTTTCGATGCCGTGGCGGTTCAGCTCGAGACAAAGCGTCAGCCCAACCGGCCCGGCTCCGACGACGAGTGCGGGCACGGTGGCGACCTCCGAGCGCAGGGCGGGCCTGCCGCCCGAACGTGGGGTGTCTGTCATGCCTATAGTGAACATCTGTGTTCAATACATGTCAAGTACGTTTTATTCTGAACATCTTGACAGTTAATTGGACATCTGTGTATCGTTTCGTTGCGACGACCCCCAACGCGCTACCGACCCTGAGGAGTAGTCGTGGCTTCCAAGACCGAACGGCGTATCACCGAGGCCGCCGTTCGCCTGTTCGCTGAGCGCGGCACTACCGACGTCACGATCAGCGAGCTGGCGGAGGAGGCCGGCATTGCGCGAGGCACCCTGTACCGCAACGTGGAGTCCATCGAGCGCCTCTTCGACAAGGTCAAACTCGACATCGCGGTCCAGCTCCACGACACCAACGTCGCGGTGATGAACGGTGCGGGCATCACTGACCCGCCCGAGCGGCTTGCCGCCGGGACCCGCATGGTGGTGCGCCACGCGCATGAGAACCCGTCGCTGGGTCGCTTCATGGTGCGGTTCGCGATGACCGACGAGGTCCTGCGGGACCTGCTCAGCGGGCCGCCGATGCAAGACATCAAACGGGGTATCGAACTCGGCCGCTACCAGGTCACCCCGGGCGGCGAGTTGAGCATCGCGGCCATGCTGCTGGGGACCGACATGGCCGCAGCGTGGATGGTCCTTGAGGGTCACCAGGGGTGGCGCGAAGCGGGCACGGGTGCCGCCGAGCTACAGCTGAGGGCGTTGGGCATCGACGCGGCCGAAGCTCGCGATCTGGCGACGCGGCCGTTGCCGGACAGTCCGCCGCTGTAACTGGCGGCGTACGTGCGGTGTGCCCGGAAAGGGCGAGCTCGGACAGGGCTGCCGCGCCCTGACCACATGTTTCAGAGAAGGGAAACCGACGTGAGCGACCACCGCGGAACACACAACGACTTGCACAGCGAGCAGGGCGCCCTGCCCGGAGAGCACCCGGGCCGGGCGAAGAACCCGGTCATCAAGGTGCGCGACATCGCCTGGCTGGAGTTCGAGAAGCCCGATCTGGACAAGGCGGAGACGTTCGCGCGCGCGTTCGGGTTCTCGACCGTCTCGCGCACCCCCGACGCGCTGCAGCTGCGCGGCAGCCTAGCCGGCCCGCCGTGCGTCATCATCCGCCGGGCGCCGAGGTCGCGCTTCGTGGCTGCCGCCTTCCACGCAGCCGACAGCGGCGATTTGCTGAGGCTGGCCGAAGTTCACGACGCGGAGGTCAAGAAGCTTCCCGACAGCATCGGCGGTCTGGTTGTCGACCTGACCGAGCCCAGCGGCGGCGGAGTCCGGGTGGTTGCCGACGTCAACGTGCTGCCCGAGATGGACTCCCAGGACGCGCACATCTTCAACTTCGGCGGCGATGTCTCGCGGGTCAACGCCACCCAGCGGCCGCCGCGTGAGCCTGCCCGCGTCGAGCGGCTCGGGCACGTCGTGCTCCAGACGACGAAATACCGCGAGAGCCTGGACTGGTACCTGGACAACCTGGGACTGATCGTCAGTGACTTCAAGTTCCTCAAAGGGCAGCGTCACCTGGGCTCCACGATGAGCTTCATCCGGTGTGACCGCGGCTCGCAAGCCGCTGACCACCACACGCTGGCGATGACGCTCGGGCCGACTAACCGCTATGTCCACTCCGCCTACCAGGTCAGCGACATCGACGCGCTCGCGGCTGGTGGCCAGTACCTCCTCGACCGCGGCTACTACCGGTCGTGGGGAATCGGGCGGCACATCGAGGGCAGCCAGATCTTCGACTACTGGCGTGACCCCGACGGGTTCCTGGTAGAGCACTTCACCGATGGCGACATGTTCGATTGCACGCTCGAGCCCGGCTGGTCGGTGATGACGGCATCGGGTCTCGCCCAGTGGGGACCGCCGGCGTCGGCTGACTTCATCGGCGCCAACCCGAGACGTCCCGAGACCTTCCGCGAACTCAGGGGCTTCTTCACCGCCCTGCGCGGCGACAACGAGTTTGACCTGACCCGCCTCATCGGCCACCTGAAAGTTGCACGCTCGTGACCACCTCGATCCTGCGCACCGCTGACGCCTGGTACGTCCAGTTGCCCGACGGCGCCGCCCGCATTGACACCGCCGCGGGCACCACCGCTGAGCTGCTCGCCGATCGCGCCGCGATCGCGGCCGCCACGACAGCCCCGGAGGCCGACTTGGTGCCGGTCGAGGACCTCGCCCTGGTCTCGCCGGTGACGGCCCCATGCCGGGTGGTGGCCCAGATGGCCAACTTCCGCTCCCACGTCTGTGACGCCGGGATGGACCCCGACACCGTTCCGCTGGCCTTCTTCCGCAAGACGTCGGGCTCAATCAGCGGACCGGCGGATGACATCGTCAAGCCGCCCCACGTGCGGTTCCTCGACTACGAGGTCGAGATCGGTGTCGTCATCGGTGCAGACGTGCCGGTGGGCACCGACATCACCGCCGAGAACCTGGCCGATTTCGTCGCCGGTCTCGTCATCACCAATGACGTCTCCGCGCGCGACATCCAGCTCCCGCATACTCAGTTCTTTGAGGCGAAGTCGTACCCGACCTTCACCCCGGTCGGGCCGGCGCTGGTCCTGCTCGACGCCAGTGAGCTCGCCCGCTTCGCTGAGCTTCACTTGCAATTGAAGGTGAACGGTCAGACCCGCCAGGACGCCGTCGTAGCGGGCGACATGATCTACTCACCGCTGGAGGCGCTGCGCTCGCTGGCACGGTTCCAGCCGCTGTCACAGGGCGACCTCATCCTCACCGGAACTCCGGCCGGCACTGCGTTGAGCGCGCCTCCCAAGCCCATTGAGATCATCGGTTCGCTTCTGCCTGCGCACGTCAAATGGAAGGCATTCTTCAAGCGCCAGTCCGCCAACGACAAGTACCTGGCAGACGGCGACGTCGTCACCGCGAGCGTCTCCACCGCCGACCAGAAGATCGACCTCGGCGTCCAGCGCACCACCGTCCGGTTCGCCCGGTAACCGGCACAGGACGTCGACGAAGATGAACGCGCAGGCGGACGCGGTCGCGAGCCGGAACCCCGCGCCCGGAGCCCCGGATGTGGCCAGACCGGGTGAGAACTTGTTGTGGCCGCGCCTGGAAGGTCCCGGCGACCTTGCAGCCGTGGAGGCGGTGCCGTTGTCACGTCGCGCTCTGCCGCCCAGCACCTACGAGATGCTTGTCCGCGCCGCCGGCATCTGGGGCGACCGGGTAGCCCTGTCGGTCATGCCCGATGCAAGCAGGTGGCGCGACTACGCCGAGGTGACCTTTGACGGTTTCCGGGCCGAGGTCACGCGCGCGGCGAACGTCCTGGCCCGACTCGGGGTCGGCCGCGGCGATGCGGTGGGGCTACTGTCGCCGAATTGTCTGGGCCTGGTCTATGCCACTGTGGCCGCGCAAACCGCGGGTATCGCGGCTCCCCTCAACCCCGGCCTGAGCCCGGCGCACCTGACCCGCCTCCTGGAGGCCTCGGGAGCCCGTGTCCTGGTCACCGCTGGCCCTGAGGTCAGCCAGAGCGCGTGGATGACCGCCCTGAAACTCGCCGGCGTCGGCGCCGTCGATGTCTTGCTGGTCCTGCGCCCCACCGGCGCCGTACACACCGCCACTTCCGAAGACGGTCAGGGGCTCACGCCGCCCGGGCTTCCGGTGCTCGACGGAGTGCGGGTCGCGTACCTCGCCGACCTCGCACAGCTGGAGTCCGCCGATCAGTTCGCCGGCACGCTCCCCAGGCCCGGTGACTTCGCCGCGTTGTTCCACACTGGCGGCACGACCGGCCTGCCGAAACTGGCGGCGCACCGACAGATCAACCAGACCGCCAACGCGTGGATGATCGCGGCCAACGGCCTGCTGAGCGAGGGGAGCTCGGTGTTCGCCGCTCTGCCTCTGTTTCATGTCAACGCCTTGGTCGTGACCGTCCTCGCGCCTCTGCTGCGAGGTCAGCCGGTAGTGTGGGCCGGGCCCGACGGCTATCGGGACATCGCCCTGTACGGGGAGTTCTGGAAGATCGTGGAGCACTTCCGGATCGCCACCCTCAGCTCGGTCCCCACGGTGTACCAGGTGCTCGCGGGCTGCCCGATCGATGCGGACACCTCCAGCCTTCGCTTCACTATCACCGGGGCGTCGTCGTTGCCTACCGCGGTGAAGGCTGCGTTCGAGGGCGCAACCGGGGTCCCGCTGCTGGAGGGCTACGGCCTCACTGAGGCGACCTGTGCCACTGCGCGGGGCTTCGTCGACCATCCGCGCCGCGGTTCGGTGGGGCAACGCCTCCCTTACCAGCAGGTCAAGGCGGTCCGCATCGCCGATGACGGCACCTGGCACGACCTCCCGGCCGGTGAGCCCGGCGTCCTCGCCATCAGCGGTCCTACCGTGTTCGCCGGCTACGTGACCGGATTCGACGAAGACGGCCCCGTCGTCGATGGCCTGGGCAAGCTGGTGGGCGGATGGCTCGACACCGGCGACCTGGGAAAGGTCGACGAGCAGGGCTTCGTGTACCTGACCGGCAGGGCCAAGGACCTCATCATCCGCGGTGGACACAACATCGACCCCGCCGCCATCGAGGACGCGCTGCTGGCTCACCCGGCCGTGACGGGCGCCGCCGCCGTGGGCCGGCCCGATCTGCACGCAGGTGAAGTCCCCGTCGCCTATGTGACGGCCCTCGCGGGCAGTGATGTCACCGAGACCGAGCTCATCGCCTGGGCCACAGCCCGTGTAGGCGAGAAGGCGGCCGTGCCGAAGTCGGTCACGGTTGTCGACGCGCTCCCGGTGACCGACGTCGGCAAGCCATACAAGGTGGCGCTGTGCGCCGATGCCGTCGGCAGGGCGGTCGCTGACGTTCTCGCGGGTGTTCCTGGAGTGGTCGGCGTGGAAGGCCGCGTCATCGATGGCGCTGTCGTCGCTGTCGTTCTCCTCGCGCCGGCCGCCGGCGCCTCCGCTTCTGCCGGTGACGTCGCCGGCGTCGCCGCACACGATCACCTGGAGGCCGCTGTTGCCGCGGCGCTCTCCGGGCTGGCTGTCACCTATCGAACGGAGCCCGCGGCATGAGCAAGAAGAAGTGTGATCTGGCCGGTGCCGCGGTCGCCCTCACGGGCGGCGCGAACGGCATCGGACGCGCCACCGTCCAGGAGCTTCACAGACGCGGCGCCCGCATCACCGTCGGTGACCTCGACATCGAGGCTGCCGAGCGGGTGGCCGCCGAGCTCGGGAACAACGTCGTGCCGGTCAAGCTCGACGTCAGCGACGTCGAGTCCTACAAGTCGTTCCTCGACGCGGCCGAGTCCGCGCACGGCCCGCTGGACGTGGTCGTCAACAACGCGGGGATCGACTGGATCGGGCCCTTTCTCGACAAGCCGCTGGAGGCGGCTGCCAAGGAGATCGCGGTCAACTTGATGGGCACCACCATCGGGTCTCAGCTGGCTCTGCAGCGGATGGTGCCGCGGCGACGGGGGCACGTGGTGAATGTTGCCTCGGCCAACGGCCGCCTGCCCGGCCCGGGCAGCAGCGTGTACACCGCAACCAAGTACGGCATCGTCGGTCTCACCGAGTCGCTCCGGTTGGAGTTCCGCAACTCAGGTGTCCAGTTCAGCCTCATCCACCCCGGCCAGATCGACACCGCGATGCTGTCCGGCACCGCGCGGCCGTCGAAGCTCGTCCCGGTGATCGGCCCCGACCAAGTCGGGCGCGCGATCGCCGACGCTGTCGAGCACCAGCGATTCGACGTCTGGGTCCCGGCGAACACCGCGATCGGGGGCCGGCTGGGCAACGTCGTCCCCCGCGCCTTCTACGAGCAGACCCTGCTGGCGCTGGGCGTCGACAAGATCGCGCTCGACGTCGACCTGGACGCACGCCGCAACTATCACGACCGCATGTTCGGAGACACACAATGAGCACCACCCTTCATATCGTCCACTTGGGCGTCGCCTTCGCCAGTGATGCTCGATGAGCACCCACACGAGGGCCCGCAAGGCTCCCTGGAAGCGGGCGCTGGTCACTGGTTCGTCGGCCGGCATCGGGACCGCGTTGGCTCGTGACCTCGCGGGCCGTGGTGTGGACCTGGTCCTAGTGGCCCGTAACGGCGAACGGCTCGAGAAGCTGGCAGCCGAGCTCAGGGGAGCGCACAGAGTCGAGGTCGAGGTACTGCCCGCCGACCTGGGTGACGCCACCTCGCGCGACCAGGTGGTGCAGCGCCTGGCCGCAGAGCCGGCCATCGACCTGCTCGTCAACAACGCCGGCATCGGCACGTTCGGTGTGCTCGCCAACCTGGACATCGAGGGCGAGCTCGGACTCATCGAGGTCAACGTGGTCGCACCGGTGGTGCTCGCGAAGGCCGCGATCGACCGGATGAAGACCGCTGGTCACGGGAGCGTCCTCACGATCTCCTCGCTCGACGGACTCCAACCCACGCCGAATCACGCCTCGTACGGCGCATCGAAGGCATTCGTGAACAGCTTCTTTGAAGCGATCCACCAGGAGCTGCGTGGCAGTGGCGTCACAGTCACGACGGTGATGCCGGGGTACGTTCCGACCGAGTTCACCCAGCGTGCCGGCATCGAGAATGCCCTAGAAGGGGTCCCTAGGTTCATGATTCTTGACCCTGCCCGAGTGGCGCGCGATAGCGTCGACGGCGCCGCGGCCGGGAAGGCGAAGGTGGTGCCGGGCGCCATCTACCAGGTCTCGGCCGTTGCGTTGGGGGCGACCCCCACTGCCATCGGCCGCCGCATCTTCGCCCGGCTCGCGCCGCCGGTCGACTGAGCCAACAAGGAGTACCACCATGGCGACCAAACCCGTCCGCGCGACGACCCCACCGAACCCCCGCCCCGCCGGCCCGCCCAGCCCGGCGAGCAGTTCGGCGGAATCGCCGCCGGCACGGCAGGTGAAGACGACGTCGTCGGTCACGCCGCTGCGGCTGCGTACCGACCTGCCCCGGGAGAAGGCCGACTCGTACTGGGAGCATCAACACGCCGACATCGTGCGCAAGCTCAAGCACATCACTGAGTACAACCAGCACCACTTCTCGCTCACCGACCACGGGTACTGGCCGGCCACGGAGATGATCGGCACTCTTGTTCCGCGCGACTGGCAACTCGACGGGACCGCCGAGCTGCGGTTTCCCAGCACCATCGGTCAGCTGCGAAACCTGCCGGGGGTGCGGCCGGTCGTCTTCGACGAGCAGAACCCGTTCGAGATGGTCACCGGATATGTCACTGGTGGTGGCGGTGGCCGTTGGTGGACCGCGGGTCTCGACGAGTCCGTGGGGCACCGCACGGTGGTGTTCTTGCGGCGCCGTCGCGGCGTGTCCACTTCTGCGTTCCGCCGGTTTGTCCACGACCGTCTGGGACCCGCACTGAACGCAGCCGGAGCCCTGGACCTCCGCACCTACGTATTCGCCCCGTACCTTCCTGCAACCTGCAAGACTCCGGGAGTGCTGCACGTGGTTCCGCCGCACCGGCGTCATCACGCTTCGGTCATCTTCGGCACGGAGTCCCGGTCGCGGGTCGATGACATCTGGGGCTCGACGCAGATGAAGGCCGTCCTCGAGGAGCAGCATCTGTTCCTTACAGGCGCCCACGCGCACAGTGTCGAACGGACTGTCGCCGGCATCAGGGTGAAGTGAGGCAGGGCGCAATGGCAAGGACGCTCCTGCCCAAGGCGGAAGCGTGGCTGCGCTTGCACGGCCCGGCAGCCCGGAAATGTAGCGGGGGAGCGGCAGCAGCGGCTGGCCGGCGGATGGCAGACAGGCGCCGTAAGTGGGGTCGCGGAAGATGAACCGTTATGGCGCAGCGTCTGGAACCGGCTGTGCAGCGCTGCGACGCGGCACCGCCGCGCTGATGACGCTTCTGATCGGCGGAGGGACGCGATCGTTTGAGATTAACGCGATCAGTCCGCCAGGGTGTGCGCAGCCAGGATGACCAGCGGGAAGCAGAGGGGGCGGCTCAGCCGGGAGGTTCTGGTGCGCAGGGCTCTCGCTGTAGCTGACCGTGAGGGGCTGGACGCGGTGACTATCCGGCGAGTGGCAGGGGACTGCGGTGTCACGCCTATGGCCTTGTACTGGTACTTCCGCGACAAGGAACAGCTGCTGGCCGGGATCGCCGAGTACCTGTTCGAGCAGGTCCAAATGCCGTCGACTGACAATGCCCCGTGGGATGCCCAGTTGATGGCGGTGCTGTCAGCCCTGCTGACTGTGCTGCGGCAGCACTCGTCCGTGGCGGGGCTGATTGCCGGGTATGTGCTGTCCTCGGAGGCGGGCCTGAGGGTAACTGAGCGCGTGCTCGGGCTCTTGCGAGACGGCGGCTTCCCGCCCGGGCAGGCTGCCGTGACCTGCACCCAACTGGTGGCGATCATCGCGCTGATCACTGGTCCCCCTGGACCTGATCGCACGCTCGAGCCGCAAGCCTGCGAGTCGGCCGTGCGCGCCAGGCTCGCTGGCCTGAGCGCCCTCGACCCGGCCCGGTTCCCCAGCGTTATCGCCGCCGCGGCGCCGCTGGCCCGCCGCGACGACGACCAGCGGTACTACCGAAGCGTCCTGCAAATGCTTGTCGGCGGCGCCCATGCCATGGCCGCGCAACTTGCCGAGCGTGGCTGCGGCACCCAACGCCAGCTGGGCGTGCCCGAGGGATAGCCATCGGAACGGCGCCGATCCAGGCTGGTCTAGACCAGTCGAAGGCGGCGGCCTGGAGTTACACCAACGCGGCCAGGTTGCAGCTCAAGCTCCAGGGAACCCAGGTGGTCTCGGTACATGTCGGGGCCGTCGACACCGACATGCAGGCCGGGAACGAGGTCGAGAAGACCCCGCCGGCGGCGGTCGCGACATGCGCCCTCGACGCGCTCCAGGCGGGGCAGTCTGAGGCGGTCGTCGATGAGTTCAGCCGCAGCGTGAAGTCGGCCCTACACGACGACCTGAATCTCCTCTATCCGGCACTCGAGGCGCAGTTCGCCGCGGAAGCGGCGAACTGACCCGGTGACGACTCTCGAGCTGCGGTGGGGATACGGCCGACGGCCCTCTTCGGGAAGCCAGCAGGATCTCCAGCTGGCCGACCGTATTACTCCCGGGCACCGTCCAGTGGTGCCGAAGACAAATAACCGGTCGCTCTGTGCCGTTCGGGCGTAGCTATTCAGCAAGCGCTAGCGTGTTATTGCTGGTTACGGGAGGCTTTGCTTGGTGACGGCGACACGCCGTGACGGTGGTTGACTGGCGGGCGGGGATGATGATGATGGCTTGCCGTGCCCGATGTGCCTGGTGTTCCCTCGGCGGAGAGCTGGCAGCGCTGCCGCATGAGGAGCTGGCGGTGCGGCTTGCTGAGGCTTACCGGGTGATCGGCGAGCTGGTGGCGCGGGTGGAGCTGCTGGAGCGGCGCGCGGGCCAGGATCCGTCCACGTCGTCGCGGCCGCCGTCGTCGGACAGCCCGTATAAGAAGCAGCCGCGGGACCGGTCGCTGCGGGAGCGGGGAAAGCGGCGGCCGGGGAAGCAGCCGGGCGAGCCGGGCACCACGATGCGCCTGGTGGATGACCCGCAGCGCCGGTTCTGGTATCCGCCGGCGACGTGCCGGGAGTGCGGCACGGACCTGGCGGACGCGCCGGTCATCGCGCAGCGCCGCCACCAGGTCACCGGCATCCGGCCCGCGCCGCCGCCAGGGGTCACCGGGTACGTCGCGCAGGCGAAGCAGTGCCCGTGGTGCGACGCGGTCAGCGAGGGCGGGCTGCCCGCGTTCGTCCGGGCGCGGGCCAGCTCCGGGCCGGAGGCCTGCGCCCAGGCTGCGAACCTGACCTGCGCGAACTACGTCCCGGTGCAGCGGGCTGCGGACCTGATGTCCCAGCTGGCCGGCGTGAAGGTTTCCACCGGGTGGGTGGCCGGGGTCAGGGAGAAGGCCGCCGCCCTGGTCAGCGGCAGCGGGTTCATGGGGCGGGTGCGGGAACTGCTGCGGGACGCGCCCGCCGTGCACGCGGACGATGGCGGTCCGGTACAAGGCCAAGATCGAGACACCGCACGGGCTGCGCACGTGCTTCGAGGCCCGGGTCCACCGCGACGGCAAGAAGGACCTGGTAGCACGGTTCGGC
>Ga0306920_100003181_pt1 | contig 20809 bp, 21 predicted proteins | sample flu12Cox44000170_FD_204666 | JGI IMG/M metagenome (GOLD analysis project Ga0306920, IMG submission 204666) | Lab enrichment of tropical soil microbial communities from Luquillo Experimental Forest, Puerto Rico - flux4day.12C.oxic.44.000.170 (v2)... | ecosystem: Environmental > Terrestrial >... | reverse complement strand
CCTTGATCGCGACGACTTCGTCCCTGCCGATCGGCGCCACCGCGACCAGTCCGCGCCCCTCGATCGCGCTCGGTCCGCCCTTGCTGGCCTTCGGGGTGATGTAACTGGACACAAGCATGACCTGGCCCTTCCGGCGACCCGGCCAGCGTAACCGGTGGCTGGTCAGCGGAACCTGGGTGGGCCGGCCAGCCGGCCGTCCTCCCGGCGCAGCCCGGCGGGCAGGTAGGCCGCACCCGGGCCGTAGGCCCCGGCCGTGTCGCCGGGGTTGGAGATGGCACACCGCTGCAGTGACAGGCAGCCACAGCCGATACACGAATCCAGGCCGTCCCGCAGCGCGGCGAGGGCGGCGATCTGGTCGCCCAGCCGCTGCCGCCAGCCCCGGGACAGCCGCGACCAGTCGGCCCGGGTCGGCGTCCGCCCGGCAGGCAGCGAGGCCAGCGCCGCCGCGATCTCGTCCAGGCTGAGCCCGACATTGCGGGCGGCGCGGATGAAGGCCAGCCGGCGCAGGGTGTTGCGCTCGAACCGGCGCTGTCCGCCTACGGTCCGGGTGGCGGGCAGCAGGCCAAGCCGCTCGTAGTAGCGGACGGCGGACTCGGCGAACCCGCTCCGGCGGGCGATCTCGCCGACCGTCAGCGGATCGGTGGTGTGCATCGGCCTCCCGGCGGGCCCAGCCCGGCGGGGGCAGCACGCGGGCGCCAGCCGCCGGGACTTGACTTAAAGCTGACTTCAACTATCAGTATGGCATCCGACAGCAACTTACGGGAGGACCCATGCCCATCGCCCTGATCACGGGCGCGTCCCGCGGCCTTGGCCGGGCCGTCACCCACGCGCTGGCCGGGCGCGGCTGGACGCTGATCGCCGACGCCCGGCGGGCAGGCGATCTCACCGCTGCCCTGCACGGCCTGGCGGGCGTCACCGCCATCGCCGGCGACGTGACCGACCCGGGCCACCGGGCCCGGCTGGCCGCCGCGGTGGCCAGCCACGGGCGGCTGGACCTGCTGGTGAACAACGCCAGCCGGCTCGGCCCCAGCCCGCAGCTGCACCTGCGCGACTACCCGCTTGATGAGCTGGCCCGGGTCTACGACACCGACGTGATCGCCCCGCTGGCCCTGATCCAGCTGCTGGCCGGCCCGCTTACCGCCGCCGCCGGCACGGTCGTGAACATCAGCTCGGACGCGGCGGTGGAGGCCTATCCCGGCTGGGGCGGCTACGGCTCGGCGAAGGCCGCGCTGGATCAGCTCACCTCGGTGCTCGCGGCCGAGGAGCAGGCGTTGCGGTGCTATGCCTTCGACCCGGGTGACATGCGCACCGACATGCACCAGCAGGCCTACCCGGGCGAGGACATCTCCGACCGGCCGGAACCGGAGACGGTCGTGCCGGCCCTGCTGCGGCTGCTGGCCGGACGGCCGCCGAGCGGCCGCTACCGGGCGGGCGACCTCGCCGCCCCGGCCGGCCCGCCTGCCCCGGCGGTGGCGCCGTGATCGCCGCCGCCAGCCGCCCACCCGAGCAGCGGGGCCTGGCCAGGGACGGCGTCAGGCTGCTGGTGGCCACCCCCGATGGCGGCCGGCATGCCCGGTTCGCAGAGCTGGCGCTCTTCCTGTCCGCCGGCGACCTGCTGGTGGTGAACACCTCGGCCACGGTCGCCGCCGCGGTGGACGGCCACCGGGCGGACGGCCGGCCGGTGACCGTGCACGTGTCCTCGCCGCTGCCGGACGGGACCTGGCTGATCGAGTTGCGGCAGGGCCCCGCCAGCACCGGCCGGGTGACCGATGCGGCCGCCGGTGAGGAGATCTTCCTGCCGGCGGGCGGGTCGCTGGCCCTGGTGCGCCGGTACCCGGACGCGGACTCCGACCGGATGTGGGTGGCTTCGGCGACGGCCGGCGGCGGCCTCGGCGGCTTCCGCGGTTATCTGGACCGGCACGGGCGGCCGATCAGGTACTCCTATGTCCCGCAGGCGTGGCCGCTGGCGGCCTACCAGACCGTGTTCGCCCGCTCGCCGGGCAGCGCGGAGATGCCCAGCGCGGGCCGGCCGTTCACCGATCGCCTGGTCACCGAACTGGTCGCCGGTGGCGTGGTGATCACGCCGGTCACCCTGCACGCCGGGGTGGCCTCGCTGGAGGCCGGCGAGCCACCGCTGCCCGAGCGGTTCACCGTGCCGGCCCCGACCGCGGAACTGGTCAACCTGACCCGGTCGGCGGGCCGCCGGGTGATCGCGGTCGGGACCACGGTCACCCGGGCGCTGGAGAGCGCGGCCGACCCGGCGGGCACGGTGCGGGCCCGCCGCGGCTGGACCGATCTGGTGCTGGGAGCTGACCATCCCGCCCGGGTGGTGACCGGCCTGATCACCGGCTGGCACGATCCGGAAGCATCGCACCTGGCGCTGCTGGAAGCGGTAGCCGGGCCGAATCTGGTCCGTGGCGCCTACCAGGCGGCGGAGCAGGCGGGCTATCTGTGGCACGAGTTCGGGGACAGCTGCCTGCTGCTGCCGGACAGCCCCGCACTGGCCTGGCCCGGGCTGGGGCCGGCCCGGTACGCGGTGCCGGCGGCGGCCCCGGCCGGGCTGGTGCCGGTACACCCGCTGGCCACCGGGTAGCCCGCCGGCCCCGCGGCGCGGCATTGAGCGGCCCGCCGGACGGCTCATAGGCTGCGGTCATGCGCACCGGCTGGCAGGCGGTGTCTTATGAGCAGTGGCAACCGACCTGCGACACCCTGCACGCACACTCCCAGGTGCTCGGCAAGCTGGCGGCGGTGCTGGCACCGCGGCAGCCGCAGTTGCAGCACGCGGCGCTGCGGCTGACCGCACGTGGCTGGGAAACCGCCCCACTGCCCGCCCCGGACGGGTCGGGGGCGCTGGTTGCCGTGCTCGACCTGCACCGGCACGAGGCGGTGGTGGAGCACAGTTCGGGCCGGGCCGAGCGGATACCGCTCACGCCCGACCGGCCGGTGGGCGCGGTCACCCGGGCGGTGCTGGCGGCGGTGCGCGCGGCCGGCGGCGAAGTGACCATCGACCCGACGCCGCAGGAGGTGCCCTGGCGGGTGCCGCTGGACGAGGACGAGGAACACGCGACCTACGACCGCGATCAGGTGGCGCGGTATTTCGGCGCCGCCACTCAGGCCGCCCTGGTGCTGGCCGCCTTCCGCGCCCCCTACCGGGGCCGGTCGACGCCGGTCAACGCCTGGTGGGGCGGGTTCGACCTGGCGGTCAGCCTGTTCTCCGGCGAGCCGGCCGAGCCGCCATCCCGGGATTTCATCATGCGCAACTCCATGGATGCGCAGGAGGTCGCCGTCGGCTGGTGGCCCGGCGACGTGCGCTACGGCAAGGCCGCTTTCTATGCGTATGCACACCCGGCCCTGCCCGGGTTCGCCGGCGGCACCTTGGCCCCCGCGGCTGCCCGCTGGCACGACGGGCTGGGCGAGTTCCTGCTGGACTGGGACGACGTGACCGCTGCCGCTGACCCGCACGCGGCGTCACTTGATTTCGCCCGGTCCGCGTTCCGGCACGCGTGTGCTGTGTGCCAGTGGGATCCGGCGCTGGCCGCCAGTGCCGACGGCAACCCGCCGCCGGTCGTCTGACGCCCGCCGCGGCAGGCGGCACCGGGCGATGCTGCGCTGCCTGCCGCTTCTCACTGCCCACCGGGCAATGCCGCGATTGTGGGAAGCACGATGACAACCGGCGCGCAATGGCCCAGGATGGTGCATCGGCGGCTGTGAGCGGGCGGGCTGAGCGGACCGGCTCCGCCGGGCGATCGATCCAGGAGTGATCATGAGCGCATCCAGCTCACCGAACCCAGCACGGCCGCCGGGCAGGCACCGGACAATCCGGGCCACCTTCCTCACCACCGTGGTGGCCCCGGTCGCGTCCATGCTGGTGATCTGGGGATTGCTGGTCGCTGGAGTGCTCGGTGGGGCGATAGGTGGATCTGGTGCATCCGGCCAGGGCCACCGCGATCTGGCCGGCACCTTCCTGGTGGCGGGCACAGCCCTGGTAGTCATCCTGGTCTCAGTCGTGTTGATGGGATTGTTCACCCGGCGGATTGCGGCCGATGTTGGCGGCCTGGAGGCAACGACAGAGCATCTCGCCGCTGAAGAGATGCCCCAGCTGACGGAAAAGCTGCGGCGGGGCGAGCCGGTGAGGGCCAGGCAGGCACAGCCGGCGACGCGGGCCGCAACGGCCGAGGTCGCGCAGGCGGAGGCGGCCATTGCCCGCCTGGCGAGATCGGCGGCGGCCGCGGCCGCCGCCGAGGCCCGCCTGCGAAATGGCATCAGGCAGGTATTTGTGAGCCTGGCCAGGCGGAACCAGTCGCTGCTGCACCGGCAGCTGCGGCTCATCGACGCGCTGGAGCAGAAGGCATCCGACCCAGACACCCTGGCGGACCTGTTCCCGCTGGACCACCTCACCACCCGGATGCGCCGGCACGCCGAGGGCCTGATCATCCTGTCCGGCGTAGCACCGGGCCGGTCCTGGAGCGAGCCGGTCCCGGTGATCGACGTGATCCGCGGTGCGGTCGCCGAGATCGAGGACTACAAGCGGGTCAGCGTGCTGACCCGGTCCGCGGACGCGGTGGCCGGGCAGGCGGTAGCTGACATGGTCCACCTGGTGGCCGAGCTGATCGAGAACGCGACGCTGTTCTCGCCGTCTAGCACCCGGGTCGAGGTCCGGGCCGGACGGGTGGCGAACGGCTTCGCTATTGAGGTGGATGACCGTGGCCTGGGCATCGGGGCCAGGCAGCTGGCCACGATCAATGCGCAGCTAGCCAACCCGCCGGACTTCGACCTGGCCAACGCCGACCAGCTGGGCCTGTTCGTGGTGGGCAAGCTGGCGGCGAGGCACGGCGTCCAGGTCGGGCTGCGGCCTTCCGCCTACGGTGGCACCACCGCCGTGGTGCTGATGCCGGCCAACCTCGTGGTGTCCCCGAACGTGGCCGGCGCCGCCGCGCCAGACCTCCGGCAGGCGCCCGACCGGGGCCGGCATGAGCTCGCGCCCAGTGCTGCGGGGCCGGAACCGGGCACCGCTGCGCCCGACGCCGACTTCTCGCTCGGCCCACCCGGTCCCGGCCCTGGTTTCGGCGGCCCCGGCTCGCTCAGCACCCGGTCCACCGACTCCCCCCGGCCCGCCAGCGCCGGCTCCGGTGCGGCCGAGCCGGCGGCGGCCATCCTGGCCGCCCCGGCCGCCGCGCCACCGCCCAGCGGGTCAGCCGACGCTGGGACGGCCGACGCCGAGGGCCAGGCGGCCCTGCCCGATCAGGGCGCCACCGCGGCCGGTGCCCCGGACCCGGCCGCAGCCGGGCCGCAGCCGGGGGCCGGCACTCACCGGGGGCTGCCCCGCCGTGTCCGGCAGGCGAGCCTGGACCCGCATCTGCGGCAGCCACGGCCTGGCCCGGACCGCGAGGCGCCGGCCGTCCGGCCGGCCCCGGCCGCCGGCCGCAGTCCGGAAGAGGCACGCATGCTCGTATCCTCCTTGCAAAGGGGATGGCAGCGGGGCCGCGCGGCGGAGCCGGCCGCGACCCAGCCCACCGCCAGCACGGATGCCGCAGCCGCCGACGAGCCGGATGCGCGGCAGGACGCGGATGCGCCGCAGGCCGGGGAGGCATGAGCATGATGGAAGAACAGGCGCCGGCCACGCCGGGGCAGCAGCTCAGCTGGCTGCTGGATGACCTCGCCGACCGGGTCGAGCACTTCCAGCAGGCGGTCATCCTGTCCCGGGATGGGCTCGCCGTGGCCGCCTCCCGCGGCCTCAGCCGCGAAGACGCCGAGCATCTGTCCGCCCTGGCCGCCGGGGTGCAAAGCCTGGCCAGGGGTGCCGGTGAGCACTTTGGGGCCGGCGAGGTGCGGCAGACCATCATCGAGCTGGAGCAGGCGTTCCTGTTCATCACCGCCGCCGGTCACGGCAGCTGCCTGGCCGTGCTCTGCCCAGCCAGTGCTGACGCCGGCCTGATGGCGTATGAGATGGCCATGCTGGTGAAACGGGCCGGCCCGCATCTGGCTGCCCATCCGCGCTTTCCCGTCGCCCAGCCGGCCGAGTGAGCGGCCATGCCCGCAGGCAGCACCTGGGTCGACCGGGACGCAGGCCCAGTAGTCCGCCCCTACGCTCTGACCGGCGGCCGGACGCAGCCGGTCGCTGGCGCGATACTTGACCTGATCGCGGTGGTGGTCGCCGCGGCCCGGGTGGACGGGGAACAGCTGAGGCTGAGCCCGGAGCACCACCGGATTCTCGGACTGTGCCGGGCGCCGGCCACCGTGGCGGACGTGGCATCGGCCATCAGCCTGCCGGTGGGGGTGGTCAGGGTACTGATGGCTGACCTCATCCCGCAGGGCGCGATCAGGGTGATGACGGAGCGGCAGGCGGCTGCACAGCCCAGCGCCGGCCAGCTGACGGAGGTGCTGAATGCGCTCCGGTCCCTCTGACGGCCCGGACGACGGCCTGTCCTTCGCCGCGTTCAAGATTCTCATCGCGGGCGGGTTCGGGGCAGGCAAGACCACCATGGTGGGGGCCATCAGCGAGGTCCGGCCCCTGTATACCGAGGAGACGCTCAGCAGCGCCGGCGCCGGCCGGGACAGCCTCAGCCGGCTGTCGCGCAAGCGCACCACCACCGTCGCGATGGACTTCGGCCGCCTCACCATGAGCCCCAGCCTGGCGCTGTACCTGTTCGGCACGCCTGGCCAGGAGCGCTTCTGGTTCATGTGGGACGAGCTGTCCTACGGCGCGCTCGGCGCGGTGGTGCTGGCCGACACCCGGCGGCTCGGCGACTGCTTCCCCTCGGTCGACTACTTCGAGAAACGCCAGCTCCCGTTCGTCGTCGCCATCAACTGCTTCGACGGCGCGCAGGAGTTCGACCCGGAGGACGTGCGGATCGCGCTCGACCTTGACCGGCGGGTACCCACCCTGCTGTGCGACGCCCGGCAGCGGGAGTCGGTCAAGCAGGTCCTGATCACCCTGGTCGAGCACGTGCTGGTGACCAGGGCCCTGGAGGAGGAAGCGGAGGCGCAGGGGCACCCATAGCCCGACGGCGAACCCCTGCTGGCAACCGCCGACCGCGCGAGGCAGACTGCTGCCCGTGACCCCAGCGGAGCAGGAACCCACCCGGGAGAGCCAGCCGGCACTGGCCAGCGAACGGGCCAGCCTGGTCGCGTTCGGCCGCCGGATGGTGGCCGACGGGCTGGTGGACGGGATGTCCGGCAACCTCAGTGTGCGGGCCGGTGACCTGGTCGCGATCACCCCGTCCGGGGTCGCCTACGAGGACATCCAGCCGGCCGGCATCTGCCTGGTCCAGCTGGCGGACGGCAGCCCGGTGGGCCGTGGGCGGCCCTCCACCGAGAGCCCGATGCACCTGGCGGTGTACCGGGCCACCGGCGCCGCGGCCGTGGTGCACACCCACTCGCCGTTCGTGGTCGCCCTGTCCACGGTGCTGGACGAGCTGCCCGCGGTGCACTACGCCATGGCCGGCCTGGGCGGCCCGGTGCGGGTCGCGCGGTACGCCAGGTTCGGCACCGCAGAACTCGCCAGCCAGGCCGTGTCGGCGCTGCCCGGGCGGACCGCGGTAATCCTGAGCAACCATGGCGCGCTTGCCTACGGCGCCACCCTCGGCCAGGCCTATGACCGGGCACGGACCCTGGAGTGGCTGGCCCGGGTGTACTGGTACGCCCGGCAGGCAGGCCAGCCGCGCACCCTGACCATGGCGCAGCTGGCCGAGGTCAGCGACACCATCGCAGAGATCGGCTACGGCGAACCCCGCCAGGACGGCTGACCAGCCTGGCCCGGTCGCCCCGCCCAGCTGGCCGGCCCGGCGGCGTAATGTCCTAAGTACTGGGCGTCTGCCGGGTGCAGCCCGCAGGCTGGCAGTCAGAGGAGATCGCGATGGCAGAGCACCAGCGCATCAGCTATGTGCCGCTCGACCAGATGGACGAGGCGATGCGGGCGGAGATGGAGCGGTGCGCCCAGGAAGGCACCCCGCGCCCGGAAAGCTCGGCGATCCGGGCCCACGTGCCCGCGTGTTTCTGGTTCTTCGCCCGGTCGTGGGACGACATCTTCCGGCACGGCGTGGTCGACCACCAGCTCAAGGAACTCTGCCGGGTGTACATTTCCCGCTCGGTGAACTGCGAGTACTGCGGCAACCAGCGCTCGGTGCAGGCGGCGCAGCAGGGACTGACCGAGGGCAAGTACGACGAGCTGCTGAACTTCGAGAAGTCGGGCCGCTACAGCGGCCGGGAGAAGGCGGCCCTCGCCTACGCGGAGGCGATCGCCTGGAAGCTGCCCACCGACGACGCCTTCTGGGAGCGGATGCACCGCCACTTCAGCGAGCCCGAACTGGTGGAGCTGGGCTGCGCCATCGGGCTCACGTTCGGCCAGCAGAGCTGGCTGCGGATGCTGAACATCGGCCACCACGAGGTGATGGCGGGCACCGACGCATCGCTGGCCCCCGGCTTCGCCACGCCCGAGCAGGCGGCCGCCACCATGGCCAGCGACGACTACTGGGCTAACCGCTGAGCAGCCCGGAGGAGGGCTACCCGGCCTTCTCGCCGGGCGAGATGGCCCGCCGCCGGGCCGCGCTGGCCGGCCTGCTGGATGCCCGCGGTGCCAGCGATGCGCTCATCTACGGCGTCGACCGGTCCGGCTCGGCCGTCCCGTGGCTGACCGGCTGGCCGGTGACCCGTGAGGCGGCGCTGCTGTTCACCCCCGGCGAGCGGGACGTGCTGTTCGTCTGCTTCAACAACCACGTGCCCAACGCCCGGCGGATGGCCCCGGACGCCGAGGTGCGGCCGGGCGGCGGCTCCGCGCTGGACGCGGCGCTGGCGGAAATCGCGGACCGGGTACGCGGCCGGGGCCGGGCAGGCGCTCCCGGCCAGCTGGCGGTCATCGGTCCGGTGCCGGCCCGGGCCAGCGCACGGCTGGCGGAGGTGGCGGGTGAGCCCCTCTTCCTGGACGCCGCCTACGCTGGGCTGCGGCTGGTCAAGTCGGCGGAGGAGATCGCCTGGCTGCGGACTGGCGCGGCGATGACCGACGCCGCTGTCGCGGCGCTGGCCGCCGCCGCCGGCCCGGGCATGACCGAGGCGGAATGCTGCGCCTGCCTGGAAAGCGCCTACATCGCCGCCGGCGGGCTGACCCACATCCATTACCTGGGCGTGACCGCGATGGCCGAGCCCGGCCTGTGCGTGCCCGCGCAATGGCCGTCCGCCCGGCGGCTGCGCGCCGGGGACGTGCTGACCTGCGAGGTCAGCGCCGCCTACCAGGGCTACCCCGGCCAGTTGCTGCGCACGTTCACCATCGCCGCCGATGCCACCCCGCGCTACCGGGAGCTGCACGAGGTGGCGGCGGCGGCGTTTGCCGCGATCGCGGGCCGGCTGCGGCCGGGGGCCCGCGCGGCGGACCTGTCCGCCGCCGCGGCGGACGTCATCCTGGGCGCCGGGTTCACGATCTACGATGACCTGCTGCACGGCTACGGCGGCGGTTACCTGCCGCCGGTGATCTCCCGGGCGGACCTGGAAACCCGGCGGGCACCGGATGTCACGGTCGAGCCGGGCATGACGATCGTGATCCAGCCGAACGTGATCACACCCGATGAGCGGGCCGGCGTGCAGACCGGCGAACTGGTGCTGATCAACCAGACCGGCTGGGAAAGCCTGCACAGCTACCCGCCGGGCCTGGCCCGGATCGGCGGCTGACCTGCCCCGCGCCGCCCAGGCCAGCGGCAACGGCTCACTGCTGGTGCACGGGCTGGCCCCTGATCCAGGTCCGGGTCACACTCGCCCGGCCGATCTCACCCGCCGGGATGTGGGCAAGGTCGGCGTCGACGATGGCGAAGTCGGCGTCGAGGCCAGCCCGGATGCCACCGGTCACGCCGTCCAGGCCGTTCACCCGGGCACTGCCCGATGTGTAGGCGGCGAGCACCGCCGGCAGGCTGAGCGCCTGTTCCGGCAGGAAAGGATCCCCGTCCCGGCCGCCCGCCGCGGCGGGCAGGTTCCGGTTGACCGCGACGTGGGCCCCCCACAGCGGGTCCGGACTGCTCACCGGCCAGTCGCTGCCCGCGCACAGCGGTGAACCGCTGTCGTGCAGCGACCGGAACGGGTACTGCCAGGCCGACCGGCGCTCGCCGAGGAAGGGGACGGTCAGCTCGTCCATCTGCGGCTCGTGGGTCGCCCACAGCGGCTGGATGTTGGCGGTCGCGCCGGCCTGGGCGAACCGCGGGATGTCGTCCGGGTGGACCACCTGCAGATGGGCCAGGTGATGCCGCAGGTCGCGTGGGCCGTTCGCCCGCTGGGCCGCGGCCAGCGCGTCCAGGGCGTTACGCACGGCGCGGTCCCCGATCGTGTGAAAATGGACCTGGAAGCCCTCCTGTTCCAGCGCGGTAACAAAGCCGGGCAGCCGGCCGGGATCGATGAAATCCAGCCCGCTCTGGCCGGTGGCGCGGCCATCGGCAGCCAGGTAGGGCTCGAGCATCGCGGCGGTGAAGTTCTCGGCCACGCCGTCGAGCATCATCTTGACGCTCGTTGCCCGGAACCGGCCGGCCTGCCCGGCCTGGCGGCTTTCGAGCAGTTCGGGGAGCTGCTCCAGGCCGCGGGCCCGGTCCCACCACAGGGCACCCACCACATTGGCGACCAGCGTCCCCGCCTGTGCCGCGCGCAGGTAGGGGTCCAGGGGATCAGCCAGGCCGGGGCGGCTGGCGACGCTCGCGTCCTGCCAGCCGGTGATGCCAAGCGACAGCAGGTAGCCCTGGGCGGTCACCAGCGCCTGGTACCACTCCTCGGCGGTGACCGGCGGCAGCAGCCGGGACACCAGCCCGGCCGCGCCTTCCTGCAGCATCCCGTTCGGCTGGCCCGCGGCATCGCGCTCGATCCGCCCGTCGGCGGGATCGGGGGTCGAGCTGTCGATCCCGGCCAGGGCAAGTGCCGCGCTGTTGACCCATGCTCCGTGGCCATCCCGGTTGGGCAGGAACACCGGCCGGTCAGCTACCACCGTGTCCAGCAAGTCGCGGGTCGGGACACCACCGGAGAAGGCGTCCATGGACCAGCCCCCGCCGGTGATCCACTCCTGCCCGGGGTGCTCCGCGGCGTAGGCGGCGACGAGCGTGGTATAGCCGGACGCGGTACTGGCCGCCCGCAGGTCGCAACGGCGCAGCTGGTAACCGGCGGACACCGGGTGCACGTGAGCGTCAATGAACCCGGGCAGCAAGGTGCCGCCCGCGAGATCCACCGGCGCAGCCCCGCTGGCGGGCCGAGCCGGCCCCACCGCGGCGATCTTCTCGCCGCGGACCCGGACGACCGTGCCAGCGGGCAGGAACCGGCGGCCGTCAAAGACGGTGCCGTTATGAAAGACCAGTTCCGCATCGGCCTGCACCGGTCACCTCCCGGGAACACCGGATCTGCTGAAGCTATCTTGTCGCTGATAGCCGCCGGGCTCACCCAGCGGCACCGAGCCCTGCGGCTGCCGGGTCCGATCCGCAGATGCAGGCGCGGACGACGCGGGTGATGGAATCTCCCGCAGGATGAGCTTGAGCTCAAGGATTCGACTTCGTCCAGTCGGGCGACCTCGACGAGGAGGCAAAGCTGTGCCGGTCTGGGTCTGCGCAACGTGCGGTAACCACTATCCCGAGTCGGAATCTTCACCGCTCGCGTGCCTCATCTGCCAAGACGAGCGCCAGTGGGTGCCGCCGTCTGGCCAGCGGTGGACCACACTCGATGAACTAAGCGCGGCCGGACACCACAGCGTCGTACGAGAGGTGGAGCCGGGGCTAACCGGGATCGGCGCAGACCCACCGGTCGCTATCGGTCAGCGAGCGCTGCTGGTCCAGACGCCAGCAGGAAATCTCCTATGGGATCCACCAGGATTCATCGACGAGGAGGCAGTCCGGGCGATCAGGAGGGCAGGGGAACTCCGGGCGGTTAGCGCAAGCCACCCGCATTTCTATGGGGCCATTGTGGAGTGGAGTCATGCCTTCGGTTCGGACATATTGCTACCCGAAGTAGACGCTCACTGGCTCACTCGCCCCGACCCCGCCGTCCATACATGGTCGGGAACGCTGCCTGTGCTCCCCGGCGTCACGCTGGTGCAGTGTGGCGGCCACTTTCCAGGGAGCGCGTGTGTGCACTGGGCTGACGGTGCCGCGGGTATGGGAGCCCTGCTCACCGGTGACACGATCTTCGTCACTCCCGGCGAGGACCGAGTCACCTTCGTGTGGAGTGCACCGAACCGGCTGCCCTTGTCTGAACGCGCGGTTAGGGGAGTGGTCGAGGCGGTGCGGCCTTATTCATTCGAGCGAATCTACGGCGGCTGGTGGGAGCCAGTATTGCGCCATGATGCCAAGCGGGTGCTGGAGGTCTCAGCAGAGCGCTACATCCACTTCTTGCGGGGAGGCCCTCCAGTCAGCTGAGTCGGGCCAGCAGAGCACGTGTGCCTGGCTGACGCGCGGGCTGGTTCTATCCCATCGACCTGCTGAAACATCTATCGAGTACGGCAAGTGAAGGTATCCGGACCTGATCCCGGAACGGCCGGGCATGACCAGCGCGTCGCTGGACCTGCTCGCCCCTGCCCGTCCGAACGGGTCTACGCAGCCTGGTGGGGACGGTGGTCGGCGCCGACGGCGCGGCATCGGTGCGCCGCCCGGCCGGCCGCTACCTGCGGTTCGCCCGCGGCGGCGGCGGCCCGCAAGTTGGGTAAACCCGGCGGAAACGATAGGCTCGCGCGCACCATCACCGAGTCCGGGCCTAGTCCCCGTGGCATATTGGGGCGGTTTTTATGCGGCGGATCCTCATTGCGGCAACGGCCCTGGCGGTCGGCACCGGGCTTGCCGCCTGCAGCAGTAGCAGCTCAACCATCACGGTCACCCCGGCCATCTCGGGTGCGGCGGCCAGCTGCTCGCCAGCGGGCATTCAGAAAAACCTGTACAGCAAGGGCGTGCTCACCGTGGCGACCGACAACCCGGTGTACACGCCCTGGTTCGTCAACAACAAGCCGGCCAACGGCCAGGGTTACGAGAGCGCGGTCGCCTACGCGATTGCCCACCAGCTCGGCTTCAAGCCGTCCCAGGTGACATGGGTAACGGAGCCGTTCACCAGCTCGTACGCGCCAGGGCCGAAGAAGTTCGACTTCGACATCAACGAGGTCTCCTACACCCCGCAGCGGGCGCAGGCGGTCACGTTCTCGAACAGTTACTACCCCGTGCAGCAGGCCATCGTGGCGCTCAAGGGCTCGCCCATCGTCACCCATCACAGCCCGGCCGAGCTGAAGAAATACCTGTACGGCGACCAGGTGGGCACCACCGGCCTCACCTACATCACCAACCACATCCAGCCGACCGCCCAGCCCAGAGTGTTCGACACCCTGAGTGAAGTGTCGGCCGCGCTGGAAGCGCACCGGATCGACGCCCTGGTCACCGATACCCCGACCGCCCAGTACATGGCGTCGGCGCAGCTCAAGGGGGCGGTGCTGGTTGGCCAGTTCCCATCCACCGGGGAGCACTACGGGCTGCTGTTCCACCTCGGCAACCCGCTGGTGACCTGCGTCAACCACGCGATCGCAACGCTGCAGAGCAACGGCACGCTGACCGCGCTGCAGAAGAAGTACCTGCAGATATATCTGGCGTTCCCGTCCCTCCAGCCGTGACCGGGTGCGACCGCTAGCCGCTCAGGCGCATGGACGACGCACGGCAGCCAGAACCGCCGGTTGATCCGCTCGCCGGGCTGGCTGGCGCCTCGGCCCGGACGGTGGGTGGTGCCTGGCAGCCGCCGGGCACGTTCGCGTCGGGCGGGCGCGGGCCGAAGCTGTTCAGCGCAGAAGGACGCCGTGGCACGGTCATTTCGACCGTCAGCACGATCATCGTGCTGGCCGCGCTGGTGGCGATCTTCCTGCTGGCGCCGGGGGCGAAGGCGGTGGAGCACGCCTTCTTCAGCCCGTCGCACATGTGGGCCGCGTTCATCGGCAACCCGAAGCAGGGCTACTACTCGGTGGGGGCCGCCATCTGGCTCAACATCCGGATGTTCGTCGTCGCTGAGATCTTCATCCTGGCCTTCGCGCTGGTCATCGCGCTGATCCGGCAGTCCACCCACCCTGCGCTTTTCCCGATCCGGGTGATCAGCACCGGCTACGTCGACTTCTTCCGCGGCGTTCCGCTGATCCTGGTGATCTTCGCGATCGGGCTGGGTGTGCCCGCGCTCAACCTGCCGGTGGTGTCCAACCAGTCCAACGCGGTCTACGGGGTGACCGCGCTGGTGCTCTCCTACTCGGCCTACGTCTCCGAGGTGTACCGGGCGGGCCTGAACTCGGTGCATCAGAGCCAGGTCGCGGCGGCCCGCTCGCTCGGGCTGCCGCACTGGACCGCGCTGCGGTATGTGATCTTGCCGCAGGCGGTCCGGAATATCATCCCGCCGCTGCTGAACGACTTCATCAGCCTGCAGAAGGACACCGCGCTGGTCGGCATCCTTGGCACGATCGAGGCGAACAAAGCGGCCGACATCTACAGCGAGCAGGTGTTCAACTTTTCCAGCTTCACGGTCGCCGCCATCTTGTTTCTGATCCTGACCATCCCGCTGGCCCGGTTCACCGACCGGCTTATCGAGCGCGACCGCCGCAGGCGGCTCGCCGGGGCCGCCGCGTGAGCGCCGGCCCGGCCGCGACGGCCGGCGGCGAAGCGGTCCGGATCGAGGGCCTGCACAAGTCGTTCGGCGAGAACAAGGTGCTCACGGGCATCGACCTGGCGGTCGCCTCGCACGAGGTGGTGTGCCTGATCGGGGCGTCTGGGTCGGGCAAGTCAACGCTGCTGCGGTGCATCAACCTGCTGGAGCCGATTGATGCCGGGACCGTCTGGCTATGGGGCAGCCAGATCACCGGCCCTGGCATCGACCACAATAAGGTGCGCCGGTACATCGGGATCGTGTTCCAGTCGTTCAACCTGTTCCCGCACATGACGGTGCTGCGGAACGTGACGCTGGCCCCGGCGAAGGTGCTGGGCATTCCGAAGGGCGAGGCCGAGGAGGAGGCCCGGTCGCTGCTGCGCCGGTTCGGCCTGCTCGACAAGGCGGACGACTATCCCGACCGGCTGTCCGGCGGCCAGCAGCAGCGGGTCGCGATCGTCCGGGCGCTGGCCATGAAACCGCAGATCATGCTGCTGGACGAGGTCACCAGCGCACTGGACCCGGAACTGGTGTCCGAGGTGCTGGACGTGATCAGGGAACTGGCGGCGGGTGGCATGACGATGCTGATCGCAACGCACGAGATGGGTTTCGCCCGGGACATCGCCCGCCGGGTGTGTTTCCTGGAAGAGGGGCGGATCATCGAGGACGCGCCACCGGCGGAACTGTTCAGCAACCCGCGGGACGAGCGGACGCAGCGCTTCCTGCGCCGGATCGTGGACGCCGGCCGGATGTGACCACGCCCGCCGGCGGCCAACAGTCCACTTCAGGCCCCGCCCAAGGCCGGGTAAGCGTTTTGGTCACCATCCGGCCCGGCGCGATCACTGTCCGCCGGGCGCGGGGGATAATTGGGGAGCACATCAGCGGGCCGGCCGGACCGGCGGCGGCCGGGCGGGGCAGACGGCGGGCGCGGCTGCGACGTGACGGCACATCGGGCCGGCGGAAGGCATGGCGGACACGCCTGAGCGGGGAGCGGACACGCCTGAGCGCGGTACGGACACGCCCGAGCGCGGTACGGGCATGCCCGAGCGGGGAGCCGGTTTCTGGGCGCATCGCGGGCTGATCGCCGTCGCCACCGGGACCGCACTGGCCGAAGCGGGCCTGCTGCTCGTGGTCGCCCCGGCCGCACGGGCGCTGGCGCCGCAGGCCACCGCGCTCCCGCCGCTCGCGGTGTTCCACGATCTGCGCTGGCTGGACCGGGCACCGCCGTCCTGGCCGCTGTTCGTCCTGCTGCTGGCCGGGGTGCTGCTGGCCCGCTCCGCGGTCAACGCGGTGCTGGTGCGGCTGGCCTGGCCAGCTGGCTCGGCCCCGCCCGCGCCGCTGGCCGCGTGGCGGCACGCACTCGGCTTCACGGCCTTTGCCTGCCTGCTGCTGTCACCGCTGGCCAGCCTGACGCTCGGGCTGGCGGTGCTGCCCTTTTCCTGGCCGTTCCTGGCCACCCTGGCGGTCATGCTGCTGATCGCGGTGCCGCTGAGCCACGGCGGGGTGACCGGCAGCTGGTGGCGGATGCTGCCGCCGCCGGTAGCGGTGGGCTGGCTGCTCGCCGACGTCGCGGTGCTGTCCGCCGCGGCCGCCGCGATCGGCGGGCTGCCCGCCGCCGTCGCGCTGGCGGTCACCGCGCTGGCCGGGCTGGTCAACGCGCGCGCCTGGTACGGGCTGACCGCGGCCGTCGCGCCCCGCGCCCAGCGCCAGCTAGCCCCCGCCGGGCGGTGGCTGGCCGGCCCGGCCCGGATCCCGGCGGTGCCCGCTGCGATCCTCGCGGCCCTCACCGTGGTGACGCTGGCGATCAGGCTCGCTTTCTGGGCCAATGCCCCGGTGCCGCAGGCGGCCCAGGCCCACGCCGGGTCAGCGGCAGCCGGGGTGACCGCGGCGAGCCTGGCGGCCCCCCGGGGGCGCTGGCGGCACGCGCCGGTGCTGACGGTGCCCGGGTTCGGCGCACACTGCTGCGCCGGCCCGGGGTGCTGCGGTTATGGCTGGCCGCTGGCGCGGGCCATGCCGGGGGTGCTCGTGCAGTCGTTCTCCTACCGCGGGCTGGACCGGGCCGGGAACCCGCTCCCCTACGGGGTGACGGCCGGCGACCTGCCGCTGCCGGTACTGGGCAACCGGATCGCCGCCCAGGTGTGGTGGCTGTATGACCGGACCGGCAGGCGGGTGGACGTGGTCGCCGAAAGCGAGGGCTCGCTCGGCGTCTACGCGATGCTCGCCCAGCACCCGGATGTCCCGGTCGCTGCGGTGGTGCTGCTCAGCCCGATCGTCGCACCCGGGCAGCTGGGGTATCCGGTCGGCGGCCCGTCCCTGGTTCCCGGCAGCGAACTGCAGGCGGTGGAGTGGCTCGTCGGCGGGCTGTCGCCGTTTGGCACCGCGGGCGCGCAGCGGCTGATCGGCTCGGTCAGCCGGGTCGGCGCCCGGTTCGCGGCCGCGGCCGCCCGCCGCTCGCGGCTGCCGTGGCTGGAACTGGTCCCGCTGGCGGACGCGGTCACCTTGCCGGCCTGCCGCCTGCCCGCCAACGTGCTGGTCGTGCCGGCGCTGCACGGGGAACTGCTGGGCGACCCGGTGGCGATGGGTATCGTCCGCGAGTTCCTGACCCACCACCGGGTCAGCGGCACCCGCAGCCTGCGCACCACGGCCGAGTTCGTGGCCGCGGCGGCGAGCGCCTGGCGGCTCCCGCAGGCGGCTGCCCCGTCGCCACCCTGCCCGCGCTGACCGCCAGTCAGGGCACCAGCGGCGGCCCCTGGCGCACCCGGCTGAGCGCGTCGGCCGGGCTCCCCCGCCACCAGCCGAGCGCCTCGATCCACCAGGTCAGGCCCGCGGATACATAACGGCTTACGTGCCCACCGCCGCGATCGGCGGCCGCGCCGTCGGTGCGCCCCTCCAGCGCGACGTCGAACGGCCCGGCCGCCGTCCGGTGGGACAGCGTGTACTGCACAACCGCCCGCAGGTCGGCCGGCGGCATGGTCTCACCCAGGCCGTAGCCGGTGTGGGTGGGCATCACACCATCCCACCTGGCAGCCCGCCGGAACGGTCCCTGATGGGGCCAGCGCCCAGCACACCAGACCGGAACCCGCGGCTCCTGCACCGGCCGCGGCAGCATCGTGACGCCGTCGGCGGTCAGGTAATCGCCGTGGAACGTCACCCGCTGGCCGCGCCACAGCATGTCCAGCAGCCGCAGGGACTCATCCAGCCGGGCGGCGCGCTGCCGCGGGTCGGCGGGCTCGCCGAACGAGCTGAACTCCGCGGGCAGCGAGCCGAGCCCAGCGCCGAAAATCAGGCGGCCCCCGCCCAGGTGATCGAGGGTGACGGTCTCCCGGGCCACCTTGGCCGGGCGGCGGCGCGCGAGCGCGCTGACCATGACGCCGATCCGGATCCGCGCGGTCCGGGCGGCGACCGCGCTGATCACCACGGTGGGATCGGCGACGTGGCCGTGCGGTTCGTGCCAGAGCAGGTGATCCCAGATGAAGAAGCCATCCCAGCCGCTGTCCTCGGCGGCGACCGCGAGGTCCAGCAGCAGCCGTGGGTCACCGAACATGCCCACGTTGGGCGCCCCGACCGCGTAACGCGGCGGCTGGGCTGGCGGCACGGTCACAGCTTCCCCCCGGTCAGCGGAGCTTCGCCGGGTGACGCGCCTCCCAGCGGCCCTGGTAGAACCTGAGGTCGAACCGTTCCAGTTCCTGGTCCCGGTCGCCGAGCCCGGCGAGCGACTCCAGCGTCACGTCCCGCGGCAGCAGCAGCGAGCCGAACCGGACTTCCGGGATGTCCGGGCAGTCATACAGCGGCACGTCCGTGCTGGTGCCGTCGGCGAGCTTCAGTTCCAGCCGGCGTACCTGCGGGTCGACCCGGGCCAGCAGTGCCCGGGGCCCTTCGTCGCCGCCGCCGGTGGTGACGTTCAGCAGATGCCCGGGCGGCAGCGGCGGCCCGGCCCGTGCGTCACCGTGCAGGATCCGGCCGTCGGCGTCACTGACCCGGATCATGCTGAACAGGTCGCCTTCCGCCGGCTCATGCCGCTTGGCCCAGATCACCCACGTCAGCCCGTCGCCGTCGGTCCCCTCCGCGATCACATACCGACTGCCCATCTGGCCTCCCACCCGCGCCGCGTGAGCCGCTCCTGAACGCGCCAGCCTACCGCCAGCGGCCCGGGTGAACAGCCCGCTGGCCGGGACGGGCAGTGGCTGGCGGCCGGCCGGTGGCACCCTGGCGGACGCTGGGCTGTGCCTGGTAGCGGTTGGCTGGCGGCGGGCCGATCATGGATGGGTGGCGGTTTCGATCGAGGTCCGCGGCGCGGTGATCCCGGCGGAGGAGCTGTCCTGGCGCTTTTCCCGGTCATCCGGCCCGGGTGGGCAGTCGGTGAACACCACCGACAGCCGGGTGGAGGTCTCCTACGACCTGGCCAGCTCGGACGCGCTGGGACCGGTGCTGAAGCAGCGGGCATTGCGTGCGCTCGCTGACCGGCTAGTCGGCGGCGTCATCACCGTGGCTGCATCCGAGCATCGTTCGCAACTGCGCAACCGGGAGGCGGCGGCCGGCCGGCTGACCGACCTACTGGTGGCGGCCACTGCCCCGCCGCCACCGCGGCGGCGGCCGACCAGGCCGAGCCGGGCGGCCAGGGAGCGGCGGCTGGCCGACAAGCAGCACCGGTCGCAGCTCAAGCGGCTGCGCCGCCCGGATCACGACTAGATCAGCTACTCCCCATCGGCAGGCGGCCGCCCGCTGAGGACCCGGCTCCGCGGCCGCGGGCTACCGCGCCCGCTGGCGGCCCCGGATACCGAACGCCACGATCGCAAGCCCGATCAGCGCGACCACCGGCCCGATGACAGCCCACAGGGTGGCCCCGGTCATGAAGCTGCCGCTGATGTACCCCAGGCCCTGCAGCGTCCAGACGATCCCAGCCAGCGCGACCAGCGCACCGACCACCACCAGCACGATCCGCCTCATCGAGATGCCCTTTCGCCGGCCTCCGGTTCCGCATCCTCGCACGTGGCCCGGTGGCCGCGCAGGTTTCGCTGCCGGTAAACCTCAGCTGACGCACCTGCCTCAGCTGCTGCCCTCGCTGGGCGACCCGCCGGTCTCCGCCAAACCGCGACGGCGGACGCGCGTGCGGTGCTACGCTCCGCCGCGGGAGACCGGCGCGACGAGGTGCTGGGACATGCCCAGCCGGTGACCGGGCTCACCGCGGAGCGTGGCCATGAGATTTGTACGGCTGATGGCAATCCCGGGAAGCTTGTTCATAGTCGGGGCAACCCTGGCGGCGGTCAACGCGCCGGCCGCCCTGGCCGCACCAGCTGCGCACGTCTTTCCCGCGGCGGGCGCGAGCCAGCACGCGGCGGGCAACTGCGCGGAGAGCGGCCTGTGCGCCGAGGTATCCAGCCCCGCCGACGTCTTCGGCTCCTACTATGTCGGCCACGACGAGCCGTCCAATCTCTTCTACTCCAACGTCCCCGGCTCCGGGAATCGCATGCAGTACTCGCTGACGCTGCCGCATGACCCGTCGGCGGCCAACCCGAACACGCCCGGCAAGTCCTACCAGTTCCAGCTGAACGGCGCCTTCTGGTTCGGCATGGCCCTGTGCGCCACCCAGTCCTACCCGGAACAGGTGTCCACCTGCACCCCGGACAGCGACACCAACATCGTCGACCCGGCGGTCTCGCCCAACCATCCGGGCACCGCGTTCGTGGAACTCCAGTTCTACCCGCCGGGCTGGGTGCCCTGGCCGACATGGCAGGTCGCGGTGGGGGCCAGCAGCTGTGACCCGACCAAGTGGTGTGCCGCGATGAACATCTTCAGCCTGGCCGAGGACCCGGTCGCCGGCACCCTCCAGAACGACACCTGCCTCGGCAGGATCGGATCGCCTGAGTACTTCAACTTCGCCTTCGTCACCAAGAACGGCGTTGCCCAGGCCCCCCCGAACCCAGTCGACTCCACCACGGCCACGTTCACCCCGGACCCGGCCAAGGACCTGTTCATGAACTCGGGCGACAACCTGACGGTGCGCATGCACGACACGGCGCACGGGCTGCAGACGGTCATCCATGATGCGACGACGGGTCAGACCGGGTCCATGACCGCCAGCGCGGCCAACGGGTTCGGCCAGGTCAAGTACGACCCGAACCCAGGCACGAGCTGCACCAACATGCCCTACGACTTCCACCCGATGTACTCCACCTCGTCCGAGCAGACCCGGGTCATCTGGGCC
>Ga0306920_100003180_pt1 | contig 20814 bp, 22 predicted proteins | sample flu12Cox44000170_FD_204666 | JGI IMG/M metagenome (GOLD analysis project Ga0306920, IMG submission 204666) | Lab enrichment of tropical soil microbial communities from Luquillo Experimental Forest, Puerto Rico - flux4day.12C.oxic.44.000.170 (v2)... | ecosystem: Environmental > Terrestrial >... | reverse complement strand
GCCTCTTACCCCGAATCGATGAAGGGCCGCCGCGGCACTTCGTCGCTGTCTCAACGTACCTAGCTTGTACTTGTTTTGGCCTCGCGAGTGACTCTATCCGGCGATGGTCGCGACTGCAAGACTATCTATCACAGGGCAAGAATTGCCGAGGATCATGGTAGTCGTCATGTTCGTGTCGTCACCCATGATCTGAGCGGCAACCGCAGTATCCAGCGTCCATGATAATCAACCAGCCCCTGTAGTAATCTTGAAGTTGTTGCCGGTCGGGCACCATTATTTACTGCTGCTGCGAGGATATCTTATCGCTTCCTCGTAGCGACATGCAGCATGCGAGGTGCCACCGAGAGACCTGCGGCCCACTTTAGGAGCGGCGTGTGACTGTATCCAGCTGCCCAACCGACATAGTCGACGCACCGCTTGAGACCGTGTGGGAGCTTCTCACTGATCCTGCTGCCTGGTCATCGTTCTACGACCTGCGGGTGATGCGCGTCGAGCCGCCGGGGCGGGCTTCGGTGGGTCAGCGCGTAGTTGGCGAAACGGGACCTCGCTGGCTGCATCTCGCCGTGGCGATTACCTACACAGCCATTGATGTGTCACGGCGAAGTCTCGCGCTCGAAGTCCAGCTGCCGCTGGGAATTGCAGTGAGAGAGGAGCTCGACTGCGCACCGATCAGCGACACGCAATGCCGCGTCAATTATCACTGCCACTTCTCATTGCCAGCGGGGTGGCGCGGCGCGCTATTGGGCCTGCTCATGCGACGCGAACTCCGGGCCGGACCTGCTGATTCCCTGCAACGGCTCAAGCAGGCGGCGCAGCAGCGGTTCCATCGCCACTGACGCCGTACGGGCCCGCCGGGCTACGTGTTCGTGTCATCGTCCGCCGGCCCGAGCGCAGGCAGATGCCTGCCGAAAAACCTAAACTCCAGGGCCTAACAGTCTCGAAGTCGAGGGCTGGGTAGCGCCACATGCCCGCTCATCGGAGCGCCGCGCGGCACTGCTAAGGCATCGCTGACCAGACAGGTAGAGACACTCCTGCCCTATCCCGTCAAAGTCAACGCCGGAGATTGCATTTGGTGTTCTACGGCCGGAAAGGCGACGGGGCGACTGACAACGAAACTCAAATCCATGGGGTGCTGGCGCCGTGACGCGCTCCGGTAGCTTACGACGGGGCCTCCAGCACATCCCGGCAAGCCCGGAGCGCCTCCGCGATCGCAACTGAGGTTTCAGCATAGGCGCCGGAATCGGCGTTCGCGATCGCCACGCGCCCGAAACGCTGACGCCCGACGATGTGAGGCGCCTTCCCTTCAGGCCACTCCGGGTCAAACAGTGTCGAGTAGCTGTACGCGTACCCGTGTGGCCAGCGATTGACCGTGATGGCAAGAATATCCTTTTCAGGGTCGAGACCGCCCGCCCCGAACATGCGTCCGAGCTGATCCCGAACGTGATGCTCGAACGTGGCAAAAGAAGTCGTGAACAGCTCGGCGCGTCCGATTCGGTGCTGTTCCTTGGCCGGTAGTCCCGGCTTGCACGGTGCGCGCTCGAGGCGCAAAACGCACGGCTCCTCAGGCGTCCGTAGGTAGTGGTAGTCGCCGATGCTCACCGGATAGTCCATGTCCACTTCACTGAAATAGCTTGCCGGGCAATACACCGCGCCCACGCCGAGATTCTTGAGCGCAGACCAATTGCGCAGCAGAACGTTTGTATAGACCTCGGGCGCTTTCACGCCGTAGGCGAGTCCTTCACGCTGTGCCATGGGCATCTCCGGGCACATGTACGGGATGACCATATTCCAGCAAGCCAGAATCACCTTGTCGGCGCGTACGCGGTACGCCTTGCCGTTATTGACGTAGCTGACGGCAACGTTCTTTGCTGTCGACGGGTCCCCCATGTGCCGCACGCGCACGACCGTGCCATTAAGGCGGATGCGTACCTTCGACTCTGCCCGGTCCAGGGCTGCGTACCTCATGCGCGCCGTAACGATATCTTCCATCGTGCTTCCCTGAGCGGCGCCCGGAACGAGCGAACGCACGAGCAGGCGCGCGATCGATGCGTTGCCGTCAGGGAAGTGGTAGATGTAAGGCTGACCGCTCAGCTCACCCGCCGCCTCGGCCTGCAGCCCGAGACCCTCGGTGACCGCCGGTGGTATGAACCAGAGGTTGTCGAGCGCTGCAGCCGCGTCGATGCCCACACCCAGCCAGCCATGAGTGATCTGCTGGTAGTACTTCACGACATCCGGATGGACCTTGGCGTACTGCTCTAGAAACGCCTTCAGGCTGACGCGCTTCAGGAGCTCGATCTTCTCCGCTTGGGTCTTTCCGGCCAGGTAGTCGATCTTGTTGAAGTAAAGTTGTCTGAGATCCCGCTGCGCCTCCGGAGCAAGCGGGGCTTGACTGATGAAGGCTTCGATTTCCTTCGGATCGAAATGCGTATCGAGCCAGTAAACCGAGTCAGTCTGCTGCGGACACAGCTTGTCCACTCCGAACGCGCTCTTGTCAAAGAAGCACGCGACCTTCAAACCGTGCGTTTTTCTGAAGTCTTGATCGTAGTACTTCTCGAAGCGCTGGATCTCGATTCCCAGTTCACGCAGCAGACCCATCACCTCAGGTGTATAGAGCTGCAGCTCCTCAATCGCGAGAGTGCCCCCACACCCAATCACAGTCCTGCCGTCAGCGCTGAATTCGTTGCGTTTTGCATGCCCGCCGAAGTCGTCGTGATTGTCGAGCACCAGGATTTTCGATTGCGGGCCGTGTAACTTGCGAAAGAAGTACGCCGCAGATAGACCGCTGATGCCCGCGCCCGCGATGACCAGGTCATAGTGCTCTCCGGTGTCGATCACCGCCTCGGCATTGTCCCATCGCGTCCCATCGCGCAGCGCATGCCCGATCTCGAAGGATCCCGGGTGGCTACCCCGCATCCCGGTCAAGGCGGGCGGGTAGTAGCGAGGGTCGCTGGGCGTAATACCCTGCGCGAGGAAGTACTCTTCCGTGGAGAGGTCCGCACCCGGGTCGAGAGTCATGCCGACGGCTTTTGGAATCATCGCTGCGCCGGCCACCCATACCATGCCGTTGAGAAAATCCCGCCGCTCGATCTGCGCGTGCGATGCCAGGCTCGTCGACTTGTTATTCAAAGCAGTTCCCCTCAACTACAACCCCGGCGGTTGCGCTACCCCGATTTCGCGATTCGGCCCAAGAGAGAATGCCCCGCGGACCGGTTTCAGGCAATGCGGCGGAAGCTGGGTGCCACGAGTTTATTGTTGGAGCTTCTGAGGCGGTCATCCAGCCTGGAAATTCCACGGGGCCCCGGCACGATTCCGGTCCTGCGTCACAACGCGGAATTACCTTTCGGCGCAGCCGCCAGATACAAGGGCAGTACCTGAGGCATGTGGCCCTCAAGGTCCGCTATGCGATTCGCTGAGGCGGGGTGCGTGCTCAGGAACTGCGGCGGTTCGCTTTTTTCGGCCGCCATCATCTTCTTCCAAAGGCTGATAGCTTCATGGGGGTCATAGCCTGCACGTGCCATGAGCTCGAGTCCCATCTCATCTGCTTCCGCCTCCTGTTGGCGGTCGTGCGGCAGTTCGAAGGTCGCCGCGGCAACCTGATCGGCCACTTGCATCGTGCCAGGACCTCCACCGATCAGCACCTCGAGCCCTATCAGGGCCGCCTGCTCCTCATAGGCCCTCGAGACGCGTTCGCGAGTGTGCTCGCGCAGGGCGTGCGACATCTCGTGTCCGAGCACCGTCGCGATTTCCGCATCGTTCAGCTGCAGTTTCTGCACCAGACCGCTGTACACCATTATCTTCCCGCCGGGCATGCAGTAGGCGTTCATCTCGGGCGTGGTTAAGGTGTTGACCTCCCATTTCCAGTTAAGGGCGTCTGGGCGGAAGGTCGCGGTGACGGGAATGAGCCGGTCGGTAATCGTGTGAATCCGTGCGGTGAGCGCTGGATCCGCGTTGAGTTTTCCACCGGCCTCGGCCTTTTGCAGTTCGCCGTGGTACGCCTGCTGTGCGCCCTGCTCGACGGAGGCCTCCGAGACCAGCATCGTTTGCTTACGTTCGATATCGACGGCTCCCGGTCGGGTCGTCTGTACGGTGGCGCAACCCGAGAGCGCGAGCGAAAGTAGGAATATCAGCGTGCGACTCGAGGGAGATCTGCTCATGTACCTCACCTCCGACTACCACACAAAGCACCGCGGCTGCTCGGTTGCACCGTCAAGATCCGAGCTTCTCACCCCTCTCACCGCAACCCCGATCAGGATAGCGGCCCAGAGATCTCATCGATCGGACTTATTGGTTCCGTTCGCGACGAACCTGCGCACCGCGCGCCGGAGAGCGCGCGTCACTCTCGCAACGACGCGGGCACCTTGCCACCGCTCTCCGCCAGCTTTTTCATCACCTGCTTTTGCAGCCAGATGTTCATGTTGGCTGAATCTGCGGGGTCGCCGGTGTATCCGAGTTCCTTCGCCAACTGCATTCGGTTCTGGAAACTGGAGTCGAGTCCCAACAACTTCATCAGATCGACAATCGAGCTCTGCCAGTTGAGCTTCTGCGGATTCTTGGCGGCAAGTCCGGCGAGGATCGCTTCAACGTCCACCGCCGGTTGCGGCGACGGCGCCGGCTGAGTGGCAGACTGTGCAGGGGTCACCGAAAGAGCCGCAGTAGGATTCACGGCCGCGGCAGGCGGCACCGCCTGCGAAGGTGTCGAGGTGGCCGCTGTACCGTGATCGAAAATCGCGTGCTTGATGGCATCGAACAGACCCATATAGCCTCCCTTGGGATTTCGCCCCACCGCCCAACGGGCTTCAGGTTATGCTCCCACCTCTTCAATCGGCATGGCACCAAAGTCCGATTGTGGAGGCCTGAGTTCAGGCCGGAGCGCTGATTGATGCGCTCATAGAGCGTGCCTAGCCACTGTTCAAGCTTTTAGCGCCGTTGCTGCTCAGTCTGCCGCAGCAAAATGCGCCATCTGGTCGTCGTGTGCCTTCACGAAGGACGGGCGGGCCGTGGCGCGCGCGACGTAGTTACGACAGGCGGGATGTCCCGTCAGCCTGTCGAACCGATCGACAAGGCGCAGTACATCCGCCATGAGTATGTCGGCGACGGAGAAGGCTCCGGCCAGCCATTCGCGTCCCGCCAACACCGGCTCCAGGTGCTGGAGGCGTGCCTCGAGGAACTCGTCGAAACGCTTCCATCCGGGCGTGTCACCGGTGTCGCCAGAGAACGTCAAGATGGACCAGGGCAGGCTCGCCATCTCGACTGAATTGAGCGCTGCGAACAGCCATTCCATGACTGCGCTGCGACTGCGGGCATCGGCAGGTATCAGCGCGTCACTACGGTTACCCAGATAAACCAGGATCGCGCCGCTCTCGAAGATCGAGATGTCTCCATCGGTCAACCACGGCACCTGGCCGAAGGGTTGGTGCGAGAAATGCTCGGCATTTCGAGCGCGAAATGGCACGCTCTTGACGCGGTAGGGCAACCCGGCCTCTTCCAGTGCCCAACGCACGCGTATGTCACGCACATAGCCCCGCGGCGTTTTGGGAACCCAATCGAAGGTCGTGAGGATCAGCTCGGCCACGTGGTATCTCCATCCGTTGCATTGCGCTCGGCCAGGAACTGTTCGAGCTTGTCGAGCGCACCGTTCCAGCCCGAAAGATGACTGCCGCGCGCGGCCTGATCGAAGAACATTTCGTGGCGAACCGTCAGCTCGGAGCCGCCACTGATCGGCCGGATTGATACCGTGACGCGGCTTCGGCGCTCGGGTGTCGAGGCCCACCACCACGCCATCACGAGCCGGGCGGGCGGGTCGATCTCCAGATACTCCCCCCCGTTCTCGTGCCGCTCGCCGTCGAGCGTCTCGAACACAACACGGAATCGGCCGCCGACGCGGACGTCCGTCTCGGCCAACAGCGTTGGTCCGGCATCGGGTCCCCACCACTTCAGGATATGCGCCGGCTCGACGAACGCCGCGAACAGTGTTTGGGGCGGCGCCTTGATTCGACGTACGAGTGTGAGGCTCGGATCGATGCCTGGCGCACTCCTCATCGCACGTCCGCTTCGAGATAGCGCGTCAGCTTGTCAAGGCTCCCGGACCAGAACCGCTCGTAGTGCTGCAGCCAGACAGTGACCTCGCGAAGCGCGCCGGGGGCCAGATGCATGGCCACAACGCGGCCCGACTTCACGCGCTCGATCAGGCCCGCGGCCGCGAGGACGTCCAGGTGCTTCATTACGCCCGGCAGCTTCACGGGCAGGTTTCGCGCGAGTTGGGTCACCGACGACCCGGGCTCCAGACGCAGGCGCTCGAGGATTGCGCGCCGCGTCGGATTGGAGAGTGCGCCGAACGCGCGGGAGAGTCGGGCCTCCTGATACTTCACCATTTGGTGAAGTATGCTCCATCCGGCACTCCTGTCAACCGCGACATCCCGGTTCCGTGGATGCGAGCCGTAACGGCGCGTGTTGGGCGGAACCTACCGCGGCCGGGAGGGCGTCGTGCAGATACCGAAGGAGCTGACACCCATCGTCGAAGCCATCCTCGTTACCTGAACCCGCTGCTCTATGCGCACCCGACGGCGCTGCGCGACATCACTCAGGGAACCAATGGCGCCTTCGAGGCCTCGGCGGGCTGGGATCCCTGCACCGGACTCGGCAGTCCCATCGGGCAACAGGTTGCCGCCGTCATCGGAGTCCCGCTCGCCGAGCAAAAAGGATCATCATGATTTTCGATCAATCTGGGCGCATCCGCGTCTCAATCGCTCTCACCGTTCCGCGGCGATGGGTGCGCCACACGGTGCTCACGGCGAAGAAGAGCAGTGCACCGCCCGCGAGACCGATCGTGCCCGGCTCTGGCACCCCGGCGACGCTGATCTGCTCGCCGGTGGTGCTGGCGTAGACATTGATGCGATTGCCGGAGTTCGGAGAAATCACCTGCGCGATGAAATAGGACGGCTGAAGCTGCGTAAGTTCCGACGCCGTCGGTGTGGCCGTCGTCGGGAGAACGTTAGCGGTGAGATTCCAGAACAACAATCCTGCCCCGTTGAAATTGTACGGTCCGCCCGCGGCAGTCACCTGAGGCCCCGTGCCGCCGTTGGCGTCGAATGCGACGCTGTCCGGATACGAATATGGATTCGTCGTGCAACAGTCGATCAAAATATCCATCGTGTTGCCGGCGATGGTATTGCCGGCAAAGGCGTATTTACCGAGCGTGAAGTTGTAGCTGAGAATCGCCTCTGCAATCGCAAAGTTCGGCTCGAGCGTCGGATAGAGAACTTCCGACGGGCTCGTATCGTCGTACGTCGCCCGCCACGTGAATGGCGTCCCGGGCGCGATTCCATTGATCGCCTGGTCGGTCGACGTGACATCACCAGTGACCGAGACCGTCACGATCTCGGAGTGAGCCGTAGAGATCGCGAGTGCGGTCGCAAGTCCAAGCATGATCGCCGCCCTGAAGTGAGCTTTCTTCCCGTGAAGCATCGCGAGTCCCTTTTTTTGTCGTTCAGCGTTCGATACTCTGCGACGGAATTGCGCCCGTCAACAGCCGCGGCGTCGATGAAACATAACGCCGTCATTCAAGCGCAGCGACAGCTCGGGCTCATCTCTCGATGGCGAACTTGTCGCACCTGAACTTCACGGTGCTACTCGACTTCGCATTCATACCGTCGCGGATCTGCGCGCACATCGCTTCGGTCTTGAAACCTGCGATGGGTGTCGCTTCTCCACTCATGTGCATGAACAAAAGCCACACAAAGAAGTGTGCCGGCAATGCGCCCATGATCGTGCTCCCCCGATGACAACACCGGAAACGTTCCGTCATTCGAGGACAGTGAGCCGACGGCTATTTTTTGCTGTCAGAATCGGCCGTGGAGAGCCTAAAGAGCATTTCAAACTCGGGTGTCTTTTCGAGCCCAGCCGCGAGAGCCACGCAACGTGCCTTTTCGAGCAGGCGGGCTTTCGCTTCCGGTGATAGCTCGCGCCACAGCGTAAGCAGCTGACGGGTTTCACTGTCCATCCCCATTTGACAGGCACCTCTGGCAACTACTGTGCGCCAAGTCCGGCGACGGGTGGCCCGCAGTCGACGTAATGTGCCTAAAATTTTTTGCGGGGAGACCTTCGCTTTCCGACCACCCTTGAATCTATATCTGACCTAACCCGAAGGATGCGTATGGGCCGCGGTCACATTATGTCCGTCGCCCTTCCGAGCGTCATCGCTCTTGGTCTGGCGACAGGACTGAGGGCGCAGGCTTCGATACGCCGCTTTACCGAAACCTGCGAGTAGAAGCGAACGTCTACCGGTGCCCCATTCCCCTCCCAGTGGTGATTCGCAACCCCCGCACTTAGAAAGGTAGCGGGGCCGGTATCACCGCGTTAAGACTGTTCAGCATGAATTCCGCGCCACCGCCGTCTTCCTGTGCTCCGCCCTTGGGGCCGAAGACATAGAAGCCACTGGATTGGCCACCCGGCGCGCCAAAAGTAACGGTGACATAGCCGTAGTTATCGGCGGTGATGGCTGCGACTGGCAGGGACGGAGTGAAGCCGCCCACGGCAGTAACGGCCCAGTTGTATTTGCTGATGGTGACAGCCTGAGTACTTTCCTTTGTGCCCACGTACAGGTGCGAGCTGTTCGCCGCCATCGAGGCGCTGGCGGTGCTCCCGCCAACGAGCGGCAGTGGAATCGTCCGCTCGAGCGTCACGGTGACTGTATCGTCCGAGGCCGACACGACGTCCTTCTTCATATATACAAAGAGCGACACGCCGTTCCGAGCACTGCCAGTTGCGACATCGATTACATAGATCTGACGCGTGACAGTGCTGCCGTTTATCACGATGGGACTCTCGAGCATCGCGCCGATGCGCCCAAAGGGCCCAAGGCTGCCAGACGCGTAGCAGCCCTCGGTCGCCGCGGTCGATCCGCACACGACCCAGGTTGCGTTCTGGAGTTTCGTGTCGACCGTGTAGTTCGTGTAGAGCGTTGAGTCCGGAGGAGGAGCGGCCACAGCACGGGCGCCCGTGCCGGCGATCAAGACAGCCAGAGCGAGGAGCGCGTACTCGCGGCGGAAGATTCGAAACATGTGTTATTTCTCCCTGTACTACTGTGAGGTTATTGTTCAGCCCCGAGCGCGCTTAAAGCCGATTCGGCGTCGCGGCTCATTTGAATACTATACACAACGGCTGGTGCTCGCCGCAGAGTCACTGGCGTCCGCCGTCAGGGGATGACCGGCAACTCAATATACGACGGCATCGTCGGCGATGAGTAAATGCGCTGAGTGGCGCGCACGAAGTCGGACGCCGTCGCTCGATAGATGCTGGGGACGAACTTTTGCGGATTGCGGTCGATCAACGGAAACCATGTCGATTGGATCTGCACCATGATCCGGTGACCCTGGCGGAACACGTGATCGTGGTCGCGCAGAGGGATCTTCCACTCCACCGGTTTGTCAGGGACGAGAGCGTGTGGCTTCTCGTAGCTCACCAGGTAACGGCCACGGCGCACTTCCATCGCGATGGGCAACTCGTAGCCGTTGAGCGATTTGGCAAACTGCCCCGGCTTCGGACCTTCTTCGGCCTTCCAGTCGTTTTTCTGCGCGTTATCCGGATAAACGTCGATCAGCTTTACGACGAAATCGCTGTCGGTTCCGGAAGTCGACGCAACGAGCTCAGCCGCAAGCGGCCCGGTGATCGTTATGTCGTGGTCAAGCGGTGCGCTGACGAACGACAGCACGTCCGGGCGGTGATCGACGAAACGCTGGTCGGCAGCCTCCCAAGTAGGCCAGTCGCCTCCCTCGTACGTCGGCGATATGGGTCGCTGACGGTAGGGCACCGGACTGGCAGGATCGGAAACATACTCACGATAAGGCTTCGCAGTGCTGCTTGCTTGCGGTGGCGAGAATGACAGCGTGCCATCCACGCGTAGAAAGAGTTTGGTCAGTTTGGCGTCCGGTGGCGGCCAAGCGGTGTAAGTCCGCCAGGTATTCGACCCCCTTTGAAAAGTAGTGACCTGCCACGCCGGCTTCTCACCGCGACCGTGGAGGTAATAGCGGAAGAATGCTGCTCGGATCGAACGGAACTCAACGGCTGTTTCGTGGCCGCCGAAGGGAATGATGCCAATGTGGTCTCCCTTATCGTCGCCCCATTCTCCATGATACCAGGGACCGGCAACCATGAAACTCTTGTGGTCGGGATCGCTCAGCTGAGAGTGTCGGAAGATCTGCCACGATCCCCAGGGATCTTCCTGGTCCCAGAAACCGGCAACATTCAGAGTCGGAACCGTTGAGGCTTTGAGCTGATTGATCCAGGCGGCGTTCTGCCAGAACTCGTCGTAGTCGGCGTGTGCGACGACCGAGTTCCAATAAGGTATCGATCCATGCAGATACTTGGCGTTGATGTTTGACAGTGGACCCAAGTCGAGATACCACTCATAGGTGTCGTAGGTTTTAAAGTCAAAGTTCGTGTTCTTATTCTTGTCGGCCTCCTCAAGAACCGCATATTCAAACGCGTAGCTCTCGCGCAATGCGCCAAAGTGGTGAAAGTCATCATTCATCCACAGGTCAGCGGGTGATGCCTGCTCGCTGATCGCTTTGAGCGCCGGATGCGGATAAAGCAGGCAAATGGCTCCCAGGAAGGCGCCGTAGGACGTGCCGGAAATTCCGACCCTGCCGTTATTGTTGGGGACATTCTTCACGAGCCATTCAATCGAGTCATAGGCATCGGTCGCCTCGTTCGTGCCCGCGGGATCATTCGGACTTGGAGCATCGTTCATTACGAATACGCCTTCGGACTTGAACCGTCCGCGGACATTTTGTGAAACGAAGATATAGCCATCTTCGGCAAGCTCTTTGAAGGGGATCGGCACCTGCTTGGGCGCCTCGACGGGCACTCCGTACGGCGTGCGCGAAAAGAGAATCGGCAACGGACCTTGCTGCTCGACAGGCGTGAGAACGACCGTTTGCAGGTGTACCCCATCCCGCATCGGGATCATGACCTGTTGATACCTGAAGATTGGCCGCTGAGGCGCAGGCTGCTGCGCAGCTGGATGCCCGCCACCGCCGCCGCCGCCGCATGCTGAGCAGATCACGCCGGCTACGAGCATGGCTGCGACTCCAATCCGATGCCCTCGTGCGCTGACCACGCCTACCCCCGTTAGAGCTCCACTGCCCTGCGCATCGCCGCTCCGCAGACTCCCCGGGGTGGCAGCCTAACCGAAACAGTCCGATTTGGCAGAGCCGACCGGCCACACCGCGCGTCACGGATACGCTCGAACCGCCGTCTTACCGCTACTTGAAATCGCCGCCCTAAAGCGGAGGTTGAGCGGGAGACGCTTTCTCGTTATCGAGAGGCCGGTTTACGACTGGCGCTCGATGCCTTGGGGTGGCGGAGCGACGCCGATCGCGCTAGCGAGATTGCTGAACAGAGAGATGCCAATGCGATGGCCCCCACGCAGCTCCACATGCAGCCAACCGGCCTTCACGCCAGGGCCAATGGCGATCCTCCGGACTGCAGCCAATCCTCAGCCCGCAGGTGCCGCCGGCTTGCACTGGCCGAATATGACGTACGCGCCCTTCAGGTCCGCAACCGTGATCGTGATCTTTCCGGTCTTGCGGAGGACCACCGAACTCCACGCAAACTTGTCGGCCGCACCCTGCAGTATCAACTGGTCATCATTGATGGCGGTGTTCTGGACCGGCAGCAGGTTCGTCTGGTGATACGGCGTCTTGATGATCTTGTTTGCGAAGTCGATGTCCATCTTGAAGCCGCCAGGGGGCGGAGGGGACTCTGGCTTGAGTTTTCCGCATGCCTTTTCGGGAGTGCAATCGAAACCAGCCGAAGGTGTGCAGGTAAGCGGAACGGTCCCATCGATATCTGCAGCCGCAATGGCCGGGATAGCCAACCCCACTGCCAAAATCGCTTGGTGCACGAGTTTCATGGATTCATCTCCTCTATGTAAGCACTGGAGGTGTTGTTCTTTTCGATGCCATCCGGTTCATCAGAGGAATCAGGGGATTCTCCGAACGGCAGGCAATTCTTTCCAGCCCCGCCACGTACGAGGGGACTGCGCGGGCAGATTACGACGTACGCTGCACGCGCGAGTACTGCCTCTTCGGGCAGGTCAGTGTCTAGGCACCCAGACTCGCTGGTGGACGGTCGTGACCCGCTGCTCAGGGTCGTTTTCGGCACATCTGGCTTGAGAAACACCCATTTGCCACCAGTATTGTTTTTTTGCAAACTGATCTTTTTTGAGGAGCGCTAGATGGCTACCGGCTGGGCGGGAGACAACGCGGTCAACGAGCAGATTGACGCGACCGTAAAGGACGGCATACGTCGCGCCCAGAGCCGCCTGCCGCGAGGTGAGTCCCTCAGCCAGTGTGCGAACTGTGGTGCCGCAATACCGGAGGCGCGCCGGACCGCAGTACCCGGCGTGCGGTTTTGCATCGCCTGCCAAGAGAGTGACGATCGGGACAGTGCCCATTTTTCCGGCTACAACCGCCGCGGCAGCAAGGACAGCCAACTGCGCTAGCTCCAACCCTCGGAGTCAAATTCACTCGCCGCCGGAAATCAGAGCAGCCGCGTGCGACTCGGCTGCTGTCATCAGAAAAAGGGGGTCGCGCCGTGAACTGCAACCTGACGGCCATCATGAGCTGGAACGTCTCGACATCGCATCAGCACTCACTGCGGAAACTTCAATTCCCGCATTACCGCCTGGAAGCGCGGCTCGCTGCGCAGCGGATCGAGGAGCGAATCGACCTTCAAATACTGTAAGTTTGGGTCACGCAGTTGCAGGGCCGTTTCCAGCCACTCGAGTGCGTTTGGGGTGTTTCCCCACTGCGCGTAGATTTCGGCGTAAGCGACCGCACCGGCGTTACCGTCTAACGCCTTGAATCGTGCCAGCGCGGTCTCCGCGTCAGCCTGCCGGCCGAGCTTGTGGTAGGCCAGTGCGAGGCAGTCTTGGAAGTCCTTGACGGCCTCCCCGACGCCCTCGCACACCACGCGCATCTTTTCAAAGTCGCCGAGCGCGTAGTAGATCAATTGCCCGACGTCGGCCAGCAACGTGGGGTTCTTTGGCTGGAGCGACAAACCGTCCTGGTAGGCCGCGAGGGCCTCGTCGTACCGCCTCGCAAGCCACAGCGCGCCGCTGAGCTTGCCGTATGAAACGACATTCAACGGATCCAGCGTCGCCGCGCGGCGCGCAGCGGCGATGCCAGCGTCAGTGTGGCCCATCTCCACGGCAAACTGGCCGTAGTCGCTCAAGACCCTGACGTTACCCGGGGCCAATGCCATTGCCCGCTCGAATTCCTCATTGGCGCGCGCGAAATCAAGAAACTTCACACATTGCACGATGGCCAACGCCAGGTGGCCCTCCGCAAGTTCAGGCGCCAACGCGACCGCCTTGAGTGCCGACGCCTGCGCCTGGCGATGGACGTCATCCGCCGCAGGTCCCTGAAGATGGGCATTTGTGACGTACCTGTTGAGGGCAACTGACATTTCTGCGTACGCGAGGGCGAAGTTGGGATCGAGGCGCACCGCCTCCTGGTAGCCCGCAATCACTGATCGCGCGTCACTGTCGCTGACTACTTGCCAGTAAGCGCTTGCGGAGCGCAAGTACGCATCGTAGGCGGCCGGATTGCGTGTGCCGCCAACTCTCATCTCGGCGACCACGTCTCGTAGGAGTGTGACTTTGAGCGCGCTCGCCACGGCACTCGCAATCTCAGTCTGCAACTGCAGCACATCGCCGATATTTCGGTCATAGGTCTGTGACCAGAGGTGGAAACCCGTGACTGCGTTGTTGAGCTGAGCGGTGATGCGCACAGTGTGCCCGGAGCGCCGCACACTCCCCTCGAGCACCGCGCCGACGTTGAGCTTGCGGGCGATGGTGCCGATGTCAGCATCCTTCCCCTTGAATGAGAAGGACGAGGTGCGTGCGGCCACCTGCAGCTCGTTGATACGGGAGAGATCGTTAAGCAGTTCCTCGGAGAGGCCGTCGGAGAAATACTCTTGCTCCTTGTCGCCGCTCATGTTCACAAATGGCAGTACCGCAATGGAATGGGGAGGTGGTGCAAACGTAACCGGCGTGGCCAGGACCTCTGTCTTCCCGGCTACACGCACGCCCGTCACCGGCATATGGTGGACGCGCCAGAATGCGACAAGGGCGATCCCAGCGACGATGACAGCCGCCAGCGCAATGCCTCTCAGCACTGCACTGCGGCGTAGCCGTCCTGACGCCAAGGGGCTCGCTGCAGCCACCGCCTCGGTGCCCGTGTGTGCGGGCCGCTCCGGAGATGCGGATACCGACCGCACTTCCCCCGGAGTCGGGGCGCTTGGCATCGGGCTGGAATCTGCCGCCGTCGAGTCCGACGGGACTGCGCTGCTTGCCGCATTCCATGGCGCGACCGGGGCGATCAGCCGATAGCCGCGCCTGGGCAGGTTCTCGATGTAGGACGGATGCTCTCGGTCATCCCCAAGGACCCGGCGCAACTCGGCGACGGCTTGATAGACCGACCCCTGCGTCACGACGACATTGGACCAGACCGCGTCGAGCAGTTGCGGTACATCAACGACCCGTCCGGCGCGTGCCGCGAGATACAGCAGCAACTGCATCGTGCGCGGCTCCACCCGGATCGTCCGCCCCTCGCGCGAGAGCTCATCGAGCTCGGGATCGACCCGCCAGTCACCAATGCGCAAGACCCGTGATTCGTCCGGCATCGGGTGCTCAGCCTGAGGCCTTATTTCTTAAGCAACTATACCGGTGTCAGGCGGGAGCCGCAGCCCGCAAACGGCCCTTAGGGAAGGCTTAGCCGATCTTTAGTGATCTTTGAGTCCCGCCTTAAGACTTCGAAGCGGGCGGCATTGAAGAGTTCAGGCCACGGTCGCTGCCCAGTGCAATGAGACTCGGGGGGCGATTCGCGGGAGACCACCTCAACCCAATGCGCCTTGCGCGCGCAGGAGCCTGAACATGACCCTCCAGATCCCGGCTTCTTATCGTCAGCTGATCGGCCTCGCTTTCTTCCTTGCCGCAGTCGTGTGCCTCCCGGCATCTGCGGGCGACCAGCCCGTTAAGCAATGCCCCCCGGCAACCGCGGGCGACTACCCCGTGAACCGGGGGTCGAGCACGACAGTGAAGTTCGGAGACCTCGATCTGAACACCGATGCGGGTAGGCGGCAGCTTCTCGACCGCTTACGCATGGCCGCCCACCGCATGTGCGCGAAAGAAAACCGCTTGCATAGCGATCACCTCGGATACGTCGATGACGGCCCGTGCTACAGCCGCACGCTCGCGGCTGCGGTGGATAAGGTGCACCACGAGCAGGTGTCCGCTCTCTTCGCGGGCCTGTCGCGCAAAAACGCGTACTAACGCCGGTGCTCGCTCTGCTCGCCCGGCGTGACGCCGCTCCGCGGCAATTGAGGTCTCGGATTCGATCGACAAATTCAGGAGATCACCATGAACAGTTCAACCGCTTCCACCTGCCTTCGCGGCCTCATCGCGGGCGGGATCTTCGGCGCTCTTGCCCTGAGCCTCAGCGCCGTGTGCGCTGCCGACCCCAGCTCCGCGGGCGTTCCCGTGAAATTTGCGGATCTCAACATATCGAGCCCGTCCGGCGCGCTGGTGCTCTACGAGCGCATCGGAGCTGCGGCCCAAGGTGCATGCTCATACTTTTGGTTCAAGACGGACGCGGATGAAGCTCGTTGCGTACACGATGCAATCGCAAACGCGGTAACCAAGATCAACCAGCCGGCGTTGTCGGCCGTGTACAACGCTAAGAACAAGACGTCGGTGCCGAGTAATCTTGTCTCACAGACTCGCTAGAGGTGCTTGTGCGGGGGACGGCCGCCCACCGAGGGGATCTGGATGTCTGTGCGCTGATCTGTCCGTCCGGCGCGATACCGCGTCGGGCGGCAGATTGTTAATGGTTCCAAATCTGGGCCTCTCAGAGGTGTGCCGCTTGAAATCCAAGAGGCGAGTGTCGGAGCGATTTCCGAGGGGATCATCGGCCCGTTTCAGAGTGTCCGCTCCGGCCTCAAACTGCTCGTAAGCGGTCATTGCCGCGGGACGCTCTTACTTCGTGCGTCGCCACTCCACGGTCACGCAACGCGCTCGCGTGTTCGCCACGCAAACCAATTGTGGCCCTCCGCCGATGTCGATCGAGCCGGCATGGCGGTAGAAACTCCATAGGGGATACTGGTCGGACGGGCAATCCTCTTTCTGGGGAAAGTTTATCTCAGTCTGATCGAGACAAAGGCGCGGCGGTCCAAGGGCATGGATCAAGCGGGAGCGGGCGATGCCATTCAAAGAAGATACGTCCCGCGCGATGCACGGGGATATGAAGTCTTTGTTCTTGTCGCTAATGGAAACCTCAACAAGGCACTGGCGAAGGGTCTGAAGCAACGCCTCGTCAGCGGCGTCTTTGCGATCGTTTCCCGGCGTACTGCAGGCAATCAGAAAGGCAGCCAGGGCGAAGGGGGCGGCAGACACGAACAGTGGGTAACGCGAAATCATCCGCGAATCATGCCACCACTCGCGCAGGTTTGCGGCGCCGACCGGTGTGGGACCCGTCTTCGGACAAGGCGGACCGGCGTCGGGCGTTCCCGGTGCAAGTTATGCGGCAAGCGGTGCGTGAACGCAGGACGGCCCGATGCCGCACGGTGAGTGGAGCGTGGTACGGTGCTCAAGGGCAAACTCATGTTCAAACGCACGATTCAGCTCCTGCTGGTTAGCTATCTGGCGTCGGGCGCGGTGTGGGCAGCGAACGAGCCCTTCGTCGGTGAATGGAAGCTCAACCCATCGAAAAGCAAGCTCATCGATCAGATGAAGGTCGAGAGCGTCGCCGGCAACAAGTACGCCTTTGAACTCGGCGGCGGCAGCACCGAGACGATCGTGCCCGATGGCACGGATCAGCCGGGGCTCGCCGGCACGACCTTGGCCGTCACCATCGAAGGACCCGACTCCTGGAAGGTCGTCCGCAAGCAAGAAGGCCGCATTCTTCTGACGGCGTATTGGAAGCTCTCTAAAGATGGCAATACGCTCACAGATGACTACACACAGTTCGGACCGAACGGTTCCAGCACGAACGTAAAATATGTCTACAACCGCACGGCAGGAACATCAGGCTTCGCCGGCACCTGGGAGAGCACCAGCGAGACGCTGAACTCGGTCTATGTGATCAAGGTCCGGCCGTACGAGGGCGACGGCCTTTCGTTCATCTATTCCTCTCAGGGAGTAACCAGAAACCTAAAATTTGACGGCAAGGATTATCCATCAGTGGGCCCGAACGCGCGCCCGGGGTCTACGTCCTCGGCGCGACGCGTGAACGAGCGTACGTTGGAAACAACCGGCAAGAGCAACGACAAAGTCACGGACACGCGGCAAATCGCGCTTTCTTCCGATGGCAGAACCTTGACGATGACCATCCACGTCGCCGGCCGAACTGCGCCAAATATCCTCGTCTTTGAACGGCAATAGACAGGCCAGTCTGGATCGACTCCTCCGGAGCGGTTGTTCGCCTCACTCTGACAGGGTCATCTTTCGCAAAAATACCTTGTAGCGTGGATCAGCTTCGAGGAGGGGAAGTACGCAAAATGCGCCCCTCAACTGGACCAAACCATCAACGAGCAGTAGGCTCGAGCGGCCCCACCGGGAGTGCGAAAAATGAGTGCGATGCTTCGCGCGGCGGTGTTTGGAGCCTGCTTGAGCTTCGCGGGCGCTGCGGTGGCCGCCGGGGACGCTGGTCTGCCGAGCGTCACCGTAACGGCACCGAGACCTCCCACGACTCAGGAGCTGGCGGGCGATGCCGTGCCGAATTTCGTCAGGAGCCACAGCACACCCAGCCGAGTCATCGGACAACTGACCCGGTGGAGAACCCCTGTCTGCCCTTGGGCCAAGGGCTTGGGCGACGCTATGGATAACTTCGTGACTTCCCGTATCCGGGCCATCGCGGCGGCCGTTGGCGCTCCCCGCGACGAATCTCCGAAGTGCAAGCCCAACGTCCTCATTCTCTTCGTGCTCGATCCGGTGAAGCAGGTGGCCATCCTGCTCCAATCTGAAAGCGCCTCGCTCGGCTTTCATTATCAGGCGGAGACGAAGAGCTTCACAGCGTTCACTCATCCCGTCCAGGGATGGTACGTCACGTCCACGCGAAACTGGAAAGGTCTGGAAACAGTCGATAATCCCCACGCTCTCTCAACGCTGGACTCCGCCGTCGGGTTCGAGGGTATTGGGACTCCGCCGCCGGGCGATCCGAGCAGTCGGTTGGACAATTACATTTCGAGCCAGGTCGTCTTAGCCACGATCATCGCGGATCTCAACAAAATAACAGGCATGACCATCGGGTCGCTATCCGACTATATCGCCGTCCTGACTCTCACGCAGGCGCGCCTGTCGGAGGGCTGTAGCCAATTGCCGAGCATCATGGATTTGATGTCACCCGGTTGCCCGAGTGAAAAGAGGCCGGATCAGGTCACCGCTGGTGACCTCGCGTACTTACGGGCGCTGTATTCCGCCAACCTCGAAACGCCGGTGGAGATCGAACGGAGCAACATCGAGGCTGCGATGTTGAGAGGGTTCGCGGACCGGAGTTAGAACCGTACTCAAGAACGCGGCCGATCAGGACCATTCGACCTCGCCTCTCAATTTCCCGCAAGCCGACATCCGCGGACAGGCGGGTGCTACCGGCTGCGATGCCTGCGTATCTCAACCTGATCGAACTGCGGCAGATTGTCGGCTATCTCGAACCACGACGATTTGACATCGATATAGATATGTTTGTCGGGCCGAAGCTGCGGATCATCGTCGAGAGCTCCAGCAGGAATTTCAACTAGCGGCGACTCAGCCGACGGGTCCGGGAGTGAAGACCCGCATTGAGCACAAAAGCTGGAACGGTATGGCGGAGGAGCGCGCAGAATTGGCGCCTCGTAAGTCTTGATAAATTCTAACCCTTTGGTGAAACGAAGATCTTCGCGGTTGACGTATATTCCTGCCGCAAAGGCGGAGCCACTGACTTTGCGACAGCGACTGCAGTGGCACAATTCAAACGGACCAGCAACGCGATCGACCTCGAAACGAACAGCTCCACATAGACAGCTACCGCGGATCATGCAAGTCACCCTTGGAGACGGCAAAGCGGGAGTCGGGGCGAGTCTAAGCCTTTCGCGCCGACGCGAGTTTGATGCACACCGGAATGTCGAATCCGCCGCCAGCTCGATAGGGCTCCAGCAGACGAGCGAACTCTGTGTGGATGCGCTCGCGCGCTTCTGCGCTCTGGAGCGCAAGGAGAGCGGTCGTTCGCACCGCTCCGTGCAACATCCCGTTCCAGAGGTGCATGACATCCGGGATATGGTGTCGGAATTCAATCGTTCGCACGGCCACCTCGTACAGACCCGCCGATGAAAGCACTTGCGAGAATGCCTCGTCTGACGAGAAGCGAAAGAAGTTGGGACCCTCCGGAATTTCCGCGGGAGTGGTTGCGCCCGCGGCGCGAAGCGACTCCGGTACGATACCGAAAAGGCGTGCTCGATCGGGCGGACCCCAGACCGTGAGCGCCATCCGACCTTGGCGGACCAGCACGCGGGTGAGCTCTGAGAGCATTTTTTCCGGCCTGCCGACATGAAGCAGACAGAAGTTGGCGACGACCGCATCGAAGCTCTCATCGGGGAGAGAAAGCTCTTCGGCATCTCCCTCTTGGAAGTCGATCTCCGGGTGGGCTTGCCGAGCCCTATCGAGCATCTGAGGCGATCGATCCACCCCAAGCACCCGAGCGCCGCGTGCCCACGCTCCGGCGGCAACGTATCCGGGGCCTGTAGCGAGATCGAGCGTCCGCGTCTGGCTACCGACGCCAGCCGCGTCGAGAAGCTCGTCGACGACCCGACGCGTTATCGGCCCGAATACGCGATCGTACGCCTCGGTACTATTCTCGGCCCAGCCGCGGCGCTCGAATTCGTTGAATGCGTCGGCGTCGATTTGGTTCATTGGGATCTCGACTCATTGTAGCCAAAGACGCCCTGTCGAAAGACGGGATAGGACGCAACAGGGGAAATTCCTCCAGTTGATCATGGCGCTCTATAGCAGGCCACGCAAGGTCATCGAGGAAATGAAAGGACGTTATTTCTGGCGTCTGTCGACCCTGAGAAGGGTTTCGAGCAAGACGCCCCCTGGACGCCCCTCCTTGCCGAACAGACGCCGCTGAACTGCGATGGCGAGTGGCATCGCGGCGCGCAGCGCTTCAAGCCCGCGGCGCGTGACAGACACGACCTTCGCCGCACCGCGCCTCCTCGCGCGCCGGATCATGCCCTTGCGCTCAAGCGCTTTCAGCACCAGCGACACCTGCATGGGGTGGATGTCGCCGAAACGTGCGATTTCCGCCTGGACTACCGGATTTCCGCCACGATTTGTCCAGGCCGTCATCGCCAGCACGGTAAATTGCAAATGCGTCAGTTCCAGTTGGCGCATGGCCTGGTCCATCTCCCGCTGGAAGCGGTGTGTCATCCGCCACATAACGAAGCCGACGGCATGCTCAGGCGCGCCGAGTGATACTGTCTTGAACATCTCGACGATGTCTTCAGGGGATGGCTGCATGCCTCCGATGCCGACCTCTGTTTCTCTTGCCGCCCGCCAACATAGCCTGAAACTTGGCGCGGTGTAAACGCGTTTACTTCGCGCTCTCTCGGCCGTGACATGATATAAACGCGTTTATATAGCTTAAGCGAGGAGATCGCAGGAGAGATCATGAGCAACTCCAAGCTGGATATCGCTTTCTGGAACTACGATCGCGGTACGCTACTACGAGACGGGACCGTCAAGATCGGCGGCGTTGATGCAACTTTCCACAGCGGCAGTATCGT
>Ga0306920_100003179_pt1 | contig 20816 bp, 36 predicted proteins | sample flu12Cox44000170_FD_204666 | JGI IMG/M metagenome (GOLD analysis project Ga0306920, IMG submission 204666) | Lab enrichment of tropical soil microbial communities from Luquillo Experimental Forest, Puerto Rico - flux4day.12C.oxic.44.000.170 (v2)... | ecosystem: Environmental > Terrestrial >... | reverse complement strand
CGTCAATCCACCGCCAGCCTTTCAGGCCGTGGTCGTACTGTGCTTCGCTGTCCACCTGACTGCCCCGGCGACCGGAGCGGCGCACGGGTTCCTTGTCGTAGGCGGGCTGGCGAAGCGCCCAGCAGTCCTCGCAACAGGAGCCGTACAGGTCGTTCGGCAGGGCGCAGCCGCATTGTTTGCACTTTTTGTCCATATTCTTGAGCCTTCCACCAGGCCGCTCTCGCCAGCACACACCGTCGAGAGCGGCCAGGCAGACAACCAAACAAGGGATGAGGCGTCGTGAGGCAAATTCCGTAATTGACCAGATGAGGGGAAAAGGGCTGGGTGAGAAATGTGATTTGGGGGAAAATGCAGCCTAGTCCGCACTTATGTATGCGCCTCGTGTGCAAATTTCCAGTAGTGCATCTTTTCCGAGAAGATTTTCAGGGCACTGGACGACCTCTTGAGAATTCCCAAATCGCAAGTGCCGTGAGGACAACTACTTAGGACAAAAGAAAAAGATTTTTGTCATATCATGAAAAGCACGGACGTATCTCTCGTAGTACCTGAATGCGCACTTCTGACGGACTTCCCCTCTGGCGTACCTAGTCACTCGAAGAGCTTGGGCCGGAGCAGCTACCCAGAAAGGTATGCCTAAGTGCCGATGTGTTGCATCGAGCCGCCCGGTCAGCCTCTCCATCTTTTGGCGAAAGATTTTGACCCCTACGGCGAAACCCACCCGAATTTTCACTTTCAACGCAAGTTTCTTCCCAAGTGGGGTAAACAACTTACGTCGATTGACCGAAAAATCTTTTTGTGGTGAGTGTCACGCCAACGACAGAGGAGAAGGTCCATGAACCTGAAGAGTGCGAAGAACGCGCAGGAGTTCTGCCACATCTGCGACCGAGACGCCCAGGGGCGACCCACGGCCATCCAGGTGCCCGGACACGAGGGGCATCGCTACGAGGTCCGCCTGGAGCGGCCCGACAAGAAGTGCATCATGGTGCAGTGCGTTGATCCCGACGAAGGTGCGCCTTGCCCTGGCTGCCAGCACGGCAAGCTGTGCTACCACGCCCTGGCGGCTGCCATGCGCTCTGCCAGCGACCTGGGCTACCTGCACGTTTGCCAGAGCTACGACAGCGCCATGAGCGTTGAAGGCGGCGACAGCCGCCTCATCATCCTCAAGGCCAAGGTGGGCGGCGGCGTGGCCTACTGCCGGTTCTACCTGCACAAGAAGAAGCGCCGCAAGATCGTCGTCCAGGTCAAGCAGGGCGTCCTGTTTGACCAGTCCACCGGCCCCTACGACAAGTAGTGTACAAGCCTCAAATCCGGCGAAGATTTCTTGACCTCAAACGGCCTTACGGCGGGAATGTCCGGGAATTTCACCCAGAAAAACAAAAAGTTGCAACTCCTTGCGAGCCAGGCACTTATGCCTGGCTTTTTTGTTGCGCTGGCAAAAATCTTCCGAATCCAGTTCCGAATCGAAAAGATTTGGTAGCAGGCGTTCAGGTGTACAAGGCCCCGATGTGATGCCCAAAGATGCAAAGATTTCGGGAGGGAAGGTCCGGGGGAAGCCTCGACGCAACCACTGGCAGGTCCAGCACTTAGATGGCCTTAACCTTTATAGCCGAAATCTTCGGGGAATTTGGGCGCAATTAAACATAATCACCATTATCGGACGTTGCGGTAGCGAAAGTGAACGCTCGCGTTGGCCAATCGCCCAACACCGAAAAGATTCCGAGGCGGTTTACCCTGTGAACCGCCGAGCCGCAACTTCTTAATTCCCAAACACTTAGCCTAGAATTCCCGACCCTGGGCATTTCTTTCAGGAATTTGAGCGTAACCCCGGTGCCGCCCAGCAACTCGCGTGCCAGGGGGAGCTTGTATACATTTGTACACTAAAAACGGCTTACGACATTGTACTCCTCCGGGGCGTCTCCCTTTTATTTGCCAATTTCGGTTACGACATTGTACTCTGCGGCCCTGGATTACCACATTGTACTTTGGGGCCGCAGGCCCCAAAATCTTGACCAACCCTGGGCCTGGCGTACCTAGCTGGTGTGGCGTCTTTGACAACCTGGAGGGCTTTACGATGAGCCAGCGTGAGGGTCGGGAGCCGGCCCGCTGCCAGTGTGGCGGCGAGTACCAGTTCGACCGGGGCTGCGGCTGCCTGGTCTGCGTCGAGTGCGAGGACCACAAGGGCATGTGCCGCTGCTTCTGCGGCTGGACGCCGCACGGCGGCGACGGCTACCAGGAGCTTCTGGACGAGGGCGAGTGCATCGAGCCGGACGATTATTGACCGCCTGGCACGGATGGCCCCAGGCGGTCGTTGTACAATGGCGTAACCTTACGGCATTGTACAAACCCCGGACCTTACCACATTGTACTTCGGGGCCTGCGGCCCCAGGGCCGATGGCCCTGGAGTACAGTGTTGTAAGTTTCTTACTTTACAACTGGCCGATCCTCGCGTACCTTAGAAATATCGCGCGTGGGCGCGACAATATTTTGACCGGGCGGGCGGCTGGCGTACCTGGCAGGTCGGAGGCAACCGACAACCCGAATCGAGGGGAACCATGCAGATCACGGAGAAGGAATACGCCCTGATCCAGAAAATCGTCCTGCACAACGAGTACGGCGAGAAGGGCTGTTTGAACAACACGCCCTGGTCGTGGGCGGTGTGCGGCGACAAGGCGACCGCTGCCGTTCTGGGCAGCCTGGTCAAGAAGGGCCTGGTCCATCAGCAGGGCCGGGGCAACGACGCCTCGTGCGGCCTGACCGCTGAGGGCAAGCGCGCCTATATCGAGAAGTTCGGGGCCGAAGGCACCTGGGAATAATCGGAAAAAGTTTTGACGGCCTCCCGCTTTGCCGTACCTGGCAAAGCGTGGAGGCAATCTGACAACGGCCTACCGGCCAGGGGAACTTTGGAGGATCGAGTCCATGTTGTATCTGAAGATCGAGAATCCCGGCGTCTGCCCGCCCGAAGGCTTCACGCTGTTCGGCGCGACGACCAAAAGGCGCACCAGCAACCCGCTGGTGATCGGCACCTTTGGCTCCGGGAACAAGCACGCGACGTGCCTGCTGCTCCGTGGCGGTTACAATCCGACCATCTTCTGCGGCAGCCTGGGCATGAACTTCGGCACCCGTGCGCGTCGCATCGTCGGCGTGAGCAACACGGTGGAGAGCCGCCAGGTGATCGTGCGCTACCGTGGCAAGGACGCCGAGGGCCGCAGCCGCACCAGCGAGGAAGAGCTTTCCGTGACGCTGGACTACGGCACGGCGGACTGGCCGAGCGTCAGCCTGGCCCTGCGTGAGTACGTCTCCAATGCGTTGGATGCCTGCTTTGAGCAGGGCATGAACGTGGAGCAGGCCCGCAAGGCGGTCAAGGTGGAGGTCGTGGACGAAGCCCAGGTGAGGGCCAAGGCGGACCATACGCGCGTCTTCGTGCCGCTGGTGCCGGACGTGCAGCGCTTCTTCGATGATCTGGGCAAGTGGTTCCTGCATTTCTCCTCGCCGGAGTTGGTGCAGACGGCCATTCTGCCGAAGGGCGGGCGCAACGTCACGGAGGGCAAGCAGGTGGCGGTGATCTACCGCCGGGGCGTCTTCGTCCGGGAATTCCTTTCCACGGAGCAGCCGTCCCTGTTCGATTACAACCTGTGCGACCTGAAGCTGAACGAGTCCCGGACGGCTTCGGATTGGGACGTGAAGCACCACGCCGGCCAGGCCATCGCCGGGGCCGACAAGCAGACCCTCGCCAGGGTGTTCCGGGCGATGCGCGACACCAGCGCGAACTGGTGGGAACTGTCCTTCGACAGCTACGCCCTCTCGCCGGATTACGTTCTGGACGAGGAGAAGACGAAGCGCGAAGCCACCTGGCAAGCGGCTTTCACGGCGGTGGCGGGCGATGACGCTGTGCTGATGGACGACAAGCACGCCGACATCACCAATGCCGTATCCCGTAAGGGGTATAACCCGGTGGCGACGGCTGCCACGGCCTGGGTCGAAACCGGCAAGAAGCTGGGCATTCGCTCCGATGACAAGGTGCTGACCCAGGACGACCTGGAGGGCCGCACCTTCTCCGAGGCGACCCCGGACGTGCGCGAGGTTCTCGATTGGGTGTGGAACCTCGTTGAAATCTTCGACCACGCCAACGGCAAGAGCAAGCCGGCCATCGGCTGCTTCTACAAGCACATGGCAGCCGGCAGCGACAACCGGGGCCTGTATCGGGATGGGACGGTCTACGTCCACACCGACATTGCCACGGGCAAGAGCGAGGCGCTGAAGTGGACCGTCTTCCACGAGGTCGGCCACCACTGCACCGGGGCAACCGATGGCTCCTACGACTTCAACGTGTGGTTCAACCGCCTGTGCGTCAAGATGGGCAACCAGCTTACCAGGGCGGTCCCGATGGCCTAAGTCCCTCCCCTTTTACCTGGGAGTTTTGAGATGGCCGACATCTGCTACTTCTGCGAGTGCGGCGGTCCTTTGGTCAAGCTGACGGCCAGCCGGTCGGATACCGCCGAGGTTCTGGACACCGTTTGCATCTGCCCGGAATGCCTGAACGGTTCCGAAGACCTGCGCGAACTGTTCTCTATCGGGGTGATCTCGGTTGAGCCGGATTCGGGCGTGGCGTACCTGGCCGGTCGGCCTCCCTACGAGGGGCCTTGAAAATAAAACCCGAAAAGTTTTGACCGGGTGGCGGCGAGAAGTACCTGGCAGGGTGTAAGGGCCGCAACGAGTGGCCCGCCTGAGAATCGAGAGACATACAACGGAGGATCGGACGATGAGCGAGAGCAAGGGCGAGCGTGGCAAGAAGGTCTGCCCGAAGTGCAGCGCGAGCGTCGGGGTGCGGACCCAGACCTGCGAGTGCGGGCACGTCTTCCAGTTCAAGGGCCAGGCGGCTCCGGCCCCGGCCCAGAAGCCGGCGAGCAAGCCGGCCAAGAAGCAGCCGGCCCGTCAGCCGGCCCCGGTGAGCCTGGCGACCCAGATCACCGACACCCTGGCCCTGGTGGGCGAGGTACGCGACCTGGCGACCCTGGCGGGCGGCGCTGAGGCGACCGGCCTGCTCCTGGGCAAGATCGAGGCGCTGGCCGGGCGGGTCGGCGGGATCGACGCCCTGCGGGGCATCCTGGCGACCGTCGTGCCGCCGGCCCCGAAGGTCGAGCCGGTGGCGGTGGTGCCGCCGGTGGCCCCGGTCGTGGCCCCGCCGGTGGCGGTCGAGCCGGCCCCGGCCAAGAAGCCGGCCCGCAAGAAGGCGGACAAGCCGGCCCCGGTCGAGCCGGTCCAGGCCGAGCAGCCGCCGGCCCCGGTGAGCGATCCGGCCCCGGCCCCGGCCAAGGACGAGGCGGCGTAATATACCCTCCGTTGTGCAGGGCGGGCTGGCCCGGCCCGCCCTGCCTTTTCTCTTCTCTCTCACGAGGTTCTGACCATGACCGAGCGCATTGTGATTCACTGCGACAGCGCCGAGGAACTGCCGGCGGCTCGTGCGGCCCTGGAGAAGCACGGCGGATGCCAGGACGTGCGGCACGAGGGCGGCGCAACCCTGTCCGTCCTGGTGCATGACAGCCGGGACGCCGAGGAGGAGATTACCGAGCTTCTGAACGAGGCCGGCGTTACCTGCTACGTCGAAAAAGGTTGAGAATCTTTTGACCGCCTTGCCCGCTGGCGTACCTGGCTGGGTGTAAGGGACAACTCACAACACTTTACGGAGGGTTCGAGCATGTGTCGAGTCAACGCTTTCTTGGAGGCTGGGAACGAGGCGGGCCGGCGGGTGTCGGTCGGTGGCCGTGGCCGCAGCGATAGCTGCTGGGCCTGGCTGAACACGGACACGGCGGACGGCGAGCGGGCCATCAAGGTCCGGGCCGAGGTCTGCGGCACCGTCCGCAGCCAGGACCGCCGCAAGCCCGGCACCGACAGCCGGACGGCCCATTTCGAGATCGAGCTACCGGAGCCGGGCCAGCACGTCAAGGTGCGCCTCCGGGAGCAGGGGGCCAGGATGGCTGACCTGGCCCGTATCGGAGCCATGCTGTGCGGCCTCAAGGGCGCGCAGCAGATCGCCCAGGGCGACGAAGAGGCGGGGGTCGCCACCATCGAAAAGGCGGCTGAGATCGTGGCCGAGTTGGAAACCAACCTGGCCAACCTGCCCGACGTGGAGTTGCCGGGCGGCGTCAGCCTCAAGCACGCCCTGGCCTGCGTCGAGTTCGTGCGGCGGCTGAACCAGGGCCAGGCCGAGAGCGCCAACTGACCCTCCTGCCCCGGCGGATCGCCCACCGCCGGGGCATTTTTATTTTGACCACTTCGGCCCCTGGCGTACCTGGCTGGGTGTGGAGATCATCACCTTTAACGGAGGGCAAACCCATGAAAGTGACCGTTCACCTGCACCACGACCAGGACTGCGGCAACCCCATGACCGAAAACGACGGCATGTGGACGCTGCACAGTTTCGGCCAGCGCCACTACAACTTCAAAGACCCTGAGCGCCTGGGCCTGAGCCTGGAGCGCGACAGCGACGGCTGGCCCATCGTTCGCAACCCCGGCCTGCGCCGCAAGCTGGCGGTCGGCCTGGCGTTCTTCGTCTCCTACTACGAACACGGCAACAGCCTGTGGTATCTGCCCGGCTGTGGCCCCACCTGCCGCTGGGATTCCGTCCGCTGCGCCGGCCTGCTCGTCTGGGACCACAAGCCCGGCGACATGGGCGCGAAGACGCTGGAAGACCGCCGCAAGGACGCCGCCGGCTTCCTCAAGGAATACTCGGCCTGGTGCAACGGCGAGTGCTACGGCTTCCAGGTGGACGACGAGGAGGGCAACGACCTGGGCGGCTGCTGGGGCTTCATCGGCTCCGAGGATGGCGTCAAGTACATGCTGGAAGAGGTCAAGGCGTGCATCCCCGCCGGTGCCGAGGTCGAGGTTGACGGCGATGCCTCCTACCTGGCGGACGCCGACGACCTGACCGCCCCGGCAGCGGAGCCGGTGGCCGTGGACGTGGAGATATAGCCCCTGCGGATATAGCCTGTGCGGATATAGCCCGCACGGGCTATATCCCACCTTTAACGGAGGAAATGACCATGACGACGGCACGCGATTTCATCCTGGCGGTGCGGCAGCAGCAGAACCCCAGGACCATCAAGCTGCGCTGGAGCGGTGAGCCGGTCCAGCACGACGAAACGGTGAGCGAGTACGAGATGCGCCGGCAGGTGCCGAACTTCTTTCGCACCCCGCACGGAAAGCGTGAGACGGTCACGGTTTACCGTGGCTTCCTCATCGTCCGCAACACCCGGCAATTCACCGGCTGCCGCCCGGAGCGCTGCACGCAACTGTACATCTACCTGCGCAACCTGGAAGGCAGCGCCGACATGCTGCACGTTGACGGAGCCGGCAACTCTGTGAAGAGCGCCCAGCGCCGGGTTGACCGCATCCTCGCCTGCGGCTGCATTGACGAGAGCCAGGCCGAGCCGGTTCTGCCTGGCGAGAAGGTCGAGACGACCCAGATCGACGTAACCCTTTAAGGAAAGGCGGTTTCCGTGTACATCATCACCGTTGTGACCCAGGACGACGCCCACACCCCGGACGTGGGGACGCAGCGCACGGCCAGCACGTTTGACGATGCGGTGCAAATCGGCATCGAACTGGCCAGGGAGACGGCCAGGAACCACGGCCAGGAGCCGGAGCCGGACGAGTTGATCGGCCAGGAGTTGGAGGAAAACAACGACTACCTGGGCGCGCACGAGCATACCCCGTGGGGCGTGTTCATCGGGCAGCCTGATTAGTGGTTTACAAGGGCCGCAGGGGCGTCGTAAACTAAGAGACGGCCCGGAGGCTGGCAAGAGGCTTCCGGGCCGTCCTGGGGCATCCTAGACGCTTTAGAGGGCCTTTCCAATGGACGACCGCAAGAAGATCGCAGAGTGGGCGAAGAAAAACCACTATCGCCTCGTGATTGTCGTTTGTCCGCTGCCGGCGGGCGAGCGTTTCGGCTACAACCTTTTCGTGCGCAACGTCGAGCTTGACCAGGAACACAAGCTGGGGGTGGCCGAGGACATGAAGCGGGCGAAGGAGGACGCCGAGAAGTGGAAGGCGTTTTTCGGCGCGCCGGTGAAGATCGAGGGGACGGAGCGAAAATAAAAATCTTCTGACCGCCTCGCCGTCTGGCGTACCTGGCTGGTTGTGAAGGGGAAACATACGGAGGGCATACAGATGCTTACCAGCGAGTTCGTGACGGCGGGGCGGGCGATCTTCACGGTGGAGCCGACCGAGGTTTTCATCGAGGCGAACGCCAAGAAGGGCCGGAAGGTGCAGCCCCACTACACCTACCGGGTGAACCACAAGCCCGCCAGCGAGAAGGGCGGGGAGTGCTACTTCGTGGCCCTGCTGACCGGGCAGGACAACGAGAACGACTACACCTACCTGGGCCTCCTGGTGGACCAGGGCGAGGTCAAGCTGACCAAGGGCAGCCGCTACGCTGACGACAGCTTCCCGGTGCGGATCATCCGCCGGGTATTGTTCCGGCTGTTCCGGGACGAGGCGGCGCTGATCGAGTCGAAGGGGTGGAAGGTCCACCACGAGGGCCGCTGTGGGCGGTGTGGGCGGACCCTGACGGTGCCGGAGAGCATCGAGTCGGGGATCGGCCCGGAGTGTGCGCGAAAGATGGCCGGGTAGCTCAAGGTGGCTAGAGCGCCCGGCGAGCCGTGGAGCGCCTGCCTGGGTATACACGGGCAGGGCCGACAGGTGGAGCGCTACCCTGTTGAGGCGCGCCGGGAAGGTGCCGGGTTCGACGCCCGGCCCTGGCCAAACTTTTTCAAAATCTTTTGACCGGGTGCGCCCCTGGCGTACCTGGATATATGGAGGGAGGGATTAGGCTAAGCCGTCATGCGGCGTCTCGCCGCTAATCCGTCATGCCGAAACCTCCCTCCACCCTTCCCCGGCGCAGCCGGGGGAGACGGAGTACAAAGCCGTAATCCCTGTTTACGACATTGTACTCCGTTCCCCGGCTGCGCCGGGGTGTTCTTTTGTACACAAGTGTACAAAAGATTTATCTGGGAAAGTTTTGACCGGGCGCGCCGTTGTCGTACCTGGCAGGGCAAGGAGGGACGATATATGACGACGCTTACCCTGGTCGATACCGACCGCCGGCCCGACACCACGACCATTCGTGACCTGGGCTGGTACGACTACATCCTGGTCAGCTTCTCCGGCGGCAAGGACAGCGTGGCGCTGGTCCTGCGGCTGCTGAAGCTGGGCGTGCCGAAGCACAAGATCATCCTCATGCACCAGCATGTGGACGGCCACCCTGGCGTGGACCAGCCGTTCATGGACTGGCCCTGCACGGAGTCCTACTGCCGGGCCTTCGCTGCGGCCCTGGGCCTGCGCCTGGTCTTCCAGTGGCGGCACGGTGGCTTCGAGCGGGAAATGCTCAAGGAGAACACCCGCACCGCTCCGGTGTCGTTCGAGTACCTGGCCGGTGGCCTGGGGACCGCTGGCGGCATCCGTGGCAAGATCAGCACCCGCCGCCTGTTCCCGCAAGTGACGGCGGACCTGTCCAAGCGCTGGTGCAGCAGCAACCTCAAGATCGACGTTGCCGCTATCGCCATCGCCAACGAGCCGGCCTTCAAGGGCAAGCGGCTGCTGTTCCTCTCCGGCGAGCGCCGCCAGGAGAGCGCCGCCCGGTCCAAGTACGCCGAGGCCGAGGAGCATCGGACGCACTGCAAGAGCCGGCACTGCGACCACTGGCGCATGGTGATCGACTGGAGCGAGGCGCAGGTCTGGGACATCATGCGGGAATTCCGCATCACCCCGCACCCCGCCTACCGCCTGGGCTGGGGCCGGGTGTCGTGCCTGGCCTGCATCTTCGGCCTGGCCGATCAGTGGGCGTCGGTGCGGGCCATCGCCCCGGCGTTCTTCGACCGTATCGCCTGCTACGAAATGGAGTTCGGGAAGACGATCCACCAGGGCAAGACCGTGACCCAGCTTGCCGACAAGGGGACGCCGTACCCGGCCTGCAAGGATGCGGCGCTGGTGGCCCTGGCGATGGGCCAGACCTACCCGGTCGAGGCAATCCTGACGGACGCCTGGGAGTTGCCGGCGGGGGCCTTCAAGCACTGCGGCGGGCCGACCTGAGAAAATCTTGACCGCTGGGGCGTCTCGCGTACCTGGGAGGTATACGAGTCGCCCTGGCAATACGGAGGGACGAGCGGTGAAGCTGACGCTGAAGAACATCAAGGAACACCCGGATATGTCGGAGGAGACAAACTGCTTCTCGGCCACGATTTACGTCGATGGCAAGAAGGCCGGTTTCGTCAAGAACGAAGGCCGGGGCGGGTGCAACTTCTACACCTGGCTGGACCCCCAGGTGGGGGCGGCGGTGGACGCCTGGGCGAAGACCCAGGACACGGAGTTTGACTTCGAGAAGCTGGACCAAATCCTCGACAAGCTACTCGGCCAGGAGGAAATTCTGCGCCAGCTTCGCCGCTGGAGCAAGAAGCAGACCTGCTTCCGGCTGAAGGGCGACAAGAAGGGGGCGTGGCGCAACGTCCAGGCCCCGCACAGCGCGAAGGTCGTGGAGTTCATCCAGGGCAAGTACGGGGACAAGGTGGAGTGCATTCTTGACCCGGCCAACCTGGAGGCGGGCCTGCCGTTTTGTTGAGATTTTTTTGACCGGGTTCGCCGCTGGCGTACCTGGAAGGTGTCGGAAGCAACAACAACTGGTTAGGGGGCTGGCCCGGCCCCATGTGTGGCGGGATCAAAACACTTTACGGAGGGTTGAGACGTGGCTCTGAACGCTGACTACCGCAAGATCGAGAACTACGAGGGCCTGTACAGGGAGGTCGAGGGCGGCAAGGAACTGGCCCAGCCGTGGGAAACCTACATCCTGCTGAGCATCCCGGTCGGCCTGGGAGAGATCAGCGAGAAGAACCTGGACGAGTGGTGGTTCCGGCTGTGCGTGCTGGAGAAGCTGCACGGCAAGTTCTTCAAGGACGGCGACGGCAAGGAGTTCGGTTTCGCCTACGCCGACCTGCGGCGTCTGCTGGGCCTGCGGACGAACGCCAGCAAGCTGACCCGCAAGCAGTTCCTCAAGAACTGCGCCAGCGTGCTGGAGCGTGAGGGCGGCTGGCTGGCCACCCGCCTGAAGCGCGAGTGGGACGAGGCCCAGGCCGAGGGCGAGCGCCTGGGCCAGCCGTGGGAGTTGTGGCAGCACCCGCTCAACCAGGAGGAGAAGAAGCGGCGGGAAGTGGATTCCGTCGTGCCGGGGGCGCTGTGACATGCAGGGCGGGGGGTGATCGCCCACACCCCCCGCCCTGCCCCTTCACCTGGAGGCTTTAACGATGCGTGTTCCGTCGTATCTCGAAGTGGCGAAACAACTTGAGGACACCGGCGAGGCGACCTACATCGACCACCGGCTGACCCCGGTGCCGTTTGGCATCGGCTACGAGGTCAACGGCCCGGACCTGGACGGCGAGCGCTACGACGACCTGGAGAGCGCCCTTGCGGCGATCCGGGCGACCGTGGCCGAGCCTGGGGCCGAGTGCGCGACCTGCGGCGAGCCGTTCGAGGTCGGCCCTTTGGCGACCCCGGAGACGGCCCCCTATTGCTCCTCGCACTGCTACCACCAGGGCCGGGGCGAGCGTTGCCCTGGCCAGTGCGGATTCTGCGACGACAACGAAGCGCCTTGACTCGGCGGCGGTGTCGGCGGTAATATAACCTACGGCCCGGCGGCACGCCTCTTTCCATGATGGGCGACATGGGGAGGGGGTCCGCCGGGCTTTTTAATTTACAACATTGTACTCTTGCATTTCTGCGCCCAGGTGAACTACAATACAGGTGATTTCTCCGTGCCCGTTCTTGGGCACACCTTGGGTAGACCTGGCGGCTTTGCGCCGCCAGGTCGTTTTTTTTGACCGACTTCCCTCCTGGCGTACCTGGCTTCTCAGAGGACGCCCGAATCACTTCAATAGGAGGGTTTAGCGATGTTGCACGGCATTCGGTGGCGCAAGACGGGTGAGTTCGACTTCCAGCCTGCCGACCGCAAGCGGCGGATGGAGCGGGTGTTCATCCAGACCGGCCAGTTGGTGATCGGCCAGGCCCGCTGCCACGTCAACGAGCAACTTGTCGAAGTGGCCGACATTGCGGTGGACGAGGGAATTCTGAAGGACGTTCCCTGTCTGTACTTCCAGTTCCTTGATGCCGACTACGAGGAGGGCGAAGAGGGTGTATAGCTTCCTGCTCAACGACGAGGTTTGCCCCGCCTGTAAGGTCAACCTTACAGGCGAGGGGACCATCAAGGTCGAGGGCAACTTGCAGAGCGTCAACGAGGCGGGCCGCATCGTGGAGAACATCACCGAGGGCGGCAGCGACCTGGACGATACCGACGTGATTCTTGATTTCAAGGCCCCGACCGTGACCTGCGCCGCCTGCGGCGCTGACCTGGACATTAGCTACAACCCGGAAAACTGAGAAAATCTTTTGACCGGGTTGGCGGCTGGCGTACCTGGCAAGGTGTGGAGATCATCAACCGCTTTACGGAGGCAAGAACGATGAGCGTGAAGATGCGGCAGATGGTGGAGAAGCGGATCGCCCGGCGGGTCATCCTCGACGCCCTGGCGGCGGGGTACACCCTGAACGTCAACAACGGGGGCGACGAACACGAGTTGCCCGCCCCGTCCGACAAGGTGAAGGTCATCCTGGGCGCGATGTTCGCCACGGACGACGAACACCTGCTGTTCTACAAGGACGGCAAGCGGGTCGGCTGGGTGTGGTTCATCTACGGAAACTCCGGCTACGACGTGGTTTCCGACTACACCTGCAACCTGGAAGACGTGATGAAGGGCGCGTCCGACCTGGCCGACAAGTACGCCTGATGGCGGTTTACAACTGTCCTGATCCGAAGTAACATCCAATAGCCCGGCCTGGGGGCGTACCCTGGGCCGGGCTGGATGAGAGAGGGAGATTTACCGATGGCAGAGCAGCAAGGGGCGGCGCAGCCCCGTCCCGCAGAGTATGACGACTACGAGCGCAAGCCGGCCTTCCAGCTTGGCCGCTTCAAGAAGAACCTGCACGCCGACTGGAACGAGGAGTTTGGCGAGCTTCTGCTGGGCGTCCTGAACCAGCACGAGGAGCTTCCCAGCCCGCTGTATGCGTTCCGCCAGAAGTTGGACCAGCGGTTGCACGATGGCTACATCGCGCCGCAGCAGGTCCGCCAGGCCAGCTAGGAGGGCAGACCAATGGCCAAGAGCATTCACCTGGCAAGCTGCTTCCCGGCCTGCTGCAACGCAAAGGGCGTGCCGATGACGTTCACCTTCTGCTTGCAGAACGTGACCTGCAAGAAGTGCCTGGAGCGCTGGAACGCCCGTCTGGCCGGGGCCGACTTCGTGGTGGAAGATCACGGCAGCGTGTGGCGTTTTACAGCCTCTAGCGAGGCCGCTGTGGCGTTCTCGGAGGCCAACCTGGACCTGGCCCCCTGGCAGATTCTCGGACGCCCTGGGGGCCTCCAGGGCGATTGCCTGGTCTTCGCCGTGGACCACCGCCCGGCGGCAGCCCTGACCGGGGCGCTGATTGACGAGGGCTTCGTGGTGTACAACCGTTACCAGGAGCCGCTGCGCGTGCTGGACAACCGTACCATCGTGGCAGGAACAGACTCATAAGGATGAGTCCGGGATGGGCGGCGGGTTCAAATCCCGCCGCCCTGCCCGCAACCCCTTTACCCTGGAGGATTTACGATGAGCCTGGCTCATGCGTTCGCCAATGCGGTTTGCTCTGCCCTGCAAGACCAGGAGTTGAGCGCCGCCTTCGACCTGATCGTGGCCCGGTACTTCGAGGAGTACACCGACGCCACCGAGCTTGACCCCACCTTCTACCACGCCCTGCAAACGGTCTTCGACCTGTGCTTCCCGTCCGGCGAGGACGACCGGGGCCGGGACTTCGAGGAAATCGCCAAGAAATCCTGACCGACCCCGCCTCTGGTGTACCTGGCAGGGTGTGGAGATCACAACACTTTACGGAGGGCAACGCGATGGTTTCCCTGTACGTCTTCGAGGAAACCCCTCACCTTTCGACGGATTATCCGGTTCACGCGCTGCGTGTCCATGCCGGGGCCGGCTGCGGCAAGGGCTTCCGGGACGTGGCGGCGATCCTTGAGCCGGACGGCCCCAACCCCTGCCTGGTGCTGTACAAGCCTCTGGGCTGCAACGGGGTGCGGCAAATCCTCGACATGCTGGACCGGCGCAAGGCCGGGCCGACGACCGGCCAGATCATGCGGGCCGAGCGCTGGGACGCCGACCTGCGGCGCATCAGCGAGAGCAAGAAGCAGGTCTGGGGCACCGTCCAGTTCCAGAAGCCGGTTCACGGCTACAAGGTCGGTGATACGGTCGAGGGCATCCTGACCGCCGACCTGGAGGGCTGGACGGTCAACCTGTTCGACTCGTCGGCCACCCGCCGGCAGATCAACGGGCTGAAGCATGACGAAGTGACTTTCACCTTCTGAGAGGCCGAATGTACACGAGCGGTTTTCGTTAGCTCATGGGGCGGCGCACCCTGGAAAGTGCGTGGCCCCACAAGAAACTGCGAGTGCCGGTGCGTGCAGGCAGTGCGTCCTGCCCTGGCCCACCTGGGATCGTGCGTGTCCCCGGAGCCGGAGCCGGCCTTACCGGAGCGTGGAAACCGAGGGCAACCTCATGCGATACACCAGTGGATTCCTTTAGCGTCGGGAACCACGAGAGAGGCCGGGGGCGGGCGTCCCTGCCCCTGGCCTGATAATTCGAGGGCTGCCATGAAGATCATGCGCGACTGCAACTGCTGGGCGTGCCGGACCTGTCCGAAGCGGACGGCCCGGCGCAACGCCGAGGTTCGCCGGGCCAAGAAGCGCGACCGGGCGGCGGCGAAGAAGGGCCTGCCGCCGGTCATCACCAGCTTGACCTATCGGGCCTGAAAAAGTTTTGACCGGGTTCGCCTCTGGCGTACCTGGAAGGGTGTAAGGGGCCAGACGGGTTTCGACGGAGGGAATCAGCAACCTGCTGCTCGTGGTAGGGCAACGCCGAAAAAGGCCCAAGCTAAAGTAGGCGGGCAGGCCGAGTGATAGACCTTCGGACCCCGGTTCAACTCCGGGCTGGTCCACTTCCGGCCCTGCAAACAGGGTAAGCGTGGCGGCAGGTGGCCGTCACCGCCGGGAAAGCAGTGGCTAAGGGCGGCAGAAGGGGTGAGCCGGTTGGACTGGCCTGTTAGCTCACGCAGGCCGACTCAACTGCCCGACTGCCGTACCTGGCCCGCCTTATTCACGGTGTCCGTAGCTCAAGTGGCAGAGCAGCGGTGTGCAGGGGAGTAATTACCCCGTAAGTCCCGTAGGTTGCCGGTTCAAGTCCGGTCGGACACCCTGGCGTCGAGGGTATCAGAGACTCAAGAGGTATACGACCATGAAAAAGGCGGAAATCCTGGCCCATTGGGCGAAGCTGCCCCCTAACCAGGAAGTGAAGCCGGAGCCGGTGCCGTACAAGCACAAGGGCAGCACCTACGACGAATGCGGCATCCGCATCACCGGGACGCGCAAGTTCATCGACTCGGTACTGTCCCGGCTGAAAGACCTGCTGCCCTACGAGGGCGGGGAAACGCGCCTCCAGGTGGTCTACGTTGAGGCCAAGGACCGCAAGACCGGGGCGCTGACCGGAAGCTGGACGGCCTATGTCCAGGTCCACGAGCGGGGGCCAGAGGCGAAGATGATGAACGCCTTCCTGGCCGGGGCGAAAAAGTCCTGACAAAGTTTTGACCGCCTTCGCCTCTGCCGTACCTGGATGGTAGAGGCGAAGGCAACCAACATCACGAGGGCTTTACGATGAGCTTCCAGGTTTGGCTGAATCAGGTGGACAAGGTGCTGCGTGGCATCTGCGGCCTGACCCACAACGATCTGGCGGACCAGACGTGGTTCGACTGGTTCCGCTCCGGCATGACCCCGGCGGAAGCGGCCAACGAGTGCCTGGCCGACGAGGGGTTCCCCTTCGGGGACGAATAGACACCTGCGGGGTCGCCCACCCCGCCCATTTGGAGGGCCTGACAGTGGCCGACGAGAGGCTGACAAAAGAGCAGATCACCGCCAAGTTCCGGGCGGGTGAGATCGACTCCGACACCATGCTGCGGCTGATGGCGGACCTGAACAAGAAGCCGCCGGAGTTTGCCGTGGCCGAGAAGTCCGGCTGGCTGAGCATCTACTTCGACGGGCTGCGATTCCCCACCAGCTTGCCCTACGAAGCCGCCCTGGAGTTGTTCAGCGACGAGAACGTGCGACGGGCGCGTGAGTACCTGGCGGCGAACAAGGGCCGCTTCAAGACGAAGGACGACCGCAAGAAGAAGTGACGCTCACCCTCCGTCGCGCCCCTGGGGATGCCTCCAACGTCGTAGGCTACAAACCCCAGGGGCGTTTTATTTTCAAAATCTTTTGACCGGCCTCGCCGCTGGCGTACCTGGAATAGTGAAGGAGGCCAAACATCATGGCTGCGACGTTTCGTGAGTGCGATCAGTGTGGCGACCTGACACGCCGTAGGTGTCGGGACTGTCGGGAGCCGGTCTGCCAGGGCTGCCATGTCCACGGTCAGTGCGAGAACTGCGTGGACGGCAACACCTTCAACCAGACTGCTGCCAACAGCAGGAACATCAGCTTCTCGCACTATGTCGGGGCCTGCCAGCGGCAGTACCACGGCAGGCGCGAGGACGACGTGGCGTAGGCCGCTGGGATATAGCCCGCCGGGGATATAGCCCATGCGGATATAGCCCCGGCGGGATATAGCCCCGCCCCTTTTAGGAGCTTTAACGTGGCAAAGCAAGACCTGACCCAGCGCCAAGAGGCGCAGTTCTACCTGGAGCGCGTCCTGCGCGACCTGGCCCTGTCCACCGGCGACCACTACAACGCCCGCAGTGTCGCCACCCAGGCCCAGCTTTTCCTCAACGACTGCCCGGCCTCCAAGGGCCTCACGGCGTCCCACTTCTACGCAATCGCCTCCCTGGTCGAGCGCTGCGTCTTCCGGGCGCTCAACATCGACACCAGCAAGACCCGGCTTGAGAACGAAATGAGCATCCGGCGCAAGCTGGAAGCCTACGAGCAGGGGCCGACCATTGACGAACTGCTCGCCCAGGAGCAGCCGGAATAGTCAACAAAATCTTGACCGGCTCGCCCTCTGCCGTACCTGGAGGGGTGAAAGGAGGGCGAACGATGTTCGACCGAATCAAGGTTGGCTCACGAGTGACGATCCTGGTGCCCAACGGCCAGCGGATCAACTGGCAGACCCGCAAGGTGGAGCAGGAGTGGAAGGAGTCCACCGGGCGGGCTGTGATGCGTGGCCCGGCGGGCTGGGTGCTGAACATGGGCGGGCGCTTCGGCACGCCTGGCGTGGCCACCCCGGAGAACGTGGTGGCCGTCAACGGCAAGCGAAACTGACAAGAAAATTCTGACCGCCAGGTGCGCTGGTGTACCTGGCTGGTCAGAACCCCTTACCCCAGGAGCTTTACAGATGAAGCCGATCAAGACCCTGAGCGCGTCGGTCAACGTCAACACCCTGTCCGCCGTGGTGCGGTACATCCGCAACGAGCGGGGGCGCAAGGTCGGCGTGGCGACCGAGATCGAGGTCCGCATGGGCGGCTGCCTGCTGGGCAAGGCCACCCTGGGCGGGCGCTACAGCCAGGACCAGGCGCTTGCGGAGTTCCGCAAGGCCCCGGCCCGCTTCGGCTGGAAGCAGGCCGTGCCGTCGCCGTGCAGCGACGTGTTCATCGGCCTGGGGCCGGTGGCCGTGGCCCGCCTCTTGGACCTGCCGGGCGTGGCGACCCCGGTGAGCGCCCTGGCCTTGTTCCAGGCCAGCCCGGAGCGCTTCGAGCGCTGCGAGGGCTTCGAGATCGCCCTGCGGCTGGGCCTCGTGCGGGCGGCAGCCTGACGGGCGGGGCGGTCAAGAATTATCAACTAATTCTTGACCGCCCCGGCCTCTGGCGTACCTGGCTAGGTGTGGAGATCATCAACCCCGTTCGAGGATTTACGATGTACCGCTATCGCTGTGAGAAGGGAACGACCCGCCAGGCCCGCCCGATGTTCGCCAAGTGCGCCAAGCTGGGGAACATCCTCAGCATCGAGGGCCGGCGCTACCGGAGCAACGGTATCACGCAGGAGCGTGTCTACGTCATCGGGACGCACGGCACGGCTCGCTTCTCCGGCCTGTGCTGGGGATATGGTGGCGAGGGGCCGAGGGGCCTGCGCGACCTGCTCCTGTTCCTGGGCCTGAACAGCATCCTGGCCGAGCAGGTTGCCTTCAAGGCCCCCCGGCACGAGACGCTGGGGACCGACTGGAGCATCAAGGTGGGCCGCAACGAGAGCGGCCTGCCCATCGCCCTGGCGTTCCATCACGCCGACGAGATCGAAACCACTTACTACAGCAGCGCTTACTTCCTGGCCGTGCGGCCTGTGGCGTTGCTGGCAATCGACTGAGGAGGGATCATGCAGAAGCGTGGCCGAGGTCGGCCCCCGGTCTTCACCGGGGCGCTGGCCTCCCAGGTTGTGAAGGTCATTCGCAAGTACGGCATCACTCACGGCCAAACGCACCTGGCCGAGCAGGGCATCAAGGTCAGCCGGCCCACCCTGGGCAAGCTGGCCAAGGGCGCAGGCATCGAACTGCACCCAGGCCGACCCAAGCTGGCAGCCTGAACTATTGTACACTAGCCCCTGGGCGCAGCCCAGGGGCTTCGCCCCACGCCTCCCTACGGTGTACACTGTTGTAAGTTTTCATTTCACCATTGTACTCCGGGGCCTGCGGCCCCCTGGTGTACTGCCGTACACCAGTTTTTTCTTGCGCATTTTTTTGACCGAGCGCGCTTCTCGCGTACCTGTCTCATTGTCCGAAACGACAAGCCCCTGACCGGGGCGACCGCCAAAAGGGTGCGGAGGGGATCGAAAGAGTCCTGCCGAGGCAGGACCGCCACGAATAAGGGAGCGCTGTAGGTCGAAGCCTGGGCGTGCGCACGAGCCAGGAAGAGGACACAAGCGAGCCGAATAAGTGCAATCCCTGTGGTGCGGCATCTGCGGCGTTAGTCAGTCACCCCCTGACGGATGGGTGCGCGACCCTGCGAGACGGCCTCAAGCCTAGGCGCTCGCAGGGTCGATCTATCCTGGCGTAGCTCAACGGGAGAGCAAGGCAAGCGCTGGTTGCGGGTTCGACTCCCGCCCTTCGGGTAGCTCAACGGGAGAGCAGGCGTTGCCGTGGTTGCTGGTTCGATTCCAGCCGCCGGGACTTTTTGGAAACAAAATCTTGACCACTCGCGCCGCTGGCGCACCTGGCTTTGTGAAGCCCGCATCACTCAACTTTACAGGAGCTTGACCTATGGCGTTCATCACCATCACCGCCCGTTTCGCTGGCGTCTGCAAGCGGTGCGGCGGTGCGATCCAGCCCGGCCAGCGCATCCGCTGGATGAAGGGCCGCAAGGGCATGACGTACCACCTGCAAGCGCAGTGCGGCAACCCCGAACTGGCGCACGATGACCCCGGCTACCTGAAGGGCGGGAACTACCAGGACAACCCCTGCCCCCGCCGGCGCAGCCACGACGACATTGCCCGTGAGGGCGGGTATGAGGACACAATGGGCGTCAGCCCGGACGCGCTGGAGGCGTGGCGCAACGGCGGCGACTACAACGACGAACCGCCGGACGTGGATTTTTGAAAGAAAATCTTGACCGGGTTCGCCTCTGGCGTACCCGGTTAAGTGTAAGGAGCAACAACATTCGGCGTGAGGGGGCTGGCCCGGCCCCATGTCTTCCCTGCGACTTCTCGGAGATTTAGCGATGAATCACTCGGTCAGCATCACCGTCCCCTCGACCGTGGGCGTCAATCAGCCGGCCCCGGCGGAACTGGTGGCGGAATACATCGAAAAGGCCATGCGTCTGCTGGCCGTCTGCTTCGGCGGGTTCACCGCCCTGCCCGGCAAGGGCGGCTACATGAGCGACAACTTCGGCCTCGTGGTCGAAAACGTCATGGTGGTTTCCGCTCACTTTGACGAAGAGAGCGCCGGCAAGGTCAGCCAGGTGCGGGCGCTGGCCGCAGAGATTGCGGAGGGGATGAGTCAGGAATGCGTGGCCGTCACGGTTGACGGGCGCATGGAACTGATCGCCAAGCGTGCGGCCTAAGCTACTAATGAGATGCGCTGAGTATTCAATACTCAGCGCATCTCAAATGAGCAAAGCGCATCGCACAATTGAGACGCGCATTGTGCGCAATTGCGCAAGCAATTAAAGATCGAAAAACTCTTTTGAGAAAACTTCGCGCGACACCCCTGGGAGAGTACAATGTCATAGCCATGTCGGCCTCTTTTCTTTTATTTCTTCCATTTCCAGAAATTCCCGCCCCAGGAATTCCAAGGCCCCAGCCAAAAATTCTGACACCCCTTATTTCCCAAAAATCGCCGCCGCCAAAAATTCCCAAACCCTGCAAGTATAAATAGCGGCATGACTTACCTGAGTCTGCTGGCGATCATCCGCTCTGAAGACCCCGTTTATATTGAGGAATGGGTCAACCACCACCGGGGCCACGGCGTCGAGCATTTTTATCTGCTCGACCACGTTCCCAACCCCGTGCCGATTCCCGCCCTGAAGAACGTGACGGTGATCGAGGTTCCCAGCCCCCGCCGCCAGAACCAATATTATTTCGAGGCGTTGCAGGCCATCCATGCCCGCTGGTGTTTGGTCATTGACGCCGACGAGTTCCTGGTCGCCGCCCGGCCCCTGGCGGACATCCTGCCCGACTACGAGGACTTCGACGGCCTGGGGGTCCACTGGCTGATGTTCGGCAGCAGCCGCCGCAAGGAAAAGGTCTACCCCGTCCACGGCGTCCGCCACTG
>Ga0306920_100003178_pt1 | contig 20816 bp, 14 predicted proteins | sample flu12Cox44000170_FD_204666 | JGI IMG/M metagenome (GOLD analysis project Ga0306920, IMG submission 204666) | Lab enrichment of tropical soil microbial communities from Luquillo Experimental Forest, Puerto Rico - flux4day.12C.oxic.44.000.170 (v2)... | ecosystem: Environmental > Terrestrial >... | reverse complement strand
GCTGGGCGTGGGCGGTGAGCTGATTCCCACGGAGGCGTTGGAGTGCAAGCAGGAAGAGCGCATTCACGAGCTCGCACGCCGGTTTCTCGCAAGAATCAAGGAGGCCCGAAGCCGCCTGGCGGCGCATTAGGAATTCTAGGCTAGCCTCGGATACGCGGCTTGCGTGCAGCTCTAACTGATTTGCCCGCGGGCTGCTGCTATGCTTTTTCCGTGGCCAAGAACTCTGCCGCGACCAACCGAGTTGCGAACGCCGGCCTCTGTGCCGATTGTATCCACGCCCGTTCGGTCAAATCCGAACGCGGATCGGTGTTTCTTCTCTGCGAACTCTCTGCCCGCGATTCGAAGTTTCCCAAATATCCGCGGCTTCCCGTTCTCTCCTGCAGTGGCTATAAGAAGAAGGATGTAACTGGCTAAATCGAAGCTCAAACTTGTCGGCTCAATCGATAAATCTTCACGGATGAATTTCGCGCCAAACACCCCGGCTAGGGGGGACGCGCGGGCTCCGAAGCGCACGCTAGGCGTCCCGAAGTCCGGCAAAGTCAACGGCGCACAGCTTGATCGAGCCCCTTAAACCACAATTAGCCCCGCCCCTTGTCGCGAGCGACGCAAAAAAAGCAGGGCGTCTCGGCGCGACGCCCTGCCAGTCAAACCAACAAGAAAATGGAAGATTACAGCGGCCGCTGGCTAGCTTATTACGGCTGCTGCGGTTGCTGTGTCTGCGGTTGCTGTGTCTGTGGTTGCTGTGGCTGCGGTTGCGGTGACTGCGGCTGTTCTGGCTGTGGATTCGGCCGGTTCGGGTCTGCCGGTGCGGTGGTAGTGGTAGTAGCGGAAACCGGCGTCAGAGTCGCCCCGCCCGCGCTGGCCGAGGCCAGCTCGGACTCCTTGTACTTTGGCGCGCTGATGTACCCGTGAGCCGTATTCTTGCCGATCTTGTTTACCACGATTTGCACAGGCTGCCCGCTGCTTTCCGTATGGATCCAGATGGGTTCGTAGAGATTCACTCTCTTCTTGCCGAGTTGCTTGTCGTCGACAACCATCATCAGGTCATAGTTCATGTGCTTGGCATCGGTCCTGCGCAGCGACACCGTGATCGGGCCGAAGCGCTGGAACTGCCTGGACTTTTGCAGGTCAAATTCAAAGTAACTTCGCTCGCCACGCTTCTCGAGCACGACCAATTCATCGTGTGTTTTGGCGATCGAGCCGTTGAGCTCGTCTTTCGTGGAGGTGAGGCTGGTTTCGAGATCGGTCCGGTTCTTGGCAACCAGGTCCTGCGTTTCCTTCAACTGTTTCCCTTGGTCGTCCAGTTCTGCCTGCAGTTGTTTGTAGCGCTTGTCCGGGCGCTTGCCTCCCGGCGACGCTTGGGTCTTTTGTTGCGCAGCCGCCGCTTGCTCCGTTGCCTGCTGCTGGGCCGTGGCCATGTCATTCAGCTTTGAGTTCACGGTGTTGAGCTGGCCCTGCAGCTGGTCGATCGTGGCGCTGGCCGCCGTTTGCTGGGCCGTTAAATGCCCGACCGCGATTTGTTGCCGGTAGCCGTAGCCAAAGGCAAAGGCGGCCACGACTAACAGCGCCACTGCGCCGATCAGCAGCCCGCGGTTAATTCCCGTCGGGCGAAATTCCCATCCGCTATCTTGATGCTCTTGGTTCCCTAGATTCTCGTCCATCCTCAATTCCTCCTCGATTTTCTCGGCTCTCTCGGGCCGCACCGTCTCGCTTAGGTTAAATCCCGCTGCAGGATGCACTCCGCCCTAAGCTTCGAATTATTTACTGCAAAGAAGTGGCCCAAACCGGCAATTCAGGCCTGTGGCTAACCCCCACACCGACAATGACTAACAGGTTGAACAGTTGAGAATGTAGGGGGTTTCCTGGTACTAGTCCTTGCAAATTTGTCCTCGTTTGGCGCGACTTTCCACAGTCCAAGATGGGCACACTCTCTTGCCCCGGGGGACTTGCCGCTTTCCTGCCTGTTTCGTTGCCGCAGGCCTACCCGTATGTTAGCATCCGCCCTGAAAGAAGAGCGTTCCAGGGGATCTTTCGATTCTCCTTCGCCTCCGCCGCCCGGAGACCCAGGGAAGAGAAACCGCTTCGCGTCTGGTGAACGACGGCGCGCTCTTCCTCCTAACTAAGTTGACAATTCGTTCAGGCGCAAGCCCGCGCTTGAAACCAGGTGCCGGACTTTCGTCACAAAAAAGGAGAGTTCGCATGAAATCCTATCTCACCAAGGACATCCGAAACGTTGGCATTGTAGGTCACGGCGGCACCGGAAAGACGCAACTGGTGTCGTCGTTGCTGTATACCGCGGGCATGACGCCGCGGTGGGGAAAAGTTGCGGATGGCAGCGCCACGACCGACTGGGACGACGAGGAGGTGGTGCGAAAAATATCCATTCAGACGGGCCTCGCTTACGCCGAGTGGCCCGCGACGCCGACCGGCCCCTCTGGCTCGTCCGACAAAGTGAAGGTCAATTTTATCGACCTCCCCGGCTATTCCACGTTCATCACCGAAGCGAAAGCTTCGCTGATTGCGGCCGATGCCGCGCTGATCATTGTGGACGCGCACGTGGGCGTGCAGGTCACCACGGAAAAGGTCTGGGATTACTGCACCGAGTACGACATTCCCCGCGCCTTCGTGCTCACCTGGATGGATCGCGAACTTTCCAGTTTCGAGCGTTCGATGGAATCGCTGACGGACGTTTTTGGCCGCAATGTTGTCGCCTTGCAATTGCCGATTGGCTCGGAAAAAGGATTTCGCGGCGTCATCGACCTGGTGGCCATGAAGGCCCACACCTACAAGCCGGACGGCGATGGCAAGCCCACGATCGAAGAGATTCCCGCCGCGCTGGCTGACGAAGCCAAGGAAGCGCACGAAAAGCTAGTGGAAATGATCGCCGAGGGCGACGACGCGATGATGGAGGAATTCTTCCGCGAAGGTACGATTCCCATCCAGGATTTGATTCCCGCGGTCCGCAAAGCCATCGTTGCGGAAAAAATCTTTCCGGTCTTGATGACCTCCGCGCTGCACAACGTTGGGACCGCCAGCCTGCTCACCTTCCTGGCCGATGCGTTTCCTCATCCGGACGAGCACGCGCAGGTTGGTTATAAAGAACCCGGCGGAAAGGGCGACCGGGTCGAGCGCAAATACGACGACGCCCAGCCGGTTTCCCTCTTCGTGTTTAAGACGCTCGCCGATCCGTTCGCCGGGCGCATCAACTATTTCAAGGTGAAGAGCGGCGTGCTGAAAAACGACGCCACGCTTCAGAACTACAACCGCAATGTTTCAGAACGCCTTCAGCATATTCAAGTTGTGCAAGGAAAGCAGCTCACCGAAGCCGGCGAGCTGCATGCCGGCGACATCGGTGCTATCGCCAAGCTGAAAGAAACAACCACCAGCGAAACAATCGGGGACAAAGCTGCGCCGATTTACTACACGGCGGCACGTCTGCCGGAGCCGTCTATCACCTTTGCCATTGAACCCAAGAGCCGGGCTGACGAAGACAAGATCGGTGTGGCCATTCACAAAATTCTCGAAGAAGACGGCGCGCTCCGTTTTTCGCGCGACACGCAGACGAAAGAATTTTTGCTTGCCGGCTCCGGCCAGCAGCACATCGAAGTCGTCGTTGCCAAGCTTCAGAAGCGCTACAACGTCAATCTCACGCTGAAGCCTCCCAAGGTTCCCTACCGTGAAACCATTCGCGGCAAGGCCGACGCCGAAGGCAAGCACAAAAAACAGTCGGGCGGACACGGCCAGTTTGGCGTGTGCCGGATCAAGATGGAGCCCATCGAGCGTGGCAAGGGCATCGAGTTTGTCGACGATATTTTCGGCGGCGCGATCCCGAAAAACTGGATTCCGTCGGTCGAGAAGGGCATTCGCGATTCCGCCGCGCGCGGCTACCTCGCGGGGTTTCCCGTGACCGATTTCCGCGCCATTCTCTACGATGGCAAATATCACGACGTGGATTCGTCGGATATTGCGTTCAAGATTGCCGGATCGCTGGCGTTCAAGGAGGCCATGAAACAGGCGCGGCCGGCGTTGCTTGAGCCCATCATGAACGTGGAAGTCTACGCGCCGGACCAATACTCCGGGGACCTGATGGGCGACCTTAGCTCGCGGCGGGGCCGCATTTCCGGCAGCGAAACGCGCGGTCACAACGTCATCATCAAGGGCCAGGTGCCACTCGCCGAGATGCTGAGTTACGCGACCGACCTCACTTCCAAAACGCAAGGTCGCGCCAGCTATTCGATGGAGTTCTCTCACTACGACTATGTGCCGAACGAATTGGCGGAAAAGGTGATCGCGGTCCACAAAGCGGCCCACGGGGAAGCCCTCGTCGAAGAAGAGGCCTGACCACTCTCCTAGGTCGTGCCCTTCTTGCCTAAGGGTCATCCCAACCCTCGGTGCGGTCTGCCGCGGTCCGAGGCCAGGGGTTCTGCTTTTTTGTTTTACCTCGGGCGAATGAGGCGTTTATGGCCACCTTGGCAGCTACAATCAGCGAAACGACGCCAGCCGTACGCGAGACCACGCCGGCAGTTGCCGGGTCCCCGCGCAATGTCGCCGTGGACGCTTACCGCGGCATGGTCATGCTGTTGATGATGGCCGAGGTTCTCGAGCTTTCGCGCGTGTCAGCGGCGTACCCGACGAGCCTGTTCTGGAAAATTCTGGCTTACAACCAGACGCACGTGGAGTGGTTTGGCTGCTCTTTGCACGACACGATTCAGCCGGGCTTCTCTTTTCTGGTTGGCGTGGCGCTGCCGTATTCCCTTGCCAGCCGCATGGCCAAGGGAACGCGCTTCGCTGAGCTATTTTGGCATGCACTGTGGCGATCCTTCGTGCTGGTTGCTCTGGGCGTATTTCTCCGCTCCATGGATCATTCGATAACCTATTTCACTTTCGAAGACACACTCTCACAGATCGGCTTTGGATACCCGTTTCTGTTCGTGCTGGGATACTGTTCCTCGAAGGCGCGATCCCTCAAGTGGGTTTGGACGTCGCTTGGATGCCTTCTGTTCGCCTACTGGCTGGCTTGGGCCTGGTATCCCGCGGCTCCCGCAAATTTCGACTGGCAAAGCGTGGGCGTTTCCTCGGCGTGGAACATCCAGCACAACTTCACTGGATTCGCCGCGCACTGGAACAAAAACTACAATCTCGGAAACCGCTTCGACCAGTGGTTCCTGAACCTGTTCCCGCGCGAACAGCCCTTTGTCTACAACGAGGGTGGCTACCTGACGCTGAGTTTCATTCCTACGCTGGGAACCATGATCCTTGGTTTGATCGCCGGCCGCTGGCTGCGCGAATCGCGTTCCGGTGAGTCCCGGCCCTTTGAGGCGCGACCGCTTGAGTCCCGGCCCACGGTCCCGATGAACAAGTTGCTCATCGCTGGCTTGTCCGGAATTGTTCTGGGTCTGGCGCTGCATTACTCGAACATTTGCCCGGTGGTGAAGCGCATTTGGACGCCCTCGTGGACCATCTTTAGCGGAGGTATTTGCTTTTTGTTTCTCGCCGCATACAGTTGGGTGATCGAAGTAAAAGGCTTCAAGAAATGGGCGTTCCCGCTGTTGGTTGTCGGTATGAACTCGATCGTGGCCTACTGCATTGCGCACTTTTTGGAAGGGTTTCTGGACAGCACCCTGCGCATCCACCTGGGTCCCAATTTCTTTCGGTTCGCCGGCGCAGGGCTTGAACCGTTCTTCCGCGGCGCGGTCATTCTGCTGTGTTATTGGCTCATCCTGTTCTGGATGTATCGCCGCAAACTTTTCCTGAAAATCTGAACTGCGGAACCCCTCGCACCGGGTGGTACAATACGCCCTCGAAGGTTTAGCCGAAACCGGTATGTCCAGGCGATTTCACTCTCTTCTCGCCGCCGCTTTGTCGCTTCCCGCGCTCGTTGTGGCACAACAAGCGGGCGTGCACAATTCCGGGGCTTGGTCGGGCACCATCGTTTACAGCAGTTGCAACGCCGACGAGGCGTTCAATGAATCCCGGGAATGTTTCCGAGCCGCACCGGGCGCGAAACTGTCTCTCTACGACGACACCAACCGCCTAATGTACAGCCTTGTGCCGCAAGAGCTGGCTGCGGCTCATCTGGGCGACAGCGTCACGGTGCGCGGGACTCTCGATGGCGAGACGATTCATGCCTATTCGCTGGAACTAATGTCCATCGGCCTCGCCGTTGGTCAACAGGCGCCGAACTTCTCACTGCACGACCAGTTTGGACGGATCGAGACCCTGGATTCCCTGAAGGGCGCGAACGGCACGGTTTTGCTCTTTTTCCGATCCGCGGACTGGTGACCGTTCTGCAAGGGGCAACTGGTCGAGTTGCAAAGCGCCGTGCCGCGATTCGAGAAGCAAGGGCTCAAGTTCGCGGCCATCAGCTATGACTCGGAAGAAATCCTGAAATTTTTCTCCGAGCTCCACAAGATCGACTACCCGATGCTCGCGGACCCGGGCTCAAAGGTCATCCGCGCTTACAGCGTCTTCAATGAGGAAGCCACGGGAATGCAGAAGGGTTTTGCGCGCCCCGGATATTTCTTCATCGATACTCACGGCATCATTCGAGAAAAATTCTTCGAAGCCAAATACCGGGAGCGGCTGACCGGCAATAGCCTGCTTTCCAAACTCTTTCCGGAACTGGGCGAGGAAGTCGTGGACACGGTGGAAGCCCCGCATCTTCAAGTCGCTCTTGAACAATCCGACCGCGCTGCGGTTGCCGGCGCGCGTATTACGTTAGCCGCGGAGATTCGTCTCCCTCAGGACGTGCACGTATACGCACCAGGCGTGCAAGGCTACAAGCCCATCCGGCTGGTGATCGACCCGATGCCACAAATGGCATTCCCGCCCGCAGTCTATCCGCCGTCCAAAATTCTCTATTTGCCGGCAATCAAGGAGAAGGTGCCCGTCTTTGAAGGAACCCTCCGCATCAGCCAGGATGTGAAAGTCAGTTCCTCGGCGGAGTTCTGGGGCTCGCTCGGGAAGGAGGGGAAGACCTTCACGATTTCCGGAAGGCTGGAATACCAGCCTTGTGACAAGACCATTTGCTACTTGCCCACCTCGGTTCCGCTCGAATGGCAAATCCAAGTATTTCCTTTGGATCGCACCCGCGCCCCGGTGGAAATTCGCCACAAGTAGAGAAGGATTTTCGCGAGCCGCCCAATTTGTCTAGCCAGGCGCCCATCTGAGAGATGCTTTTTTCTCGAGAATGGGCGCAAACTGATGGTCATGAAAACTGGAAAACCTCCCAAACCCGCCTTCGAGGCCGGGTCTGGTCCCCAGACGAAGGATGGCACGCGAAGTAAGGCACGCTCGCCGAGCAAGCTCGGGCCGCAAACCAAAGCCATTCATAGCGGGGAGCCGGAGCGCCACGGTGTGAACGGTCCGGTCGTCACGGAAATTATCCGCACCTCGACCTTCACTTTTTCCAGCACGGAAGAAATGAAAGAGTGGGCCGAGGGCAAGAACAAGGCCTACATCTACACGCGCTACGGCAATCCCACGCTGAGTGTTGCGGAAAGGAAGATTGCCGCGCTCGAAGGCGCGGAGGCAGCGGTGGTGGCCGCTTCGGGCATGGCGGCGATCTCCTCCTCGCTCCTGGCGGTGCTGAAGGCCGGGGACGAGTTGATCTCCACAGCGCAACTCTACGGCGGAACGTACCGGCTCATGCGCGATGTGTTCCCCAACATGGGCATTGCGGTTCACCACGTTCAGCCCGATCTTTGCGGCATCGAAAAGGTCGTTAACCAACGCACGCGCGCTCTGTACGTCGAAACGCCGACCAATCCGACGTTGCGTTTGGTGGACATTGAAAAGGCCGTTGCTTTCGCCAAGAAGCACAACCTCGTCTCGCTGATCGACAACACGTTTGCCACTCCGGTGCTCCAGAACCCCATCGCGCTTGGCTACGACATGGTGGTGCACAGCGCGACCAAAGCGCTGGCCGGCCACTCGGATATTCTTGCGGGTGTCTCCGCGGGCGGCCAAGCGTGGATGGATAAAGTGCGCCAGATGATCATTTATCTGGGCGGGTCGATGGATCCCGGCGCGGCTTATCTGCTGATTCGCGGTATCAAGACGCTGGGCGTGCGCGTCGAGCGGCAATGCGAGAACGCCATGGCCGTGGCGACCTTTTTGGAAAAGCATCCGAAAGTCGAGCGGGTGCATTATCCGGGGCTGTCGTCCCACCCGGATCACCAGCTCGCGAAGAAACAGATGCGTGGGTTTGGTTCGATGCTGGCGTTTGATACGAAAGGCGGGTTACCGGCAGCGCGGCGCTTCTGCGATCGCGTGCGATTGTTTTTGCTGGCGGCAAGCCTGGGCGGGGTCGAGTCGCTGGTGATTCTGCCGATTTACAGCTCGCACTACAACATGAGCGATGAGGAGTTGAAGCGCGCCGGCGTCAGCCCGGGGACCGTGCGGGTTTCCACGGGATTGGAAGACAAAGAGGATTTGATCGAAGATTTGAAGCAGGCGCTCGAGTGAAGTGCTTCGCGATTGCTGACTTGTGACTCGTGCCACCACAGGAGCGGCGACGGCGCTCGCGGCTCTTGCTTGTTTACCCTGCCCCTTACCAGGTGGGGCAAACGGTTTCACCTTCCTCAACACCCTGAGGTCAAGCTGGTTCGGCGCAAACCTAGCTAGCCGTGTCAGATGCGCGCACGTTTACTGGACGATGTGAATATCGACGTTTTGCCCGGAGGCATACTGTGAGAGCAGTGTCGAGAGGCGTTCGGTCCAGCGGTCCAGGCCCTCGGTCCCGCCGAAGGAGACGATGACGGCGAGAATCCCCTCGGTTTTTGAAGTGACCATGGTGCGCTCGGAATCGCTGGTCGCGCTGCCATGAGGACCTTGGTCATCCGCGAAAAGCGGCAGACCCTCGAGATTCAAATCATATTTGCCAATGCCCTTGTAGGTTTCACCCGCTCGCCCCGCGCGAAAAACGACGTCACCCTGCACATGCGCTGCGTCGTACAAGCCCACCGGAAGGCGGCTTTCAACGGAGACCAGATTGATGATGTCCACGACGGCGTTGATGTCCGGCAAGCCTTTGCCCGCAACCACGCGGCGGAGGAGCGCCTCGGCCGAGCCGCGATAGCGCGCGGGATCTTTCCCCAGCGCTTTGTAGGCCCGCCGGGTTATTTCGATTTGCGGAGATTCCAATACGCCGCGCGGGAAAGGCAGGCGCTCGATTTCCAGGGCGCGCGCTTTTATCTCGTCGAGCAACGCCTCCGGCGACGGGCCGGCTTTCACGCGCGCTGTCAGGCAGCCTAAAGCGGCGCGCGGGCATTTGTTCTTTAAACCTGTGTCAATTTGAACTTTCACTTTGCGTGCGAATCTACCTCACCCATTCTATTGGATGCACGGAGATTCCTCTGCGGAGAAGGGAAGATGCGCGAGCTTGCCGAGTCTACCAGACACACCACAGCGGATCAGGCCATGCGTGCAATAGCCTTCTTCATGTTCTCTCCTCTCAGCTTGATGATCGCGGAGAAGTATCTGGTCGGCAAACGCGTCTCGTCACAAAACCCTTTCTTGACCGGTCTGCTTACTTCTTCTTTCCGAACGCCCGGATGAACGCTATCAGGTCCTTTACCTGGTCCGCGGAGAGCGTCTTAAAGGGTGGCATCTTGCCTTTGCCGGACGTGATGGCGGCGCTCAAATCCGCATCGCTCATCTTCTGGACTTCCTCGGACGAGAAATCCTTCACCTTCGTCATCTTGCCTGTGGCCGTTTGGCCCTTGCCATCCGGTCCATGGCACATCGCGCACTTTGCTTTATACGTCGCTTCAGCAGCAGCGGTGTCCGCCCTTGCCGGTCGATCCAGGAAAACAATCGTTGTCAGCACAACGGCGATGACCGTGATTCCTGCGATCCAACTGGTTGTCTTGCGCATGTTTTCTTCCTCCTGCGCCTGGTGGATGCCCGGCGCATTTGTTGTCAAGTTGTACTATGGCCAGATGGCCCGCGTCCCCGTCGGTCACTACATAAACAGTTTTTCCCTTCAGGGCCAGAAGCTGCCGTCGAGCAAGAGCTCGATGAGTTTTCACATACTGATAATGATAGCTGACACAAGTTTTGCACTGCGACGAACATCACTTCGCAGCGTGACAGCACCCGGCCCTACCCTGCGATGCTCCCCTGTTTGCGTTTGACGCATTAGAATCAGAATGCGTATTTGACGGACAGCGTGACCAAGTTGCCGCGGAAATTTCGCGGCGCAAGCAGATCCTGCGAGATGATCGCACCTGTCGCGGCGCTCACCGTGGGATCCTCATGATAACCGTAGTAGTCCCAGTAAGCTTTCCCGGTCCAGTTCTTTGCGAAATGGTAGTCCAGGCCGCCGAAAGGATGCAGCCACTTCGAATCGAGCGGGCCGGAGGGCACCTGGGGAGTAATCACCAGAAGCGCTGAGCCGGTGGTGCCCGTCAAGTTCGCACCGAGGTGCGCCGTCAGCCGGTGCACCGGAGTCAGGCTCAAGTCGAAATAGCCGTACTGGGAGTTGTTGGTGTAAGTGGAAAGCTGCTGCTGCAACCCTGTCACGCCCGGGCAACTTACCGTGGAGGGGCCGGTGGGAGCGGCGCTGCTGACGAAGCAGATTAATATTTGCGAGAAGACGTCGTTGTAAGCATAGCCAATTTCCAGTCCGATCTTGTCCTTGGGCTGGAGAATCGCCGAGATGCCGTAAGTGCGGTTGTGCTGGAGGTTGTTTACATTTTCGACGTTGTTCCGCGCTTCTGAAATCAGGGCATTGCTGTTCAAGTTCAGCCAGCTGGTCAGGGCATACTTTGCTCGCACGCGGTATTCCTGTGACTCTCGCGGGCTGATGCGCGTAAACGATCGATCCGCACTGAAAAGTTCGGTGTCAAAACTGATCTGCAACTTCGGGCTGGGCCGCGCCCAGATGCCGAACAATCCGGAGAACTCGTTGATCGGCGGGACCACGTCTGACGCGGGGACAAACGCCGGCACAGAAAGAAAACTGATGGAGGAGTCCGAGTTCAGCGTGCAACCGGCAGGAAGGTTGGCTTGCGAAACGGGATTCGCCGGATTCACCGGGGCGCAGGCTCCGCGCGCCGCGAGAGCTGCCGTTGGGCCCGGGTAAAAAACCTGGTTCAGAGTCTCATAGAAATTGTCGGCAATGATGCGATAGCGGTAGCGAAATCCGACGCGCGCCCCCAGTTTTTGGGAAAACCGGTAGTCGACTTCCGCGAGATTCATTCGCTGTTGCTTCTTGTCGAGATGGCAGCCGTAGCAAAGTGCCGGTTGGCTTGCCTTTAGGAGGAACTGACCCTCTTTCGCATGATGGGGGTCGTGACAGTCGGTGCAGGCCACCCCGTTCTGGAGGTGCACCGAACGCCCGTAATTGCTGTGCTCCTCGCCGTACTCGTGACAGCCAAGGCAGCGCTGGCTGAGCTCTGAGGCTGAGGCTCCCTTAAACGCAAAAATCTTGGTCTTGTCGCCGCCGCCTTCCACGTGGGCTTTGCCCGGCCCGTGACATGCCTCGCAACCATGCCTCTTCGGACCTTTGTATCGAGAGTGGTTACGAAGTGCGGCGAGTCCTCAAAATTCTTGTAAAAACCCTTCGACGGCAGGTCCTCGTGGCAGGTTTTGCAGGTTTCGCTCCCTACATAGTCACCAATAAGGGCGGCCGGCGCCGCAGCCTCGGGCTGTTCCTGCCCGCCCGCCGGTTTGGCGGCGTCCTGGGCTGGCGGTCTTGCACCCAGGCGAGCCGCCAAGCCAAACCAGAGCGAAATGAGCAGAATGGTGAGGAGTGAGCTTCGAGTCGCGCCTAGTATCCTGGACATGGCTCCTCCTTGATCAAGCCGATATCTACCAGCGATTGAAAATGCCCTTGTTCGTTTGCCCCGATGTTGCCAGTGGCAAACGACAAAGGCGATGATTGTCGTCACTAAGCGCGGTGACCTCAGAACAGACCTGCTCTGTCGCCGGTTGGTTCGATCTGCGAGTATTGGTGTCCCCAGTTTCAAGGCTCCCCGCACTTGGCTCGCCCCGCCAATCAAGGAATCTTTGAAGAAGAGTTTGAGGGCCGTGTGCAAATGGGGCGGGTGACGCTAAAGATCAAGTGACTAGGTACTTTCTTGCTTAATACCTCGACGGGGGGAAGGGACGTCCAGATGCGTAAGGGAGGGCATGCGAAGAGATTGAACCGTACTCATCCATTCTGAGACCGCCCTCCTATCCAAGAGCAGCTTTTGGTCCAGAACAGAGGTTTGCGACGACCGTAGCAAAACTGCTTGAGTTGCTCAACCCAGTCAAAACCCGGTTGCCCAAGCTGCGGTTCGCCCACCCAAGTGTGCTAGAGTTAGGGAGCGACAGGCCCGTAGCTCAGTTGGTTAGAGCGCTTCCTTGACACGGAAGAGGTCAGAGGTTCGAGTCCTCCCGGGCCTACCATTCTAGCTTGGCGTTCCCGTGAGACTAGTACGACAAGGCCCCGGATTTCTGTTTGGTCTTGGCCGATGGGGAATTTGCCTTCGCTGGCTGCCCGGCTCTGGCTTCCTGATAGGCGGTAAACTCCTCGTAGTTGCCTTTGAAATCCTCGATCTTGCCGTTGTGGAAGTGCCAGATGCGCGTCGCTACTTCGTCAATCACGTCGTGGTCGTGCGTGACGAACAGTACCGTGCCGTCGTAACGCTGCAGCGCGATGTTCAGCGCGTTGATGGATTCGAGGTCGAGGTGGTTGGTCGGTTCGTCGAGCACCAGGAAATTCGGCTTTTGCAGCATGAGGCGGCAGAAAATCATGCGCGCTCTTTCGCCCCCGGAAAGGGTAGTTGTCGGTTTCATGGCATCGTCGCCGCTGAACAGCATCTGGCCCATCAGGCCGCGCAGTTCCTGCTGATTCGCGGCGGGATCGAATTGCCAGAGCCAATCGAGCGCCGTCATGCCCCTGGTGATGGATTCGCCGTGATCCTGCGCAAAATAACCTAGGGCCACTTCGTGCCCCCAGCGCACTTCGCCGTGGTTGACCTGAAATTTGCGGTCCTCGTCTTCGACGAATCCGGGCGCATTGAGCACCAGGGACTTAAGAAGTGTGGTCTTGCCTGCGCCGTTGCGACCCATCAGGGCGATCTTCTCGTGACGGTGCACGTCGGCGGAAAACCTCGGAATGACTTTGTGCTCGCCGTAGGATTTCTCGACACTGCGAATCTCCAGCGGATGCTTGCCGGAATTGCGCTTCATGTCGAACTTGATGTAAGGCCGCTGGATGTTTGATTTTGCGAGTTCGGTGGTCTGCAGGCGCTCCACTTCTTTTTTGCGCGACGTGGCCTGCGCGGAACGCGTGCCGGCGGAGAAGCGTGCGATGAACTCCTGCAATTGGGCGATTTTCTTTTCGCGTTGCGCGTTTTCGGCTTCAATCCGCGCCCGAACCTGAGTCTTGGCGATAACCATGTCGTCGTAGCCGCCGTTGTACATGATGATGGTTTCGTAGTCGATGTCGGCGGTGTGGGTGCAGACGCTGTTCAAAAAATGGCGGTCGTGCGAGATGACAATGAGCACGCCTTCGTATTCGGTCAGGTATTTTTGCAGCCAGTGCACGGAATCGAGGTCCAGGTTGTTGGTGGGCTCATCGAGGAGCAGGGCGCTCGGATTGCCGAAGAGCGCCTGCGCCAGCAGTACGCGAACTTTTTGGCCGCCCTGCAACTCCCCCATTTTGCGTTCGTGCAGACTGCTTTCGACGTCCAAGCCGTCCAGCAGCATGCCGGCGTCGGATTCCGCGGTGTAGCCCCCTTCTTCGCCGATGATGCCCTCGAGTTCGCCGAGGCGCATGCCGTCGGCATCGCTGAGTTCGTCGTGGGGTTTGGCGTAGAGTGCGTCGCGCTCCTCGAGGGCCGACCAGAGCACGGCGTTGCCCATGATGACGGTATCAATGACACGATATTCGTCGAAGGCGAACTGATCCTGGCGCAGCACGCCCATTCGTTTTGGCCGGGTGACGGAGCCTTTCGTTGGTTCGATTTCACCCGTAAGAATCTTCATGAAAGTGGACTTGCCCGCGCCGTTCGGGCCGGTCACGCCGTAGCGGCGCCCGGCGTTGAAGGTGCAGGTGACGTCCTCGAAAAGAACCTGAGGACCGAAGCGCATAGAAACGTTACTGACAGAGAGCATAAGCAATTTATTGTAGCGTGAATTCGCCTGCTTGCCGCCATACCCGTTCGTAAAATTGTTGATGTTCTCGGAGGGAGCTACCTGCAATTCATACCTGTGATTTCTACCTGCGTTACGGGTAAAACAGCCCACACGACGGACTTCTATGCGCTATAAGTGGTTGCATTTCGTAATCGTGCTAGGTTGACACGGAAGAGGTCAGAGGTTCGAGTCCTCCCGGGCCTACCATCTTTCGTTCTGCCGACTTTTCTACCTATGATCTCTACCTGTGAAGCGTGTAAAAGACGCGTGGAGAGTATGCTCGACACGATCTAAGCGGTTATCTTTTTTATGCGTGGTAGGTTGAAACTGTGGAGATGCGCTCCACGGGCCTACATTCCTTCAGAGCGCTTCCGCACCTGTAGCTTGCGATTGTCTTTTGCAATTTGCAAAACACGAGCGGGAATACGTTGCCCAAAAAATCCTCAGACACGGACTCTGTCAGTTTTCTGGTGGTAGGGGCTGGGGCAAGCCGGAGCCGGCTGTCTCGTCCTGCTCGCAGCCATTCGATGAGCGGCTGTCAGAGACTGCTCAGGGCTGGCGTTTCCATCAATAGCTCGAAGGAATCGTGGACCAAGATGTCGGGTGGAGTCTTGAACGCCATGTTGGTGAACGAGTCGTCCATGGCGAACATGGCGTGGCCGTGCATCAGCGCCCAAGTGGCTGCCGTCAAAGTTTCTTCGCTTCTGATGTCCTTCTTGGCAGCAGCTTCGTGAACCGTCTGCGCCAGTATTTGATAGGCGCTGCCAGCCGGGACGTCTAAAGCCGAATCCTTCCTCCGGTGTATTGCCGAATCAAACATCACCTGAAAGTGGGAAGGCCTCTCGACTGCGAATCGAACATAAGCCATGCCGATTGCCATCAGCCGTTTTCGAGGATCATCGGGACAGGTCTTGGCAACCGCTTCGACTCGCTTGCACAGTTCGACGAAGCCTTGGGCGGCGATCTCGCTGAAGAGGGCTTCCTTGCCTGCAAAGTGGCGATAGGGTGCCCCTACGCTCACACCCGCAAGTCTTGCCGCTTCAGAAAGCGAGAAGCCACGGGGGCCATGTTTGGCAATGAGCTTGAGAGCTGCCTCGACCATCGATGCCTTCAAGTCTCCGTGATGGTAGGCCCGCTTCCTAGTTCGTCTGCCTGCCGCACCGCTGCTTGAACCCTTGGTTGTCTGGCGCATGACCCATTATGTACAAACGCTGAGTCAATGTAAATGCCTTTCACTTTTTCCTTGACACGGCCCGATCTAATGTGAAAATGTTTTACATTATGGAAGGAGGAACTCATGGGAAACATCAAGTACGCACTCTTGGGAGCCACGGGAGCCGTTGGAAAGGCATTGGCGGCAAAGCTCGCGGAGCGGAACCAGCCGTTTCGCGTGGTGGGACGCTCCGAAGAGCGCTTGCGGCAGGATTTTAGGGTCTACGAGCCTCTCGTCGAATACTGCACAGCGAACCTCAGTGATGCAACCGCTGCAGCACGCGCCGCTGCAGGCGTCGATACGATCTTCTATACCGTCGGCGTTCCATATCCTCAGTTTGAACAACACCCAAAACTCACGCGTGTCGCGCTGCAAGCCGCAGCTGCCGCTCGTGTGCGGCACTTCGTGCACCTAAGCACCGTTTATCCCTACGGCGTGCCTCAACAGGAGTTCGTCAGTGAGTCTCACCCGCGCCATCCTAAGGCTTTCAAAGGCCGCATGCGCAAGGAACAGGAGGATCTCGTCCTCGCGGCAGATAACCCCAACGGGATACGCACGACCATCTTGCGCCCACCGGATTTCTATGGCCCGGACTCCGAATTGAGCTATGTCCACGCGATTTTTGACGCTGCGCTGAAAGGCGGGACGGCCAACGTGATCGGCCCCATTGATACGCCACACGAGTTCATCTTCGTCCCGGACTTGGCCGAAACGTTGATCGCGCTTTCGGAAAAGGAGGAAGCTTATGGCAAGGCATGGAACGTCGCTGGCCCCGAACTGACGACCACCCGGCAATTCGCCGAGCAAGTTTTCGGGGCGGTTCATCAGAAACCGCGTCTTCGCGTCGCAGGCAAGTTCATGTTGCGCGTGTTGGGACTCTTCAATCCGTTTCTGCGTGAGGTCATCGAAATGCACTATCTGTGGACCACTCCCGTTAAACTTGACGACACGCGTCTGCGCCAACTACTTCCGAACCTGCACAAGACACCTTATGCGGAAGGTATCTGTACAACGATTGAAGCGCTGCGGACTGGTGCTGTTCCAGCGGCAGCATGAGGAACCTGTGAGTCCTTCCGGTGATGGCTACCTGGCCTTCGATACGATCTAAGTGGTTCTCTTGCCTATTGGCGCAGGGTTGACCGTGTGGCTGCGGGCCTTTCCCGGACAGCGATTGCCTATGGCATGTACATCATCCAGGGATACCACTCTTTCCAGTGCGATTGGAACGCATCACCGTCGATGTGCGTGAATTCGACTCGGTAATAATGCAATGGCACGCTGCCATGGTTTCGAATTTCCTCCTGCCGGAGACGGAACTATCACTTTTGTGCTGGCAGAAGGAGAATCACACGTGCCTTTGCGAAGGGTGCTCGGTCACGAAGGATCTGGAGGACTCGATGGCCAAGAAGGGGTATTGGGTGGTGTGCTACAAGTCAGTGTCGAATCCGGCGGCTGTTTCCGAATATACGAAGCTTGCGGGGACCGCGCTGGAAGCGTTGGGAGGTCGCGTGATCGTTGGAGGGAAGCCTGCTAAGACGCACGAGGCGGGAGTAGATCAGTCGGTTGTCGTCGTCGAATTCGAGAACCTAGAAAAGGCGATCGCCGCTTATGAAAGTGACTTGTACAAGCCGGCGCTCAAAGTGTTCGACAACGCGGCGCAACGGGATTTTCGAATCGTCGAAGGCCGATGACAGTTGAAACGGCGGTTTTATCCACCAAGCGGCGTCTTTTGCATTTTGCAAGTGACGAAGAGGCTTACGTTGCTTGAGAGCGCTTCCTTATACCGCAGACGGATTCTTTCGGTTTTCTGGTGATAAGGGCCGGTCGACTCCTGACGTCCTGGCGGCGCTCTCGTTCTGCTTTCAGCTTCTTAAGGCATAGTAAGCGATTATATAGTGGGCGCCGCGAATCAAAATGGGGATGCCTTCATCAAGCTGCACAGCGGCTGCCAAATAATGAAGAAGAAGAGCATTTATATCGCGGTTGCAGCAGCGGCGATTCTTGTGCCTCTGGCGCTGCTCCTGCGCACATTCTCGGCGTCACCGCTGGCGATGCCGAAACCCTACGAAGGGCCGATACCCTCCGCCATGCCGCCCAAGGAGTTGGCCGTCTTCGCTGTGGTGACGGGTGTGAATCATCGAGTTGCGGCTTTCGGTTATCGCGGGGGTTCGTTCTTCGAGCGGCGCGATTTTTCAATGGCCGGAACCTTGGTGAAGCACCCCCAGGGCGACCTACTGATCGACACCGGCTTTGGCCGCAACATCAACCAGCAGTTCCGCATCATGCCTTTGTTTTTTCGTGCGATCACCTCCTATAGCCTGTGGCAGCCTGCCGCAGACAAGCTGCGAACCTCCGGCTACGACCCGAAATCACTGCGTGCCATTCTTCTCACCCATTCGCACTGGGACCACGTCAGCGGCTTGCCCGACTTTCCAGGTGTGCCTGTATGGGTGACGCCGCAGGAGAGCGAGTTCATTCGGAAAAGCGGGCCCCTGGACTTTTGCAAACTCTTTACCGGCATACGGTACGAAGAATACGGGTTCGAAGGTGGCGCATATCTCGGATTTGCTCAGAGCCACGATGTCTACGGTGACGGCTCGATCGTAGTTGTACCCGCGCCTGGTCACACTCCCGGTAGCGTGATCGTCTTTGTGACGCTGCACAACGGAACGCGCTACGCGTTTGTCGGCGACCTCGTATACCAGATGGAAGGAATCACGCTGCGCGAGGAGCGTTCCTGGCTCGTCCGCAAGATGGGCGGCGACGAGGATGCCGCCGGCAACCGCGAAAACCTGCTGCATGTGATCGCTCTCAAAGAACGCCTACCCGACCTGATCATCGTGCCTGCCCACGAAATGCGCGCTTTTGCCAACATGCCGAGGCTATCTCCGCCAAGCGGCGTAACCGGTGCGTCGCCGTAAGCGCATACCTGCGATTCCTGCCTGTAATCTCTATCTATACATGTAAGGACTATGCCCGATATGGTCTAAGTTGCTATCTTTCCGTGCGGTGGTACGTTGACACGGAAGAGGTCAGAGGGTTCGAGTCCTCCCGGGCCTACCATTTCTCAAAAGCCCACTTAATTTTCCACTTGTGATTTCGTGCGTGCGTTGTATGTAGTCGGTTCAGCCCCAGGTCAGCAATGCGTGTCTGCAACTCGTCGATTTTGTTTCGACTGGTCGCTCGGCTGTTCGATGTCCTTTGCGGTTTGCGATCGTCCCTGCTGAGCGGCCGCGCGCTGGGCCGCGACGAAGGAAACCTGATCGCTGTTGCGCAGCGATCTTCAGAGGGCAACATTTCCTTTGTGCCTGAAGAGACAGCAGTGAAGCAACCGCTGATCCGCGTACCGCGAATTTGTTATGGACTCGCTTCAGGTATAAACCCTACCTAGCCGCGTCTGCCAGCAAAGGTCGTAAGAAATTTATTCGACCTTTACCTTCACGTAACGACTACTGCCTGAACCTGCGACTGCCAGCCCGTCGGGTACTGGAATCACCAACATCTTTCCGAGAAAGGAGTGTCCGAATGAATCGCTCGAAAGAACGTCTCCTTGTACGCCTCGTTTGTGCAGTGGTTGCGGCCTGCTTGACGTTAGCCGTATCCGCGCCGCGAATGGGCGCGCAAAGCTTCCCGCAGTACGACCACGTCTTCCTGCTGATTATGGAAAACGAGAATTACAACCAGGTGATCGGCAACCCCAATGCTCCGATCCTGAATGCGCTGGCACAGGATTACGGACTGGCAACAAACTATCGGGGCGTGGCCGACCCGAGCGAACCGAATTATGTGGCCATGCTCGGTGGCGATTTCTTCGGCATCAACAGCGACGACCCCTACTGGTTTCCCGGACATACCATCAGGGCAAACAACCTGATGTCTCAGCTGGAGGCGGCAGGCAAGACTTGGGGCGGCTACTTCCAGGACATGCCATACCCCGGCTATCGAGGATATTGCTATCCAGACAAGTGCAACGGGATTCCTGATGCGGATACGCAGTACGTTACAAAACACAATGGCATCGTGAACTTCGCGAACCTACAGACACCAAGCGAGCTGGGGAAAATGTTTCCGTTCACGCAGTTGTCGGCGGATCTTGCGGCGGGAAGCACTCCGAACTTCAGTTATATCGTCCCGGACGAATGCCATGACATGCACGGCGCTCCGCCCTGGTGCGTGGACTCGGACAACACGGGAACCGTGCAGCAGAGCTGGCTGATCGCCCAAGGAGACAGGTTTGCCGGAGACGCGGTGAACATGATCGCCTCCTCTTCACTATGGAAGAGCGGAAACAACGCCATCATCATTACCTTCGATGAGGGCAACACGGCGACGAGCCAAATTGTAACGATCGTGATCACGAATCACGGCCCGCGAGGCATAACCGACAACGCAAGCTACAACCATTATTCCCTGCTCGCGTCCCTACAGCAGACTTTCGGGCTTGGATGCCTCGTCAACAGCTGTTCTGCGAGCCCGATGGCCAGACTCTTTGCGATTACCGGCTCAACAGATATCCCTGTTTTGCCTCCGCCGTTCAATTTCCCGACGAGTTCCGACATAATCTCAGCGCAAGGGGCCGGAAAAGCGGCCGCTGCAGCTTCGCTCACGGGCAGCAACTGGACCGTAGTGCCGAGCTACAATTTCGGCTCGCTGGATAACGTCCTCGCCGGCGTTTCCGCAGCCTCGATGACAGACGCCTGGGCGGTGGGTGCCTACTATCCCTCTTCGTCGAACGTGCTGGCGACGTTGGCGCACCACTTTGACGGGACACGCTGGATGGCATTTCCGTTGCCCAATGTGGGCGCCCAGGAGAATGTGCTCTGTGCCGTTTCCATGCCCACGACGGGAAAGGCCTGGGCAGTCGGCTACTACGTGAGCGGGAAATTCGTACAGCAAACTCTCATCGAGCACTTCGACGGGAACGTGTGGTCGGTGGTGCCGAGCCCGAGTCCGGGCGCGCTCCAAAACATTCTGTTTGGAGTGGCGGCCATCACGGATTCGGATGTGTGGGCGGTCGGCGCGGAGCAAGATGCAAATGGCTTGTGGCACACCCTCACAGAGCACTGGAATGGATCGGCATGGTCTGTCGTCAAAGCGGTAGACGCAGGCTCGAGCGGCAATCAGTTCTATGCCGTTAAAGCGCTCGCTTCGGACGATGTATTCGCCTCTGGTCAGCAAGCCGGCGCTGCATTCCCCAATCAAGCGCTGGTCGAGCACTGGGACGGGAAGGCCTGGAGCGTGGTGTCTAGTCCGTCTGATCCTTCGGCTTCGGCGTTGCCCCTGGGAGTCACAGCAACTCCCTCGACACTGACTTTCGTGGGCGAGCGGGAGAATGATACGGCGCCGCACACGACCAATGTGGTCGCGGGTTCACCGGGCGCTGAGACCATCCAAACAACTCCGAACGCGGGCACGGGCGAAAACGACTTGTTTGCCGTGACGACCGCCGCGGACGGCTCGACTTGGGCCGTCG
>Ga0306920_100003177_pt1 | contig 20817 bp, 16 predicted proteins | sample flu12Cox44000170_FD_204666 | JGI IMG/M metagenome (GOLD analysis project Ga0306920, IMG submission 204666) | Lab enrichment of tropical soil microbial communities from Luquillo Experimental Forest, Puerto Rico - flux4day.12C.oxic.44.000.170 (v2)... | ecosystem: Environmental > Terrestrial >... | reverse complement strand
AGCATATGGGCGTCTTCCGGCCTGTACGCCTTGACCTGCAGCGCTGTCACCCCGGTGCTTGTGTCGGTTTCCACCGACACAAAGCGATCATACTTCGAGAACAGCGCCTCAAAATCTTTGCGCCAGAAAAGGATCCCGGGAAACCGCGAGACGAAATCGCCCTCGGGACGGCTGAGAACCGCTCGCAGCTCGTTGTTCTGCTCGAGCTTGCGAACGGCGTCGCGCGCCATCACAAAATCCTGAACGGCGGCGGTATCGTCTGCGGCGCGCCCCAGCCCAGTCGACTGGAGCAGCGCGCCGATCCCGCTCGCCTGAACCTGTTTGGGACTACGCACGATGAACTGTGCCTCCGACAGGTAAAGGTCCGACGCGATCGCGAAATAATAGACACCGGCAATGAGGGTGGGGAGGCCGACGATCCCCCAAAACCAAATACTAAGCGATCGCAGAAGCCGCCGCAGCGCTCGTCCGCCGGTGCGGGGCCGGACCCCGACATCGATGGCGGCGGCACGGGCAACGGGTTGGACCCGATCCAGTTGTCTTATTTCTGCCATCGAACCCCCAAGATCAACTCGCAGATAAGCCGAACAGCCGATTTTGTCCAACTCAAGGCACGCGTCGAACCCTACTTTAGCGGCGGGCGGGCGCGAACAAAACTGGTGAACATCGCGCCTTTTAACGATCCAGCATTTATAGCGGCATTTCAACGCAGCGAAGTATACATCGCCGCGACCCGGTCGCGGTAACGGTCGGGCGAGAATTTGGCGGCTTGCAGCGGGCCACGGCGAGACAGCTCGGCTCGCAGATCGGCGTCGTTGACGATCGTTGTGATTGCCCGCGCGATCTCGTCGGTGTCGTAGGGATCGACGAGGAGCGCCGCGTCGCCGGCGATTTCCGGCACCGAAGATTCCCGCGAGGCCACGACTGGCGTGCCGAGCACCATCGATTCAAGCACCGGCAGTCCGAAACCTTCATACAGCGACGGGAACACGACCGCTCGTGCGCCGCGGATTAGGGTAACCAAGGTAGAGTACGTTACATATTCGAGACGACAAATCCGCCGTCGCGAGCATGAACTCTGCCTTGCCTCCTGTTCGGCGAGCAGTCGGATCTCGGCGTCGTTTTGCCACCCGCCTCCAATCACCAGAACCAGTGGCAAATTGACACCGGACGAGATATAGGCCTCGATCAGGCGGCCGACATTCTTCTTCGGCTCCAAGGCCCCGTAGTACAAAAGATAACCCTGCATCTCGAAACCAAAGCATCCTTCCAATTGATTAGCCACGACCGTCTCAGGCCTCTCAATATATTGCTGCGGGATCGCGACTGCTTGATAAGTGTTAGTAATTCTCGTTTCCTCCACTCCGAGAAGTTGGATGATATCTCTTTTTGAGTTCTCTGAGACTGTTACGATGTGATCTGCATCTCTTGCAATTTTCTTCAGCAGGCGGAACAGGTACTGCTTGTCGTCCAACGTCGTGAACGGCAACCGGAGCGGCACGAGATCATGTATCGTGTAGATGTTGCACGCTGACCGCACCCGCAGCGGCAAGGGATAAGTGCAATGGAGGACATCGGGTGAGGGTTCAAAAACGAGCTCGGCAAACGCCCGAGTCCGGAAAAAATATGTCCGCGCGTTCTCGAAGACGTTCCGGGCAACGAAGGCCCTGTCGTGCACAGCGAGAGCATCGTTGAACTGTCGGGTGATAACAGCACTACCCAACTCAACCGGCATCGGCTTGATCGGCAGCTGATAGCGGGCCTGATCAATAGCAAAATTGAGAAGCTTCCGTGCCGTAAGCTTTTTCTTTCGAACCGGATTTGTCGGTCGTTTTGCGTCAAAAAAAGCGACTTCTCGGAGCAGCGCATCTGCGGGTGGCGTGAAGGGAGTGCTGTAAACAACGCCGACGTCATGGCCGAGGTCGCGGGCGACACGGGTCAGCATACGTGTGTAGGTGGCAATCCCCGTCCCCTGCGCGAGCGAGAGATTCAGGCCGTCAAAGATGATCCGATGAGGCATGCGGTTCAGGCGCGGAGGGCACTGCGCCGCAACACAATTTTCGTGGACAGCGCCCGCACGATTGTCAAGAGTGGTTCCTCCGCAAGGACATTCGATCCGCATTACAGTCAGGGTGGGGATGCGGCAAGATAATCTTGCCTCTGCGGCGGCGGGTGCGTCGCGTGAGCTCCGCAGGGGTTCCTCAGAGGCGCCGGTCGGCTCACCCCTGATCGAAGTGGTTGCCGGCTCGCGCGAGCGGCCCGCCCTCGCGGTGCTGCTCCCAGATTTCACGATCGGGTCACGTGTGCAAACGGCCGCGCCAGGCCGGGTTTCCGGGGTCGTCGCGTGGGGTCGTTCACGCCATCAGAGCCCGGCGAAGAGGCGAGCCGCTGCACTAGGGGCGCCCTGCCTTCTGCTCGGCGCTGGCTTGTTGCGCGCGCCACCGGCGTGGGCGGGCGCAGCACTCTCGCTGAGCGCGACCGCGCACAGCATAACCGGCCCGAGTTCACCGGCTGATTTCCTCGACCCTTGCCGGCTGCTTCTGACCCACGGTTGGGAAAGCCCGGAGTTGTTGGTCCGCGCGGCGGGCGCGCGGCGCGACATCGTATCGCGCCGTCTCGGCGGTCCGTGGTGGAACTCAGGAATGCACCTCGGGCTGCCGCAGCGTGACGATTTTTTGCTCCTCATCGCTGGCGAGAGGGGCGGGTTCGGTGCAAATGGGGCACCGTCCGTTGCTCTTCTGGCTGCGATGCTCGACGCCGCCTTGGTGGAATACCGCCCCCGGCAAGTCGTGATCCTCGCTCCCGAAATGGACCGGCGGCCCGGTCCCCGTGCGCGCCTTCTGAGCGACGCGACGGAACGCGGTTGCACCGTCATCCCCTATACGATCGACCCCTGGGAGGCAGTCGAGCGAGCAGCGTGCGTGTATGCGGCAGGCGGCGAGACCGGCTTCCTCGCACTCCTGGCAGGCACCAGCGTTCGTTGTTTCGCCGATTCGTTCTATTCGGGTTGGGGGATCACCACTGACGAAGCGACATCACCCCAAAAGCCTTTCCGCCGGACAGTTGACGAGATCTTTGCAGGCGCCTGCTTTCTCGCGACCCGCTATCTTGATCCCTACCGGATAAATTCTGCATCCTTCGAGGACACTCTCGAAATTGTCGACGCGTGGCGAAGTATCGAAGCCGCTAACCGGCGCATCGCAGTCTGCGTCGGAATGTCTTTCTGGAAGCGCCGGCGAGTCACCGATTTTCTGCGTTCGAACAGCGGAACGCCTGCCTTTCGGCGGACGACGAGAGCAACGCTTGCAAGGGTTAGCGCCCAGCCGGGAGCTGCCATCGCCGTGTGGGCCTCGCGCATCCCGGCGGGTCTTGCTCAAGCAGCCGAAGCCCGCGGCATCCCCCTGATCCGCATCGAAGACGGGTTCGTTCGCTCGGTTGGCCTCGGATCGGATTTTATGCCTGCCGCCTCGCTCGTTCTCGACAGCCGGGGCATGCATTTCGATCCGAGTGTGCGCAGCGATCTCGAGCAGCTCCTCGCCGAGACCGACTTCGACGCGGCGTTGATCTCGCGCGCCCGAGATCTGATCGCTCAGCTCGTGACCCGCGGGGTAACTAAATATAACCTCGGCAACACAGCACCCTCGATCCAATGGCCTGTCGGCAAGCGCCGCATCCTAGTGCCGGGACAGGTCGAGGACGACCTATCGGTCCGCCTCGGCGGCGAGGGCATCGGTTGCAACCTCGATCTTCTCGCCCGCGTCCGTGCGGCCAATCCCGACGCCTTCATCCTCTATAAGCCCCATCCCGATGTCGAGGCCGGTCACCGCAAGGGAAGGGTTCGCGACGAGATTGCGCTTGGCTATACAGACCGCATCATCCGCGACGTCTCGACGGCGGCTCTCCTCGCCGAAATCGACGAGCTGCATACGTTGACCTCCCTTGCCGGCTTCGAGGCGTTGTTGCGCGGGCGGCGAGTTGTCGTGTATGGCCGACCCTTCTATGCGGGTTGGGGTTTGACGACCGATATCGCAAGGGTCGAGCGTGGGCGGCGGCTCGCCGTCGAGGAATTGGTCGCGGGCGCGCTGATCCTCTACCCGCGTTATCTCGACCCGGTAACGCGGCTTCCCTGCGGGCCTGAAGTCGTCATCGAAAGGCTGGACGATCCCGAACTCTGGCGGCCCGGCATTCTCGTCTCAGCACGCCGTCTTCAAGGCCTCCTCACTCGACAATGGAGTGAAGTTGCGCAGAGGATTCGCAGTCTCGCTGCCGGATCGCTCCAACCCCCGCGGCGTGATGCCTCTCGCGGGCCGCAGCACTAGGACCTCGGGGATGCGGGCGCCCTTCAGCGCCGTAATTATCACCGGCGCATCGAGCGGGTTGGGTGCCGCCTTGGCGAGAGCCTTCGCCTGCCCGCAAGTCGCGCTCGGCATTCTCGGACGCGATCGGCTACGCCTCGAAGCCACGGCCCAGGCTTGTGAGGCAAGGGGGGCAAAAGTGAGCACAGCGGCGATAGACGTGACGGACGCCTCCGCCATGGCCTCATGGCTGTGCCAGTTCGATCACCAGAACCCGGTGGATTTGGTGATGGCGAATGCCGGTACATCGGCCGGACCGGACCCCGAAAGCGCCTCCGAAGGCGTCGACGGGGTCGCGCGGCAGATACGGGTGAACCTGCTTGGCGCAACCAACACCATCGAGCCGCTATTGCCAGCGTTATGCTCACGCCGCCGCGGACGCGTCGCGGTCGTCGCATCGATCGCCGCCTATCGCGGGCTTCCGTACAGCCCCGGCTATTGCGCGAGCAAAGCCGGGTTGCGGGCCTATGGCGAGGCGTTGCGGCCGCGGCTCGAGCGGCACGGCGTCGGCATGACCGTCGTATGTCCCGGGTTCTTCGCATCCCCGATGACCGACCGGTTCGACGGGCCGACCCCATTTTTGCTCAGCAGCGATGCCGCGGCGCGGATCGTCAAACGCGGAATCGATCGCGGCCGGCGGCGTATCGCATTTCCGCGGCCGCTCGTGCTCGGCTTGCAATTTTGCGACCTAGCCCCCGCCATTATCGGCGATGCGATATTGCGGCGTTATCGCTTCCGTATTCACTCGGTCTGAAGAAGCGATGAGCGCGGTCTTCCATATTGGAGTGGGCGGCGCGCTGGCGCTCGCCGCATGGTTGATTCCTCGTCGCATCGCCAATGCAAAAACCGTCAGGTCGATCGCTCTTCTTCTCGACCTGCTCCCGGTTCTGCTGGCGGGTAGTCTCATGCTCACCGCCACCGGCCGGCCGATTTTCACCGGTGTTGTCCTGATCTCTCTCGGTGCCGGCTTCGCAGTAGCTGACCGAACCAAGCGTGAAGTATTGCGCGAGCCGGTCGTGTTTTCCGATGTATCCGAGCTACCGCACGTATTTAGCCATCCGCAGCTCTACCTGCCCTTCGCGGGTCCGGCGCTGGTCGTGGGCGGCGCGGCGGCGGCGGTGGCACTTTCGGTCGCCCTGCTCTCCTTCGAGCCAGGAGTGTGGGAACCCAATCCTCTGTTGGTGCTCTTCTACACCGGGCTGATGACGGGCGGCACATGGCTGATGTCTCGCGAGCCAGCGCTCGGCGCGGCTGCTGCGGCGCTGCGCGAGCTCGGGGGGACCGGCGAGCCGTTCGGCGATGCCGCCAATCTCGGACCTTTTGCAATGGTTTTGGTCTCCGGCGTGATAGCAAGAGCCGAGCGCGCCGCGAGGCGCGCGCGGCATGCTCCGCTGCCATCGCCCTCGCCCCGGCGAGGCCGCGAGCCGAAGGGAGTCCCCCTTGTTCTCGTGCAGTGCGAGTCTTTTTTCGATGCCCGTCGTCTGTCCCCACTCGTGCCCCGCGACCTGCTATCGGGATTTGACGCTTGCTGCGAGAGCGGCGCGACGTTCGGCCGGCTCGAAGTGCCGAGCTGGGGCGCCAACACGATGCGGGCAGAGTTCGCGGTGCTGACTGGAATCCCGGAAAGCGAACTCGGCTATGACCGGTTCAATCCCTATCATGCTTTCGCCCGCACGCCGATCGCGTCGCTCGCCTGGCGTCTGCGCGGCCAAGGCTACCGTACCATTTGCCTGCACCCTTTCGACCGCAGCTTTTTCCGGCGCGATCTGACACTTCCGGCGCTGGGTTTCGAGCGCTTTCTCGGCATCGAGAGCCTCGGAGGTTCGCGGCGCCCACCCTATTGTTCGGACCCGGAGCTGGCCGACCACGTCCTGAGAGTGCTCGACGCCGAGGGGCCTCGGGTTTTCATCTTTGCGATCACGATGGGCAACCACGGACCTTGGCGCGAAGGCGGGCTGCCGATCGATCCCGAGCTGCAACGCCGGTTTGATCCGACACAAGTGCCGCAGGGCGACGATTTGCTGCGTTACCTGGAAGGCCTCCGGCGATCGGACGAGATGCTGCGAATCTTGCTCTCCGGGTTGCGCCGTCGTGACTACCGGGGGGTTCTCGCCTTCTATGGCGATCATCTTCCGAGCCTGCCCCAAGTCTTCCGCCATTTCGTCTTCGACGAGGGCGACAGCGACTATGTCGTGCGACATGGTGCGGCCGTGCATTCCCGAAAAATCGCTCTCCCCGCTCATCGGCTGCCGCAGATCATCATCGAAGCCCTGCGCTCACTCGGGGCAGTCGACGGGGACGCCGCACCAGCCTTTGTCGCCAATCTGTGAGTCCGTCGGCATCTGGCCTGACAGCGACACTGTGGTGGGCAACGGCACGGTCGGCTAGAACAGCGCATTCAGTCTTGTCACGCCTCAGCGAGCTTAGCCATGGAGATGCAGGGTCAAACTGTCATCGTGACCGGTGGCGCCTCCGGGATAGGCAAGGCCACCGCGTTTCTGCTCGCCCGCGAGGGAGCGCGGGTCTTCATAGGCGATATCGATGAGGCAGGCGGGCGCACAGTAGCGGCGGACGCCGCCTCCGAACGGCTGGCAATCGAATACCTACCGTTCGACCTCACCGACCCGCACTCGATAGACGTCTTCGCAGCGGCAATTCATGACCGGGTCGAGCGGGTCGAAGGCTTGGTCAACGGAGCCGGTTGGGACCAAATCCAACCCTTTCTGGAAAACCCGCCAGAGATGTGGGATCGCGTCATCGCGATCAACCTGATGGGCGCGGTCCGCCTTACCCGCAGCGTGTTGCCGCCGATGGTGGCGGCGCGCGCCGGCAAAATCGTCAATATATCGAGCGATGCCGGCCGCGTCGGCAGCATGGGGGAGACGGTCTATGCCGCTGCCAAAGGCGGACTGATCGCCTTCACCAAGTCGCTCGCTCGCGAGCTGGCCCGATACCAAATCAACATCAACTGCGTCTGTCCGGGCCCTACCGATACGCCGTTGTTTCAGCGGCAGCCGGAGCGCATGAAGGAGGCGCTCACCCGTGCAATTCCGTTTCGCCGCATCGCTCAACCGATCGAAATCGCAAACGCGGTGCTGTTCTTCTTGAGCCGCCAGTCCGACTACATTACCGGCCAGGTTCTGAGCGTCAGTGGTGGATTGACGATGGCGGATTGAGCAATGCGCGAAGCCGCGTCATGATCCCGTCGGCACCCGACTGGAGGAGCGAATATGCCGAAATGTTGTTGCTGGATTCTCCCTGCCATCGTTGCAACCTCGTTTATCGGAACCGCTTCGGCGCAGACGCGCGAGCCGCCCGATCAGGGTGCGGCGGCAAATGTTCGGCAGAGCCAGCAGTACGAGCAGGTGTTGCACAGCAACTCCGCATTCCGCGCCAAGCGCATCAAGGAAGAATGCGGCCCGGTCACCGACCCTGAGCTGCATGCGAGTTGCGTGGCCTCGTTTGGCGGGGAAGGCTCGCCGCCAACCCCGAGCAAACGCCACCATCCCTGACAATCCTTTGGAGGAACCGACATGCCCAACCGCGCCCCGGGTTTTGTCACCCGTCCGGAATATCGCGTCGGCCTGTTGCCGGAAAGCCGGCGCGTCAGTGTCGTCTTCGGCGGCGTCACGATCGCCGACAGCAATGCCGCGCTGCGCGTCGAAGAGACCGGCCATACTCCGGTCTATTATCTTCCCGAAAAAGACGTGCGGCTGGATCTGATGCATCCGACCGAACATCACACCCGCTGCCCCTTCAAGGGCGAAGCCTCGTATTGGACGATCGAGATTACCGGGGATTCGGGATCGAGAAGGCGTTCGGAGAACGCTGTCTGGGCCTACCCGGCGCCCTACGACGAGGTTTCCGGGCTCGCCGGCTACTATGCCTTCTACCCCAGCCGGGTCGACTCGATCGCGGTCGCATAAGCGACGCGGCAAGATGCACCTGACCCAGAATTGGGAGATCCGCAAGCCCGGCGTATCGTCGCGCGGCGGTATTGTCGCTGCGCAAAACGGGACTGCCGCCAGCGTCGGCGCCGAAGTGCTGGCGGCGGGCGGCACCGCGGTCGATGCCGTCGTCGCCACCGCTTTTGCGCTCGCCGCGATGGAACCCTGGAACAGCGGTCTCGGCGGGATCGGCTTTATGGTCGTGCACCAGGCAGGAACGACTGGGGCCGAGGTCGTCGATTTCGGCCCGGTCGCGCCGCACGGTCTCGATCCGCGCGCATTCCCGCTGACCGGCGAGATGAAAACCGAGCTGTTCACGTGGCCCCAGGTCGTCGATGACCGCAACATGCACGGGCCGCTATCGTTCGCGGCCCCGAGCGCGGTTCGTGGCTATGCCCTGGCAGTCGAGCGTTTCGGACGCCTTCCCTGGCGCGAGTTGGTCAAACCGGCGACTGCGCTTGCTCGTGCGGGCTTGCCGGTGGACTGGTTCACGACCATCAAAGTAGCGGGCGCCGCGGCCGATTTGGCGCGCTACGACGAGAGCCGGCGGGTCTGGCTGCCCGGCGGGCTTCCGCCGGTCTGTCCGCCCGACCGCGACAGCATGAGCCTGCCGTTGGGGCGCCTTGCGGAAACCCTGGAGCGGCTGGCCGAGGCGGGGCCGGACGATTTCTACCACGGCGAGATCGCGCGCTCGATCGCTGCCGATGTGAGGCGCGCCGGCGGCTTTCTGGCCGAAGACGACCTGGCCGGCTGTCGCGCCCGTGTCGTCCCGGCACTCACGACCCCATATCGCGGCACATCGTTTCAGACCGCGCCCGGGATGTCCGCTGGGCCAACATTGGCCGGGGTTCTCGATAGACTATCGGCCCGGCGCTTTGCCGGCGCTCCCGACGCCGACTATTTCGAAATCCTGGCAGCAGCCCTTGGAACCGCCTATGCCGAGCGGCTGGAAAGCATGGGGGACGTCGAAACCGGCTCGCGGACCTCGACCACGCACATCACCGCCGTCGATCGAAATGGCGGCATCGCAGCACTGACGACGACATTGCTGTCCTCCTTCGGCAGTCGATACGTGCTGGCCGGTACGGGAATCCTGATGAACAACGGCGTGATGTGGTTCGATCCACGTCCGGGACGGCCGAATTCGATGGCGCCCGGCAAGCGTGCGCTAACCAATATGTGCCCGGTTGTCGCTGCGCGCGACGGCCGGCCGTGGTTCGGCGTCGGCGCTTCCGGCGGCCGGAGGATTCTTGGCGCGGTGTTGCAATTGGCGAGCTTCATCGTTGATTTCGGCATGGATCTCGAGACTGCGGCCCATCACCCGCGCATCGATGTCAGTGGCACCGACCAAATCGGCGTCGACCGGCGGCTGCCCGCGGGTATCATGCGACGCCTGTCGATCCGTCCCGGAGCTCGGATCGTCGAGCACACCGTGTACCCGAGCCGCTTTGCCTGCCCGAACCTGGTGCTGCGCGGAGCGGACGGCCTCAATCACGGCATCTCCGACGTGATGTCGCCATGGTCGGCTGCCGTCGCCGAGCCGGGTTCGGCATGAGGCCTTTCCGAACTTTGGTGTTGCTGCTAGGGCTGATGCCGGCATCAGCCCTGGCGCCCCAGGCGCTCGCATTGGCACCCGGGGACAAGTGGACGGCGACCGAGCCACCGATCAACCTCGTCCACATCGATTTCGGCGAGATCAACCGGCACGGCGAGGCCGTCGGCTACCATCATCGCCCGAACGGGATGGATCCCGACGGCGCTCGCGTGCTTCAGATCATCCAATCACCGGACGCGAGCGGGGTCTACCGGGGGCGTGATCCGGCGAGCGGCGCGTGGGTCAGAAAGAAGGCGCCCTCGACATTCTTTCCCGACGCGATGCCCGATCCCGACGTCGTCAATGCAATCCTCGCGGCCTTTCACAACAGCCAGAGACGCAGTGACGGCCAGTTTGTCGGCCCTTCGGGCCGCGGCTTCATGATCGAGGGATGGTTCCAAAACGGCCGCATCAATGCCGCCTACCCGCTCCGCGGCCCGTGATGGCGAAATCTGACCTCGTCAGCGCCACGCGACATCCCGCCGGTTTTCTCGAAGCCCGCCCACGGCCCGGCACCGGCAGCCACGGTGAGGTCCTTGCGAGCTTCTTGCAAAGCGATGTGCAAGGCGATCTCGTTACCGCCCACGCCTTGCTCGACGAGATCGCGGTCGCCAGACGTGGCGAGGCGCCGCAACCGGGCGGGGTCGGCAATGCCTTTTCGATCGCGATCGCACCCGACGGGGCCGTCATCCGGAATGCCGTAATCGAGGGCGCACAGCTTGAGCGCTACGCCCTCGAAGAATTGCAAACCGCTCTCGAAACCTGGATCGCCGCGATCGAGCGCGCATCGCCCGCATGAACGACATCTCCGATGCGGCGGTGACGGCGCGCCGGCCGGTTATCCGCCCCCGAGATGCCGCTTCGCTGATCCTGCTGCGCGGCGCCGGCGGCGAGCTTGAAGTGCTGGCCGGCCGCCGGCCGCTTCATGTCCGCTTCATGCCCGGCGTGCATGTGTTCCCCGGTGGCGCGATCGACCTGCCCGACTGCCGTGCCTGGAATGTCGAGACAGGGGCCGAAGCGGTGGGACCGAGACTGGCCAGATCGGCGCGTGCGGCGTTGCGCGAAACCTGGGAGGAAGTCGGCGTGCTGGTCGGCCGCCCGGCCGACCGGCTCCCGGCGTCACCCGCGACGAGACCGATCGAGCGGGCCTATCGCGAGAACCGCCTCGCCGCGCGGCTCGACCTCCTAACCTATGTCGGCCGCGCGATCACCCCATCACACTCGCACCGCCGGTTCAACACGCGGTTCTTCCTTTCCGACGCGGCCCATGTATTCGGCGAACCGGTCTCGAGCGAGGAGCTCGAGGATGTCGGGTGGTACCCGGTCGGGAAGCAACTGCTCGGATCGTTTGCCGATGTAACGCGGTTCATGCTCGGCCGCGCGATCGCGCTGCGCAACGGCAGCGCGACCGGCCAGCCGCCGCTTTTCTATTGGGCCAAGAACGCCCGCCGCATCGGCATCTGCCGCGAAGCGCCAGGCTGAAAGCCGCATAATCCGCCTCCATCCCAGCGCCCCCGGATGGAGCTATGCCGGTTCCCCTCCGGCATCGAGCGCCATCGCCCGGCCATGGGTTTCGACTCCGAGCAGAAGGAACGACAGTCCCACCAGCAGCATGCAAAAGGCGAGAAAGAGGAAGGCCGGAAACACCGCATCCGCCGTAGCCTGCGGCGACACGAGATTGCTGGTGCCCGCGATCAAGGCAAGGCTCAACGGCCCGAGGATCTTGCCGACACCGTTGGCCGTCTGACCGAGACCGGAGGAGCGCGCGCCCATCCGCACGCCGTAGCTCTCGACCGTGTAGGGTGCGAGGTTCGAGAAGCCGCCTTCGATGCAAAAGGTCGAGCAGCACAGCAATATCACCAGCAGCGGCAGCCCGCCGACAAAGACGCTGTTGTAATATCCGGCTGCGGCGAGAGCGACGACACCGCCCAGACCCCACAGCACGCCCAGCGCGCGCCGCCCGATCAGCGGGGCGATCAAGGTCACGATGATCTTGCCGGTGACCCCCGCGGCCGACACAAAGATAAAGTATTTGGCGGCTTGCGGGACCGGCACCTTGAGCAGCAATGCGACGATCGTCGGGCCCCACAGATAAACCCCATAGCCCGCGGTCGAAGAACCGCCCCAGATCAGGATCGTTTCCCAGAACATCCGCGGCTGGGAGAGAAGGTCGAGCAGATTACCGCGCGGCACGACGGTCGGCGGAACGGTCGGCAGCGGGACCGATTGAAGCGGTGCGCCGAGATGCTTTGCCACTTCGGCGCGCGCCTCGCCAAACCTGCCCTTGGCCGCTAGCCAGCGCACCGATTCTGGTGTGAATACCCAGACCAGCACGGCGATCAGGGCGGCGACAAAACCGAGCAACGCGACACCGCGCCAGCCGAAGGGCCCGAGCAGCGACGCCGAGATCAATGGCGCGAGAAAACCGCCGGCCGAGGCGAATACAACATAAAAGCTCGTCGCGAAGGTGCGGTGCCGGGTCGGGGTGAGCTCCACGACCATGGTCAAGGCGGGTGTCACCGCCGCGGTCAAGCCGACGCCGACAAAAAAGCGCAAAACTGCGAAGAGCCACCACCCACCCTCGGGGATCGTCGCGATCAGCCCGGAGCTGAATGCGCAGATGAATGTCCCGATGACGATCTGGTATTTGCGTCCCCAGGCGTCGGAGAGGGCACCGAAGACCAGCGCGCCGAGGATCGCGCCGATCCCACCACTGTAGAGGATCACCGCCGACTGGCCGTAGGTCAGATGCCACTGCGGACCGATCACCGCCAGCAGGTATCCGACGACCAGAAAATCGAAAAAGTCGAACACGAAAACCGCCGACATCAGGATAAAGGTTACCCAGTAGCGGCGATTGAGCGACGCGCCGTCGAAGAGGGCCAACAGGGCGTCGGAAGTCTGTGCAGCCATCATTTCCTCCCGGGAGCCCTTCTACGGCGGTCGAGACTGTCGTTTGCCGACGAATAAGTCTCGCGCGGCTCGCCGTCAACTACGCATCGGTGAGCGCGATAGACCGGCTTGCGTCGGTTTTGCGAACAACCGTGACGTGAATCGATTGTCCCGGTTTGTGCAATCTGCAGCGAATCTGCAGCAAATTCGTGTTAAAGTTGCATCCCTCAACACCAAACCTGGCTACTCCGCCACTCCAGAACAAGCCGCAGGATAGGGTAAGATTACGGCAATTTTGCGGTTGCTGTTTTCGCAGACTCACCGGTCCGTGCGCAGCCCGATCTAGCAAAGCTGCTGTCCGCCGGAAACGGGAGTGAGTAACACTTGGCAACCCCCACACGCTTGAGCTCCTTCAACCCGAGAGTTGGGAAGGTTTGTGTGACTGCTCTATCTCGGCGGTCTTTTTCTCGACCAGTTCGACGAGGTAGTCGGCGTCTTTGAGGCGGTGGTCGGCGAGGCCGCTGATATAGACCTGACGAGTGCCGTTGCCGCGCCGGTAAAGCCGATATCGGTCTCGCGCTTCGCCGGCGCCGTTGACGACGCCGCCGACGACAGACACCGTCAAGTTAAGCACAATTTCATCAAGGGAATAATCCTTGCGATACACCGAGCGCTCTCCGGAGATCCGGATCAGGCCCTCTTAGAATATGTGGTAGCACGTATTGAATAGACGCACCGATCGGTAGGTATTTGGGCCAGCTTTAAATTGGCGGACGCCAGGATCTAGGCGTCGTTGGCATTGGAGGAAGCCCTGAGACACATCGCTACCGTCGCCGCTATCTTAGGCGGTCTTTGGCTTGCTCCGACCCTGCAAGCGCGTGAACAGTTCGCACCGCAAGGCAACCCGATGGTCGGTCCAGCGGAGTTCAAATTAACCAGCTTGCTCTTGCTACCATGTGGCGCACAGCTCGCGTCAGCAGACGCCATTATTGACATTCTTCAATCGAACACGTCGCTGTGACATGCCGCACGCTCAACATGGGCGGAGACGACGTACGTGATACCAGTAACGAAAAATACCGTACGCTTGACAAGATTTTCGGTTGTTCACACTCCGAATGAGCATCAGGGCACCATCATTCGTTGCTTTGTAGGGCACGAGATCGTCATCGCCTATGTGCCGCGCGATGCACCCGACGATTACTTTAACTGGCCAAAGCCGTCACGAGATGAAGTACGGCCTCCGCTTTGGGAGTGTCATCTCGTTGTCGACCGCAACCTTTCTGCGTTCGCGCGTATTATTCAGGAAAAATATCGACGCCGCGAGTACTGTAAATTCCAAAAGCCAGGTCTATCGGAGGAGCTTATCGAAATCACCCTTGAGGACATTCACCGCTCGGGCGCGAATCTCTCGGACACCGTCATAGATATTGCGCGTGCGTTCTGCCGGATGGAAGGAAACTCCTTTACCGAGAACTTATAACTCTGACAGTTTTCTTGAGATCTGTCGGACACTCAATTTGATGAAGGGACCTGCAGATTTATTACTTCCAGGAGAGAAGAGCACGTTCCGTGCGGCTTTGAAAAAAGGAGGAGATCGTGACTCAATACGATCACGAGGAGGCGGTCGCTATTTTCATCCGCACCAAAGGTTTGACGCGCTGTCCAACCGCCTGTGTCGCCCCCACGCAAGGCCTGCCTGATGCCGGCGATCAAGCCGCTCTCGAACAGTACGCGACTGCGCGCGACCGATTCCCGTTCATAAAAGTGGTCGATCAGCGATCAATGACGACGACGGCGCGGTGGAACGGGCAGCGACAGAACCGCCGGCAACGAACCCCGAGTCGATGATTGTCACGATCAGCGCCCCCGGGCGGGTCGGCTGTTTGCAGCTCATGGCGATCACTGTTATCTCACGCCACCCTTGACGAGGCGCGTCCAGCAACGGAGGCACATCAATTCATTTAGCCCGTGGCTCGGTGACTGGTCGCGTAATCGGCCGGCGACAGCCCTTACTGGGCCGCTGCGAGGCTGGGATCGCTTTCGCTTTGCTGCGCCGCTTCCAATTCGGCGGCCTTTTTCTCGACCAGCTCGACGAGGTGGTCGACGATGTCGGCGTCTTTGAGGCGATGGTCGGTCAGGCCGTTGATGTAGACCTGGTGGGTGCCGTTGCCGCCGCCGGTGAAGCCGATGTCAGTCTCGCGCGCCTCGCCCGGGCCGTTGACGACGCAGCCGATTACCGAAACGGTCATCGGCGTGGTAATATGCGCCAGCCGCTCCTCGAGCCGTTCGACGGTCCTGATCACCTCGAATTGCTGGCGCGCGCAGGACGGGCACGAGATCACCGTGACCCCACGCCGGCGCAAGCCCAGCGACTTCAGCATCTCGAAGCCGACCTTGACCTCCTCGACCGGGTCGGCAGACAGCGAGACCCGGATCGTGTCGCCGATCCCCGACCACAGCAGCATGCCGAGCCCGATCGAGGATTTGACCGTGCCGCTGCGTAACGCGCCGGCTTCGGTGATGCCGAGATGCAGCGGGTAGTCGCAGGCGTCAGCCAACTGCTGATAGGCGGCGACCGCGAGAAAGACGTCGGAGGCCTTGCACGAGATCTTGAATTCGAAGAAATCGTTGTCCTCGAGGATCTTGGCGTGGTTGAGGGCGCTCTCGACCATCGCCTCGGGGCAAGGCTCGCCATAGCGCTCCAACAGATCGCGCTCGAGCGAGCCGGCATTAACGCCGATCCGCATCGAGCAGCCGTGGTCCTTGGCCGCTTTGATGACCTCACGTACCCGTTCTGACGAGCCGATATTCCCGGGGTTGATGCGCAGACAAGCCGCGCCGCTCTGCGCTGCCTCGATCGCCCGCCTGTAGTGGAAATGAATGTCGGCGACGATCGGCACCGTCACCTGCTTTACGATGTGCTTGAGCGCGAGCGCCGATTCCTGGTCAGGGCAGGAAATCCGCACGATGTCTGCGCCCGCCTCTTCGAGCGCCCGCACCTGTGCGACCGTCGCGTCGACATCGCTCGTCACCGTATTGGTCATCGACTGCACGGTGATCGGCGCATCCCCCCCGACGGGTACCTTGCCGACGTGGATCTGGCGGCACTGACGGCGGTGGATGTCGCGGTAAGGCCGGATGCTCATCCGCTGTTCTCGGGTAGTTGGCACGACATTAACGCCATATAGCCGTTTTCGGCGCCGCTCAAAAGGGCGCGCCCGTCCACCGCGTCACAGCGCGACTTCGTGGTCGCGCGCGTAGGCTTCGAGCTTGGGTCTGAGCGAGTGGTCCGGACGGTTGCCGATGTCGTCGAGATAACCGGCGACCGCGGCAGTGTCTAGGCTGCGGATCATTGTCTTCACCGGGCCGATCGCGGTCGCGGCCATCGACAGGGTCCGGAAGCCGAGGGCGATCAGCACCATCGCCTCGATCGGGTTGCCGGCCATGTCGCCGCACATGCTGAGTGAGACCCCGGCCTCGCGGGTGCGCGCAATGATCTCGCGCAACAGCGCCAGCATCGGCGCCGACAGCGAATCATAGCGATCGGCCAAGCGAGGATTGCCGCGATCGCAGGCGAACAGGAACTGCAGCAGGTCGTTGGTCCCCACCGAGAGAAAGTCGATCCGCTCGCACAGCGCCGGCAACTGCCACAACAAGGACGGCACTTCGAGCATGACACCGACCTTGACCACCTGCGGCAGCGCCCTTCCTTCACAGGCGGCGCGGGCCAGTTCCATATCGACGAGCGCGCGCGCCCGTTCGAGTTCGGCAACCTCTGCGACCATCGGAAACTTGATGAACAGCGTCCGGCCCGCGGCGGCGCGGATCAGCGCGCGCAGCTGCTGGCGCAGCATCGCCGGGCGGTCGAGCCCGATGCGCAGCGCCCGCCACCCCATCGCCGGATTGTCCTCCAAGGCGTGCGGCAGATAGGGCAGCACCTTGTCGCCGCCGATGTCGAGCGTTCGGAAGAAGACTGGGCGGCATTCTGCCTGGTCGAAGACACGCTTGTAGAACTCGGTCAGTTCATCGACCCCCGGAAAGGTATCGCGGATCATCAATGGGAATTCGGTGCGAAACAGCCCGACGCCCTCGGCGCCGGTTGTCCCCAATTGCGCGAGATCGAGAAGTAGGCCGGCATTGAGCATCAGCTTGATCGAGACGCCGTCTCGGCTGACCGGCGGCACCGAGCTCAGCGTCTCGTAAAAGGCGCGGCGGCGAGTCCTCGCTTCGACGGCGACCGCGACCGATTGCCGGATGTCTTCGCTTGGACGCGCGAGGATCTGAGCGTGGTCGCCATCGACGATGACGAGATCGCCGGCCTCGATACGGCTGGTCGCATCCTCGACACGCCCGACGACCGGGATGTCGAACGCGCGCGCGACGATCGCGACATGCGCCGTTGGCGAGCCTTCCTCCAGCACGAGACCCATGATCCGCCGGCGCCCGTAATCCAACAGTTCGGCCGGCCCCATGGCGCGGGCGACCAAGATGAATTCGGCGGGCAATTCGGCCCACGCCGCGCTCGGCGGATGTCCGGAAAGGTGCTGCTGCAGGCGGTTGGCGAGATCCTCGAGATCGAGCAGGCGTTCGCGTAGATAGGGATCGCTCACCTGCATCATGCGTCCACGCGTGTCGTCCGCGACCTTTTCTACGGCGGCTTCGGCGGTCAGCCCGCTGCGGATCGCGTCGGCGATGCGCCTGACCCAGCCGCGGTCGGCAGCGAACATGCGATAGGTCTCGATCACGTCATGGTGCTCGCCAGCACCGAATTGCCGGCTGGTGGCAACCAGCTCGTCGATCGCCTCGCGCATCGCCGCGACGGCACCGCGCAAGCGGGCGAGTTCGCCCTCGACATCCTCCGCGACCACCTGGCGGATGATCACCTTGGGCTCGTGCAGAACCGCCGGTCCGATCGCCAGACCCGCATTGAGCCGCACCCCGACGATCCTGAGCGGGAGCAACGTGCCGCCCTGACCTTGGGCGATTTCGAGCGGGTTGACGAGATCGCCGCTCGCCGCGAGCTCGGCGACGATCATTGCGATCGTCTGCAGAATCTCGACCTCGTCTTCGGTGTAATGGCGCGGAGTGCGGTTTTGCACGACGAGCACGCCGAGGACGTGACCGCCGCGCAAGATCGGCGCGCCCATCAGCGAATGATAGATCTCTTCGCCGGTCTCCGGACGATAGGCGAAATCCGGATGCGATTGCGCCTCGGCGAGAGTGAGCGGCCGTGCTGTCGCGGCAATGACCCCGACGAGGCCTTCGCCGACCCGCAGCCGCGTCCGGTGGACGGCTTCGGACCGGAGGCCTTCGGTCGCGAACAGCTCGAGCACCTCGCCCGCGCGCATGATGTAGGCGGAGCAGACCTCGGCGACCATCTCGGCTGCGACGACACGAACAATGCGGTCGAGCCGCTCTTGCGCGGTGCCTGAGCCCGCCATGATGTCGCGAAGCCGGCGCAGGAGGCGGCGGATCGCGCTGACGCTGCCTCCGGTCTCCATCATTCTCGCGTACCCCGACCCCGCGACAAGCCAACCTCCCGAAGAGACATGTTCCGTGATCCTAGTACCGCAATCGAGCCATCACATCGATCAGTCTCGGCTTCATCGTGCAAGTTTTCGGACTGTCTGCCGCGCCGGAAGCAGACCGCCAAGGGCCAGGCAATCTCCTGCCCCGCGATTAAGTGTGGTGTCTGCGGACGCTAGCCGGCGGCGCGGCTGCCGGCTACTCGGGCGGAAGCTTCCACGCGCGCTCGCGACGAGCCGCAAGCACGGCAAGCGCCTGGTCGATCAGCTCGCCGAGGATCTCGGCGGTGCTCTGCTCGCGGGTTACGAAGCCGACGCTCTGACCCGCCATCAGCGAGCCTCCCTCGACATCGCCATCGATCACCCCGCGCCGAAGCGCACCGGCCCAGAAATGCTCGATCTCCAATTGTCCTTCCCGCGGCGTCAGTTCGCCCCGTGCACAGCGGTCGATGACCCGCCGTTGCAGTGCAAGAAACCGTTCGGTTGCCGAATTGGCGAGCGCGCGTACCGGAATTACCGAAAACCGCGGATCGAGCTGGACCGAAGCGACCGCATCGCGCGCTGCGGCACGAATGAAGGCCTGTTTGAAGCGTGGGTGCGCGATCGATTCATGCGCGCAAACAAAGCGAGTGCCGAGCTGCACGCCGGATGCCCCCATCTCGAGATAAGCCAACATCGCTTCCCCGCGGCCGATGCCGCCCGCGACAAAGACCGGCACGCTGGTCAGGTGTGGCAGAATTTCCTGCGCCAAGACGCCGGTCGATACGGGTCCGATATGGCCACCGGCCTCGCTGCCCTCGATTACGATCGCATCCACCCCCATCCGCACGAGCTTGCGCGCGAATCCGAGCGCCGGAGCAAAGCACAAGACACGAGCCCCGCCGTGCTTGATTTTGTTTATCGCCGCGCTGCTCGGCAGGCCGCCAGCGAGGACGACGTGGCCGACCCGATGCTCGGCGCATACTTCAATCAGCTCGAGCAGTTGCGGGTGCAAGGTGATTAGGTTAACGCCGAAGGGACGCAGGGTCAGCGCCTTGGCCGCGGAAATTTCAGCCGAGAGAAGTTCCGGCGACATCGATCCCGAGGCAATGACCCCGAATCCCCCAGCGCTGGAGATGGCGGCGACCAAGTTGCGCTCGGATACCCAGGTCATTGCGCCACCCATGATGGCGAGATCGCAGCCGAGGAGTTCTCGCCCACGTGCCCACAAGCGGTCGAGTGCAGCCACGGGGAGCCCGCGCTCCATTTTCTCACGGCTGGCCGGAAGACCTACGCTCGTGGAAAACTCCGTTGAACCAATTCCCTCGGTCATCCGGCCGCGTCGAGCCCGTAGGCGGTATGCAGCGCGCGCAGAGCGAGCTCGGTATATTCGGCCGCGATGAGAACGCTGACCTTGATCTCGGAAGTCGAAATTACCTGAATATTGATCCCCTTGTCGGCCAAGGTCTGAAACATTTGCTTTGCGACCCCAGCATGGCTGCGCATGCCAATGCCGATGACCGAGACCTTGACGACATTCGGGTCGGGCTTGAGCGCCGCAAATCCGATCTCCTTCCGCCCCTTTTCCAGCACCGATACGGCCCGGTTGAGGTCGGCGCGCGCCACCGTGAAGGTGAGATCGGCGGTACGCCCGTCCTCCGAAGCGCTTTGCACGATCATGTCGACATTGATTGCGTCATCGGCGAGCGGGCCAAAAATCGCCGCCGCCACGCCGGGGCGGTCCGGTACTCCCTGGACCGTGATCTTAGCTTCGTCGCGGCTGTACGCGATGCCGCTCACAACCCGTTTTTCCACGATCTCGTCTTCGTCTACCACGAGGGTTCCGGGGGTATCGGAAAAGCTCGACAGAACCTGCACGCGCACCCGATGGTTCATCGCCATCTCCACCGAGCGCGTCTGCAGCACCTTGGCGCCCTGAGACGCCATCTCCAACATTTCCTCGTAGGTAATTCTATCGAGCTTGCGGGCTTTCGCAACGATCCGCGGATCAGTCGTATAGACGCCATCGACATCGGTGAAGATGTCGCAGCGATCCGCCTCGAGCGCTGCGGCCAGCGCCACCGCGGAGGTGTCGGAGCCGCCACGGCCGAGCGTAGTGATCCGTCCGCGCGGTCCGATTCCTTGAAACCCGGCTACGACGCCAACCTGGCCTTGGGTGAGGCGGCGGCGAAACTCGGTGGCATCGATCGATTCGATGCGCGCCTTGCCGTGCACACCATCAGTGGCGATCGGAATCTGCCAGCCAAGCCAAGATCGCGCGTTTATACCAAGATCCTGCAACGCCAGCGCTAGGAGCCCTGCCGTCACTTGCTCACCTGCAGAGATGACGACGTCATACTCCCGCGCGTCGTGCAGGCGGCTGGTTTCGCGGGTCCACGCGATCAGCTCGTTGGTCGCCCCCGCCATCGCCGAAACAACCACCGCGACCTCGCTGCCGCGATCGACTTCGCATTTGACACGCTGCGCGACTTTTTTGATGCGCTCGACGTCGCCGACCGAGG
>Ga0306920_100003176_pt1 | contig 20823 bp, 23 predicted proteins | sample flu12Cox44000170_FD_204666 | JGI IMG/M metagenome (GOLD analysis project Ga0306920, IMG submission 204666) | Lab enrichment of tropical soil microbial communities from Luquillo Experimental Forest, Puerto Rico - flux4day.12C.oxic.44.000.170 (v2)... | ecosystem: Environmental > Terrestrial >... | reverse complement strand
TGAATCGCTCAGGAATGTTTGCGGTCACTGCTCTATATCTGTCCGACTTTTCGATCCGTGGTTCTCTCGATCATGCATTCGGGCATGCAGTGAAGTGGGACATCGATCTTCTTTCCGGCTACGATGCTCGGTTTATCAAAGGAGCCGGCCTAAGAAATGAACCTGCGGGTTTTTTTTCGATTGTCGCGCCGCAGATATGGCGCGAAATCCGCCGCGGTGGGTTCGATGCGCTTGTGGTGCATGGACACACGCCGGCCGCGGTCTTAATCGCGGTAGCCGCCGCTCAATCGAGCGGACTGCCGGTTTTCGCTCGCGGAGAGACGCATCTGGGATTGAGCCGTGGTTCGCTGAAGCGTCTGGCACGCAAGCCGCTTATGCGAGCGTTCTACCGGCGTTGCAGCGGGGCTCTTGCTATAGGTTCGGCAAATGCCGCGTTCTACCAGGCGATGGGCATGCCCGAAGAGCGCATCTTTTCGATGCCCTATACGGTTGACAACGCCCGCTTTACGGATGGCTCGCGATTGTCGCACGAGCAACGCAAACAGGTCCGCGCCGAGCTGGGCGTTGCGGACGCCCATCCGATCGTGCTTTTCGCGGCAAAACTACAGGCTCGCAAGCATCCCGACGACCTTCTACGCGCCGCTCGCCGCCTCCAGAATCGTGGGATCCGGTTCCATGTTGTGATGGTCGGATCAGGCGAAATGACCGCGGAGCTGGTCGATCTGGCAGGTCGGCTTCGACTTGACAATGTGCGATTCCACGGTTTCGCTAACCAGAGCGCCATGCCACGAATCTATGGCGCAGCAGATGTGTTTGTGCTGCCTTCTGAAAATGAACCCTGGGGGTTGGCCGTCAACGAAGCCATGTGCGCCGGGCTACCGATCGTCGCATCTGCAGAGATCGGTTGCGTGGCGGATCTAGTTCAGCGGCAGGTCAACGGCCAGACCTTTACCGTAGGTGACGTCGAGGGTCTGGCGAATGCCCTGTACCCGATCCTCGTCGACTCGGAGACCAGGCAGAACATGAGCGCGGCGAGCCGCGATATTATCTCGCGCTGGAGCTTCGCCGAGTGCGCGTCGGGGCTGAAAGTGGCACTTGCCCGTAGCGGAGTGACGGCCCGCGGGTTGGCTGCGACTGCGTCAGGCAAAAGCTGACCGCTAGGTTGGGTTGTCGTGAAGCTGGCTCTTGTCGGTACATTGGGTGGAACGCATATTGGCGGAAGCCTTTTGCGCGGCGCCGCCAAGCTTGGAATCGAATCAATCTGGTTCGACGCCGACAAGGCCTCGGCAGGTCCTCGCCTCTTGCGCTCACTATCGTGGCATTTAACCGACCGGTGGCCGTTGTACCTACGCAGGTTCGAGAAAGAGCTCGTCGCGGCCTGCGCAAGTGCCAAGCCCCAGTTTCTTATTGCCACAGGGATGGCGCCATTGACCGAATCCGCGCTGCGCGCTCTACGGCAGATGAATATCGTTTGTGTGAATTATTCCACCGACGATCCCTGGAATCCGGCAATGCGGTCGAGCTGGCATCTCCGAGCATTGCCCTCCTATGCCGTAATCTTTTCGACACGCCGCTCGAATCTCAACGATTTCCAACGTCTCGGCTGTCCGAATGTGCACTACCTCGCGTTCGGTTATGACGAAACTCTGTGGTGCCCAGTTCGGTCCGGCCAGGCACCCGCTCATGACGCTCACGACGTTCTATTTGTCGGGGGTGCCGACGCTGATCGAGCGGTGTTCATGACGGAGTTTATGTGTCACGGATTGCCGGTTGCGGTCGTCGGCGGCTATTGGGAACGGTATCCGACCTTTCGGGCATGCGCATTGGGGATAAAACCACCAGAAGTAATTCGCGCCTTGACAATGGCGGCCAAGGTTAACATTTGCCTGGTTCGCCGAGCCAATCGCGACGGCCATGTTATGCGGAGCTTTGAAATTGCGGCGGCCGGCGGCTGTATGCTAGCCCAGGACACTGACGAGCATCGTGAAATTTTCGGACGGGACGGCGAGGCGGTCGTATACTTTCGCGATGCCAAAGAAGCGGCGCTGCGCGCGCGAGCGCTGCTTTGCGATTTGCCGGAACGCAAACGCCTTGCCGCACGCCTGCACCGTTGTGTTGCCGGTGGCACTCACACCTATGCGCATCGGCTTGCAACGATGCTTGGCATCGCGAGTGGCAAGTGATGGGCACGCTAAAATCAGAGGAAACGGTCCAGCATGGTGAACGATCTATTAATCTGTGTAACGTTGCTCGTCGGACCAGTTCTTCTTGTCGTTGGCGCGCTTGGCGTCTTTGGATAAAACCGCCGGAAATTATTCGCGCCTTGACGGCCGCGGCCAAAGTGAACCTTTGCCTGGTTGGTCGCGCCGATCGCGACGCATGCGGAGCATTGAAATTGGTGCAATTGGTGCCTGCATGCTGGCGCAAGATACTGACGAGCATCGCGATATCTTTGGGCCAGAAGCTGAGGCGGTTATTTATTTTCGCGACGCCAAGGAGGCGGCCCAGCGCGCGGGTACGCTGCTTTGCGACTCTTCCGAACGTAAGCGCCTTTCCGTATGCCTGCAGCGTCGCATCGCCTGCGGTGCTCACACCTATGCGCATCGGCTCGGGACGATGCTTCGCATCGCGAGTGGTAGGTGAAAGCACATCAGAGGAACCTCATAGCACGAGGCCAGTGACGTCATGCTGAACGATCTTTTGACCAATGACGTCATGCTGAACGATCTTTTGATTTGGGGCGCGTTACTACTCGGCCTGGTTTTTCTGGTCGTAGACAAGCGGCGCAAAAGCGGCGCATTGACGCTGGCTTATTTCCTGACTCTGTCACTCGGCCACATTCCCGGGGCGCTGGCTTATCTCGGCCAAAGTTTTTTTGCGTACTCCGCCGAAGCAACGAAGGTCGGCTTGGATATGACCCTGATCGGCATGACGACTTTCTTGGTGGGTGCGCTGTCTGCCCGCCTATCGCCGGAGCGAGCCGCGAATGTGAAGGCGTATCAGCAAACGGCAAGCGCCGATTTTTTCTCGCGGATCAGCCGGCGTACGCTTACGATTGGGATTATCGGATACTTTCTGATTTTGCCGGTGGCAGCGTTATTGCCGTCCTTTACGGCCGTCGCCTCAAACACAGTGCTGTTGCTCATTCTCGGCTTTTGGTTCAAATTTTATGCGGCGGACAGCCGGCAGACATTATCGACCCTCGCAATGGTGCCATTGCTTCCGCTGTGCACGCTCGTGACCGGGGGTTTCATCGGCTATGGTGCAAACTGGGCAATAATCATTGTGGCGTTTTGCTTTGTTGTCGCGCGGCACCGGATCTGGTTCTATCTAGCTTCCCCGGTCGTTATATTCCTTAGCCTTTCGCTGTTCGTAACCTATATCCAGCAGCGGAAGGACATTCGGGATGTAGTCTGGGATGAGAACAGCAAGACGATGGAGCGACTGGATAAGGTCAGCAAACTGGTTACCGATTTTCAATTCCTAGACCTGTCGAATGAGCAGCATCTATTCGCGCTCGATGGGAGGCTCAATCAGAATTTATTGGTTGGCGTCGGGGTTATGCGCTATCGCGCAAATGCTGTGAAGCTGCTCTATGGAGCTACGCTTCCCGTATGGGCATTGATCCCGCGCGCGATCTGGCCTGACAAGCCCCAAGTCGGGGGAGGCAGCGATTTGGTATCGGAGTTTACGGGGGCCGAGTTTGCGGAAGGCACCAGCGTCGGTGTGGGGCAGGTGCTCGAATTTTATATGAACTTTGGAACGTGGGGCGTTGTCGCTGGGTTTGCGGTTCTCGGCTTCATCTTAATGCGCCTTGATCAACAGATCATGCGCGCCCTCGCGATGCGGAACGTTTCTAGCACGTTGCGATGCGCCTTGCCCGGACTGGCGTTGTTGTCGCCACTGGGCAATCTCCTGGAAATAGTGGTTGCGGTCGCAGCCGCTGCGATCGTGTCGCGACTTCTTATTTACTTTAACGTGCTTGGTTTGCCGCCCACACAGCGGATCAGTCCGAAAATGTCAGGGCAGACCATGCGGGCGATCGCGCCGCGATGACACGACGGCTCCGTATCGCGATCGCGACGGCCGGGCGCTTCCACGTTCTCGATCTCGCGCGGGAACTGAATGCGTTAGGCTATATCGTGGATTTCTATTCCTACGTTCCGGAAAGGCGGGCCCTGGAGTTCGGTCTTCCTTCTGCGTGCCATCGATCGCTGCTGCCGTTCGCAGTGCCGGCTCTCGCGCTGGAGCGGTTCGCGTCGGCCGTTCCGCCCTCCCTTCGCGAATGGTTGCTTTATAAGTCCTTGAATCTGGCCGTGGCGATTCGTTTGCGAGCCTGCGACCTGTTCATCGGCATGTCCGGCATTTACCTCGAAGCGGCGCGCTTCGCGAACCAACGGTTCGGCGCCGCCATATGGGTTGAGCGTGGAAGTCGCCACATTCTTTCACAAGATGAGATATTGGGCGCCATTCCCGGCGCCGTTCGGCCGAGTTCTCTTGCCATCGATCGGGAATTAGCTGGATACGCGCTTGCCGACCAAATCGTCATTCCTTCATCGCACGTGGAGGAGAGCTTTCGCCGTGATCCATCTGCCCACGCCAAGTTGTTCAAGAACCCGTATGGGGTCGATCTTGCGGTATTTCCCACCGTCAAGCGAAGTAATTCTGGCGATGAGCTTTCTTTGCTTTTCGTCGGAACCTGGTCGCTACGAAAGGGTTGCGACCTGCTGGTATCCGCCGTGGCTCGGGCTCCGGGAGTTCGACTCGTTCATGTCGGCTCGATCGGCCGCGATTTTGCCTTTCCGAAAGATAATCCGCGCTTTGTCCATGTTGATCCCGTGCCGCAGCGCCAACTCCAAAGATTTTATGCGGAAGCTGATGCATTTATCTTGGCATCACGAGAGGATGGCTTTGGGCTCGTGCTGGCTCAGGCGCTTGCCAGCGGCTTGCCTGTGATCTGCACCGACCGCACCGGTGGCGCGGACCTCGCGCACACGCCGGCTTTGGCTAAGTACATTATGGTCGTACCCAGCGACAATCCCGCCGCTATGGTCGGCGCGATTTTGGAACTGCGCGCCCGCCTTGAGTTAGGCAAAAGTTTTCCGCAACTCACGGATACGGATCGCGAGACCCTTTCATGGGCTGCTTACGGCCGTCGCTATGCCGACCAGATCGTGGGATATTTTGCTCAAACCGGCTGTACTTCGCGACTGCGGAAGAACACGTCGCAAAAAGCGACACGAACGCCTGAACCGGCTTGAAGTAGAGTCCTTTGCGCTCCGTGCATGTCATAACCGGGCTCGACCCAGCCCATGGCGGCCCATCCTACACGGTCCCGCGGCTTTGCCAGGCGTTGGCGACGGTCGGCGCGGAAGCGCAATTGCTGTCGGTGGCGGGGGCAGATGAGTGTAACATTACGTTCGACGGCGATGGCGGTGGTTGCTTTCCTCGGGATTGGACGCGCGTTCCCGTCGTGCGCGATCTGCGCTGCTCGTCGAGTCTCGCGCGAGCCTTGCACGAACTCGCGCCGAAGGCTGATGTTATTCATGATCACGGCCTCTGGCTCATGCCAAATGTGGACGCTGGACGCGCCGCCCTGCTTGCCGGCAAGCCGTTCATTGTCGCGCCGCGGGGGATGCTGGCGCCAGCGGCGCTTGCCTTTTCGCGCCTCAAGAAGCGCATCGTCTGGGTTTTGCTTCAGGGCAAAGTGGTTCGCCGCGCCGCGTGCATTCATGCGACCAGCGAACAGGAGCACGATGAAATTCGCGCCTTCGGCCTAAACAATCCGGTCGCCATCATTCCCAATGGCATTGACCTACCCGAACCGAAGGCACGTTCGATGTCCGGCACAGCCGCTGGCCGGATTGTCCTGTCACTCGGACGCATCCATCCGAAAAAGGGATTGGACCGCCTGGTGCGCGCCTGGGCAACGCTGGAAGCGGTGCATCCCGACTGGCGACTGCGAATCGTGGGGCCGGATGAGCGAGGCCACGCCGGCGAACTCATTGCCCTGGCTGCGGAGTTGAAGGCGCGGCGCGTCTCGGTCGAAAAATCAGTCGCTGGCGATGCCAAGGTCGCCGCTTATCAACAGGCCGACGTTTTCGTGCTTCCGACCTTGAACGAGAATTTTGCTATCACCGTGGCGGAAGCGCTGGCGGCCGGAACACCGGTCATCGCGACCAAGGGTGCGCCATGGCGTGACTTGGCGCGAGAAGGTTGCGGTTGGTGGATCGGTGACGGTGTTGAACCGCTCGTGGCAGCGCTTGCCACAGCAATGGCCATGAGGCCGGAAGCGCTCCAAGCGATGGGCGCGAAAGGACGGACGTGGATGGCGCGTGACTTTTCCTGGGATCGCGTCGCCCATGATATGTTCAACGTCTATCGCTGGCTTTCCTCGGGAGGAGAGGTGCCAAGTACGGTGCGCCTAATATGAGTGCTCGATCCGACCAAACTTCCATACGGTACGTGACGTAGTTTCGATTTTAAGGGATTGCACCGACTGGCGAAGCCGCATCAAGTTGTTCCCAAACACGTCCGGTCCCGGCTCGGATATGATAATTGGGGTTGCGTCGAGGAATGTGCGACGAGACGAGCATGCTTGTTTGATGTCACGCAAACGGGAGACGCGTTTTCTTGGATCTTTTATTAACTCAGCCATCGGTCCTAGATCACTTTAACGAGAAGCGTAATGACGAATTCGACATTGCCACTGCGTGCAAGACAAAAGGTATACGTGACCGCTATTCTACAGGGCAATCCGGTTATGATGATGGGATGCAAGCTTCTTAAGCAGCATGCACCTTCAAATTTTACAATTGTAAAGGTACCTGAAGAGGCAGACATCGTCCTATATCTTGAGAGTGGGTACCTTGGGCTCGGTGAGTTGCCACGCCTGATTGATCGCGTTAGGGCTGCGCCATCTGCTATGCACTTCATGTTTTCCGAATCCGATTGGCCGTTTCCGGTCTTGCCTGGTGCCTATCCGTCGTTGTCAAAAACGGTCTCGTGGGCGCACAGCTGGTGCTATTTGTCTGCGCTCGAAAGAGAAAGAGCTAACGGAGCTCAAGGCAGCCGCTACGTAGAACCTGACTTGTTGTTTTCGTTCCTTGGTCGCACGGCTACCCATCAAATTCGGCGGAAGATGCTAGTGTTGGACACGCTGAATACGCCGTGCTTGGACGTCGAGGACGGCCCCAAGCGTTTCTCTCACTTTGATTATTCACAGACTTACGTTGAGATCATCCGGAGATCAAAGTTTGTACTCTGCCCCCGAGGTATCGGCACCTCGAGCCTTCGCATTTTCGAGGCTATGTCATTCGGTCGCGTTCCTGTCGTGATTAGCAACAAATGGCAAGCACCACCCGGAATTCCTTGGAGTGAATTTTGCGTGCTAGTCCCGGAACGGAATGTGGTTGCCATTCCGGAAATTCTTTATAATCTGGAGCGAAAATCCTTTTCGATGGGAGAGAGGGCGCTACGAGTATATTATGATTATTTTGGCCCGAAGGTTTTTTTCGACCGGTTATTGAGTGCGCTGGTTTCAAAATATGCAAACCGCTCCTTGACGACAGCGGCTATAATCCAGCGCGCTTGGCAAGCTATCGGATGGCGAGAAATCCGCACTATTTGTCAACAGGCACGGACATTTAAATTGGGTTGGAGCAGCCGACTTTGACGGCTTTGCAACAAATATCGAGTTCTTTCTTGGCCGCGATCTGGCAGGACTCAAGTTCGTGAGCTTGCGCGGCTGCAACGCACACGGCGTTGTGACGGCTGGCGAGTGCACAGCAGTGCAGGCTCGTTCAATCTTGCGGCGGCAGGAGGCTCACGCTAACGGCCTCATCGTGGCTAATCAGCGGCTCGGGCAGCGCAAAACGGCTGTTTGTGCTTGGTTCCGGCTCGCATTCAAAGAAGCGGTTTAAGTGCATTCCACACCGAAAAATGTTCTGCGGTCTTTGGTCCGGCGCATGGGATACGACATTCGCAAGTTCGACATTGGGCAGGATGCCTACTTCGACATTGAAAGGATTTATTGCTCCTAATTCATCGCGTCACCAAAGTCGGGGACTTGAATAACCACGGGTTCCTTTTCGAGAGACAGATGGCCCAACCCGTACACCACATCCTGGTTCGGGTCCGCGATTGAAGTCTCGCGCGAGCAAAAGAGGTTGCCGATCTGCACATCGAGATTGCGCGTCTGCACGGCGAGCTCGAGGCGCTGAAGCGCCGGGAGCCGGCGAAAGCCCAGGCGCGGAGTGGCGGTTCCGACAAGGGAAACCCGCACGCGCGAGAGCGCGAAGTTGGCAGCAGGCCCCGATGATGCCGTGGGCGTGACGTCGCCGCATCGATGCCATCATTGGTGTCAAGATCAGACGTTACATGCAGTGACGCCCTGAGAGAGCAACAGAGACCCGGTGGCCGAAATCTCAGCAGTGCAGCATAGATTTGGGAGTACTGGTTATTCATGTTTTCAGCGTCTGTCATCATTTGTTCGCACAATCCACGGCCGAACTATCTCGAACGCGTCCTTGCTGGACTGCGAGCACAAGATGTACCGTTGCAGCGGTGGGAACTCGTTCTAATCGACAACGCTTCATCCAACTCACTTACAGCATACGATCTAAGCTGGCACCCTCATGGCCGGCACGTGTTCGAGTCACAACTTGGGTTGTCGCTTGCCCGCCAACGCGGCATGATTGAGTGTAAATCCGATACCCTTGTCTTTGTTGATGACGACAATGTCCTCGAGACAGATTTTCTACGCCAGGCTTTGATAATTGGAAGCGAGCGACCACGGCTCGGCGTTTGGGGCGGCAGCGTAATTGCAGAGTTTGAGACAGAACCGCAGGCAAGCGTAATGAGACACATCGGCTACCTCGGGATTCGCACCATATCGTTATCTTCACCAAATGCGCCTGTCGGAGCCGGCCTCTGTGTCCGCTCAGCCGTTGCCCATGCATATATTGAGCAATACCAGCAATCAGAAATTAAGGTCACCGATCGCAAGGGAATGGAACTGAGCAGCTATGGTGATGTTGAAATTTCTCTTGTTGCCCGCAAAATGGGATATGAAATCGGCACTTTTCCGGAATTGAAATTGTATCATCTGATCCCGTCGGAGCGAGTATCAGAGGAGTATCTCGTCCGCGTGATCGGAGAAACTGATTATTCTGGCTTCTTACTCGATTACAAATGGCACGGCGCAGTTCCTCGGTCTCCGCTATCGCTCTATAACATGGCGGCATTCGTAAAACATGTGTGTCTAAGCGGAAGAACGGAACGTCGCATCTCTCTGGCGCGAACGATGGCTCGGAGGGCGGCGCGACGAGCGATTTTTGGAATACGAACTAGATAAATTTGTTAGGCGACCAGGTCCTAAATCGTGCCGCCGTTTTCAGCTGACGAGGGATCAACTAGGACCGCTCAAGAACTCGTTCTACAAACGCCACAGGGACAGCATTAGACGGCAATACCGTTGCAAGGGGCTAGTAAGCGCCGATGTAGTAGAAGGCGATATTCGGAACGCAAGGAAGCGATTAGATGAGCGATTCAATCAAGACGGTAATCGGGCAATCAAAGGCGTGAGCAGATCGTAAGCTCGCCGATTTGCGAAATCGCGAAATTCTGGTCACGGATCGCGTTGTAAAATACCTCCGTCGCGTTCCCAAAAACGGAGTCGTCGTGTAACTCTATCGCGATCCTATCCACCTGATTGAGCCAAGAGCACTTGCCTCCGAATATCACGACTTCTGCGCCCTCAACATCCATCTTGAGCAGCCCGATTTTGCTTCGCTGTGACAGCGCCAAGAGCGAGGAAATATCGATGCCAGCAATGTCGCCACTCTTTCTTTCCTCGACTTGTCGCGTCCACGCGTCACCATCGCGGTACTGCTCGGAACGGATCGAAAGATTGGTGGCGTGCGACCACACTGCGGCCTGAATGACAGTAGCGCGCGACCCATATGGTGCAAGGTTCCGTTGCAGTATAGTAAAATTGCTGGGATCAGGCTCAACCGCGATCACAGGCGATTGGGGATACCGGCTGAGAAAATACGCAGAGGAGTAGCCGACGTTGGCGCCCAGGTCTAAGATCAGATCGCCGTCAATCAAGTTCAGGCACTCATATTCTCGCTCTACGAAAATTTGCGAGAACACGGCGAGATCACTGGATCGGGTTCGCGCCCAAAGCGGATGGACTGCGCCGGCAGGATGAATGCTGCGCACGGTATCAGGTCGGCCCAGTTTTATTTTTAAGCAATCCACCGCCGCCGAAGTGCCCGCCATCCTCGCAATCCGATACAATCTGCGTAAGCGTTTCATCTTCTACCCAGAGCTGTAGGCGTATCAATCCGCTGCGGCACGGCCATGATACTGGTTTTTGAAAACGGGCCAAGCAACGTTGACGTTGACGCATGCGGAGACGGCGGTCAGCGCCAAAAGTCCTCAGACGGCGCCGAGCTAATACCATTTCTACATCAGAGTGAGGTGGCGATATGGGGAAGGAAGTGATGGAGCGGGTTCGTAGCGGGAACATGCGTTCGAGCCGGGCAAAGCCGCATTCGACAGTCTTTTGCAAACGCATTCCAGATTACCGCATGTACATTTAAATAATCTTGCTCTTGGCTACAAGCCCGGACGGCAAATATTTTTTGAAAATTGGTCAACGGATATGAGCTCATTGCTGCCGTTAGGACGGGATGGTTGGGGTCAGATTAGTAATCAGCGAGAGATTGAGGTTTCTACACTTGACATGTACTGCTCGCAGAATGAAATTCCATTTATTGACATTCTTAAATCGGATACACAGGGCTTTGATGTGGAAGTCATCAAGGGCGCGCAAGGATTGCTCAATGCCAGAAAGATTCGCCTAATATATCTTGAAATCACGTTTCAAGAACTGTACCAAGGCATCCCCCGTTTAGATGAGATATATCGCTTGATTTCCGATCAAGAATTTGAACTCGTTAGCTTCTACAAGTTTTATTATCTGAACCGACGCGCCGTGTATACAAACGCCTTATTTATTCAGCCGCAGTTCCAAATCTGAGCCCCGAAGCTCTTGCGACGAATCGGCCAAATCACGGCTGTTTTGCTGTTGTCGGGAATAGCCGGCGAGATTCACACGCCGCGTTTCTGAAAAGTCGAAAACCGCCCAAGGTAGCGGCCTTTGAGACCCGAAATCCGCTGAGAGCAAGAGAAAACTATCCAGCCCGTAACTCTCACTGCATCGGTGTTGCGTGTCAATTGGGAAAGCAATTTTCCAGAACGGCGGAGCTATTCACGTTCGAACCGAATTCCGACGTGCTTCAGATTTTGCAAACCAACCTCGACTTGTCGAAAATGAAACTGGGATGATATGTTTTTGAAAGGGCAACAGTGTTTGATGGGAAATGTCGTAAGTGCTATGCCCTGTTACAGCTGCCCACGTCGACGTCAGCGAAGCATCAGTTGCTGATCTCTGTCCAGGCGAGTTCCTCATTGATCGAGACCATAACCCCCCTCATCATTACATTTGATGAGGTGTCCAATATAGCCCGCGCGCTCGATAAGCTCTTATGGGCACGACGCATCGTTGTTGTGGACAGCGGTAGCACGGACGGGACGCTTGATGTTCTCGCGCGCTATCCTCAGGTAGCACTATTCAAGCGGGCATTCGACAGCTTTGCCAATCAATGCAATTTCGGCCTCGCACAGGTTGAGAGCGAATGGGTTCTATCGTTAGACGCCGATTACGAAATTAGCGATGGCCTGGTCGCCGAGTTGTCGAGCTTGCGCGAAACGGAGGGGGTGGTGGGCTATCGCGCCTCATTCATCTATCGCATTTACGGTAGGCCGCTGCGAGGAACGCTTTATCCGCCGCGAATCGTTCTTTATCGCGTCAAGAACGCTCACTATACGAATGAAGGTCATGGACACCAGGTAAACATATCAGGAGACGTGCGTGCACTGAGAGGTGTGATCTATCATGACGATCGCAAGCGGCTGTCTCGCTGGTTCACCACCCAGCAGAGCTATGCCAAGCTCGAAGCCGATTATCTGCTTAAAGCAAAAAAAGAGGTTCTTTCGGTTTCGGATCGACTTCGCCGGATGGCGTGGCCGGCTCCCATAGCAGTCTTCTTCTACGTGCTCGTGGTCAAAGGCTGTCTTTTCGACGGCTGGCGCGGCTGGTTCTATGCCCTACAGCGTACGCTGGCCGAATCTATGATCGCGCTGCAACTGATCGACCGCCGTCTCCGCCGAGAGCCTAGCCAAGACTGACAAGTTCTCGCGCAGGCGGCTATATGATCGGGGTTATTGGTTCTGGCAATTTGCTTGGCAGCGAGAGGTCTTCGTCATGGCTCACGTCTACTGGGTGTAACAACTCAATGCAGATGCGATGATCTGCTTCTGAGATCGCTGAATGCCTGCACGTGGCAAGGCTTCCGCCCGAATGTCAGTTGAGTCCATCTTGCCAGCGGCAGCCAAGGCCTCAAAATTTGTATCGAAGGGTCTCGCGGAAATTCCGCATTTCGCGATGTCGAAATCATCGTATCTGCTACATTGCCTATCCGCTCAATTTGCGGCTGGGCGACGTAGTTGTCCGAACTGCGGCGGCACGTCCAGTCGCATCAGCTGATAAGGGCGCCTGCAGAATGTTCCGACAAAGCAGCAGGATCTGCGCGGCGGCACGACCCAGGCCCCTCGCTTTGGCGGCTCGGGCCAGAAGCTCAACATTGTCCTCCGGTCTGGAAGCAAGTAGTGCGTTAACATCGGCCAGCCACTTGAGTCGATTCCACCAATCGAGGGCGCCGTGCATGCAAAACCGCGCGATTTTTGGGTTGAGTTGCAGCTGATCCAATTTAGGGGGATTTCGTTTGTCTCACTGCCTTGGCATCAAAGCCAGCTATTTTTATGTGCTCTGTGGTTGGCGCACGCGTTCCGACATACCGCTCACTAGCCTCCCAAGTTCGCAGGGCACTAGCGCGAGTGTTGATGTCCGTATCGAGATCGTGCCTAATCCGTCCCCGATTGGAAAAAGTGCAGCAAGAGGCGTTGCCAAGCATACGGCCGAATACTCTCTTATCAGAATAAATGGGGTCGCAGACTTCGAAATTAGTGAGGGGAGGCAGATCCGCGTTTGGCCCGTCACCGGGACTCCGCAAAAGGATATCGAGATCTTTCTCTTTGGACCGGTGTGGGCGACGCTATGTCATCAGCGCGAAATATTGCCTCTGCATGCGAGCGCGATTGTGACCGAAGGGCGCATTACGGCGTTTGCTGGACACCCCGGAGCGGGAAAATCCACCACTGCGGCATTGCTGGGGTCATTCAATTATGAATTGATGACCGATGATATACTACCCATCAACCTTGATCCTGATTCAGTACCAGGTGCCTGGCCGTACCTGCGCCGCCTCAAACTTCGAGGGGACTCTATCAACCAACTAGGAATGACACCGGTTGAACAGGTGAGCCAGCTGGACAGTGATAAATACTTCGTTCTTCCGAAATGTGCCGCCGCTGACAAGTGGGGCAGCCTTGAGCGGCTCTATCTGCTCGAGATCAACCCAGCAGACTCTCGCGTCTCGATAGAGAAGATCACCGGCGCAGAGGCTGTTCATGCGCTGGTCAACTACACCTATCATTTTCAATTCGTTCTTGGCAGTGGTCGTCTTGGCGAGCATCTCTCGCTTTGCAGCCAATTAGCCTCGAAAATTACGGTTTATCGCGTGCAGCGGCCACAGTCATTTGACGGCGGAAGAGAGCTTGGACAAATTATCTGCGCGCACCTTAATAATGCGCCGGGACATCAATATTGAAGGGTTATGGACGTCGGTTCGTGCCAGACCTTGTGTTCTTTCGATTTTCAAGAATCCATGCTCAAATGCATCAAACTGAAGGTGGGCGATCATAAGCGAATAGGAGCTATTCCATTCCGAACCGAGGTGAGCAATGGGAACAGCGCCCCATCGCGACGCGCTCTCGAAAATAAGACAATGTCGGCATCCCACTCCTTGAAATGAATGAGGTCCACAGCACCAGAGCGCTGTGGCTTGGCACCCATCACGACGTGAGTCGGAGTGATGCTTTACGCAGCGCGTCCACTATTGTATCTGACGTACTGCCGGCCGTGGTTCGTGGACCACGGAAATTTCAATACCAAGCAGAATCCAATGCAGAAGCCTTTGCTTGCCAAAAGAACCGTTTCGGAGCGGCTCTCCGAAAAGCATCAGCGCTTGCTGGCGACGGCACGCTGAACTCAGTTATTGGAGTCTGGTGCCAAGAAAGCTTTAGCAAATGTTGAATTTAGATTCCATAGTTCAAAGTGATCCTGACGTTATAGCCGCGGATGCGGATCAAGACCTAGTCATGGTCAGTATAGCAAACGGGCTCTACTATGGTGTATCGAACGTCGGGCGCGAGGTCTGGCGAGCGATCGAGCGCCCTAGAAAGGTCTCGGATCTCATTGATGATTTGGTAGCGACCTATAATGTAGATAGACTTAAGTGCGAGCAGGAAACCATAGCATTCCTTGAGGACTTGCTGACTGAGCGTCTGTTGCAGGTGAAAAATGGATCGCCTTCTTAAATTTTGGTCTTTGCCTCGCCGTGAGAAGCAATTTTTTTGTGAAGCCAGCATCTTGTTGCTGCTGTCATATTTGGGCGTGCGAACAATCGCATTCCGGCGCATCGATGGCTTCTTACGTGCGCATTGGCGCGACAGTGCTACGCGTACCGGTGAGCAAACAGACTGCATCAAGCTTGTTAATCTTTCGTTAACACGCGCGGCGAATCTACTTGGCCGAAAGGACCTGTGCCTCAGCGAGTCCATTGCGGCGTTCATAATGCTTCGACGCCGTGGTATTCCTGCGATCCTGTTTGCAGGTGTCAAATTTCTCGAGGATTCCTCACTTAGTGCCCATGCGTGGGTTCACGCTGGGGGAGGGGCGATTGACGGGAAGTCCGATAATTCCGCATTTACCGCTGTGTTCAAGATTGGACATGAACCGTTAATCGCAGAGAACTCTAGTCGAACGAACTTTTCCGAATCGCAATCTTCAACGTTCTGTCAGCCAACGATTCTGCCAGACTAAAATAACCCGCAGAGTCGAATCTGATGGCTACTTCTCCGCAGAAGTGGCTGGATAGAGGAGTAGTGTTGATGAGTGGCATAGCTGCCGTTCTGAACCTGGATGGATCGACCGTACCTCAATCGGAGGTCGAGCGCATGGCAAATGTGCTAAAAACTTTCGGGCCGAACCGGCAAAGGATTTTAGTTCGCGGGAGCGCGGCTTTTGTATTTTGCCTGCACCAGCTAGTGCCGGAAGATCTCCTTGAGTATCAGCCTCTTGTATTTGCCGATCGATTTGTCCTGTTGTTCGATGGCAGGATCGACAACCGCTCTGAGCTCGGTGATTCTCTGAGCATATCAGCGCCCGAATTGCGTTCGATGCCCGACAGCATGATTGCGCTCCGCCTGTTTGAACGTTGGGGCGGTCTCGCGTTCGAGCGGATTCTTGGCGATTTCGCAATCATCATTATGGATCTCCGGGAGGGATCTCTGATCTGTGCGCGAGACCAGATGGGTTTGAGGGTCTTACATTATCATCACTCGGCTAAACGGTTTGCGGTGGCAACGTCTCCCGAGGCGCTTTTCGCGTTGAGCTGGGTGCCTCGGATTTTGAATAAAGACAAGGTTGGAGACACCCTCGTTAGTCGCGGGCTTAACGGTGAGACAACCTATTACCAACAGATTTTGCGTGTTCTTCCTGGTTACATCGTCCGCATTAGTAAGACGAGCCTTTCAAAAACCCGTTTTTGGAATCCTGAAAATATCGCCGACCTGAGGTTTAAAAGCGATCAGGAATATGTCGAGGCGTTCCAAGAACGCCTCGATGCCGCGGTAAAAGCGAGGCTTCGCAGCCGCCGTACACCTTGCGCGCTCATTACGGGCGGTCTTGATTCATCCAGCATCGCTGTCGTCGCGGCCGATATGCTTGCCGCAAACGGCAACAGATTGAACACATTCACGGCTGTCCCCGAAGTCGGATTCACCAGGGAAGATCTACGCGGACGTTATTTCGACGAGACGCCGTACGTCCGTCAAATCGCCCAACTCAATCCCAACCTCGTCCCGCATTTTATTCGACCGAGTAAAGGGCCTCTCCTCAAACAGATCGCTGATCAGATCCGGCTGGGAGGTAGCCCCGCAGGCATGATTTTGAACGGCCTATGGGTAATGGACATCCTCGGCGAGGCAAAATCAGCAGGCCACGACGTTGTGCTCGGTGGAGAAATGGGCAATCTGACAATGAGCTATAATGGCTATGGGTTATTTGTAGAGCTATTGCGAGCTGGCCACTGGCTGAGGTTTTTGCGTGAGGTTTCCTCCTGTGGGTATCGTTGGAAATCCATACTCCGCCTGCAGATAATTGCGCAAATTATTCCGGCACCGCTTTTTCGGAAGTACAAACAGTGGCGTCGCAGGAAAAATCCACCTTGGTATTATTATTCCGCAATTCATCCCGAGTTTGCAGCCCGAAGCGGCGTAATCAATCGAGCAGCCCAAGAATATCAGCCGTTCGACGAGCCACCTCGCAATAATAAGGTGGCTCGAATCAATGACTTTCACTGCTATTGTGAGACCGCTGACTGGTTGGCAAGTATACGGGCTGGCTTCGGAGTTGATTTTCGGCTGCCGGCTTTTGATCGGCGACTGGCGGAGTTTTGCGTCGGAATCCCCGAAGATCAATATTTCCGCAAGGGTCGCGACCGCTGGCTAATCAGGCGGGCCATGAAAGGGCGGCTACCCGATAGCGTGTTATACAACATGAAAAGAGGGTCGCAGGCAGCTGATTGGTACCCAAGACTGTCGCGAGAGCGGAATCATATTGCGGAAGAAGTAAAGCGTCTTGCGCTGAATGTCGACGTGGCATCGATTATCGATCTGCAGAGATTGACTGCCGTCCTAGACGCTTGGCCCGAGCGCCAACCTGAAGAGTATGGCCCGGAGAAGGGGATTTCAGTGATGATTCCAAACGCCCTCGGAGCAGCATACTTCATTGAAAATGTGTCAGGGGCGAATTATGGGCGATAGACCTGCGCGATCTTGCAGGGCGCGTGAGGCGCGTAATCGTGACGCTGTGTTCGCTGCGGTCAAAGCGATTGCCAGGCGCGGCGTCATCCGCGAATGAAGAAACGGCTCAAACCAAAGAAACTGCTCAGAAGGGGGCTTCGGGTCAGGGGGATCGACATGGTCTTTGGCCGTTGCTCCGAACCGCCAGAAGTGGTAATAAATTACGGGATAGGATGTGAGGGACTGGAGCGATGGCGCGAGATACTCAGAGTACTGCAGCAGAAACGTCACAGGCGGCCACCCGTCAGGAGTGGTCGCGGCCCGTGCTGCGGAAGCTACCGATCGCAGCAACTTCCTCGGGGGGAAAAGGCGCGATAATAGGTGATGATGGGAATTGCGGCGGCAAAGGCGATGCCGCTGCCTGCCTGTCGTAGGGTGCCGACTCATCTTTGTTGCGGCGTGCGCAGAGGCTCGGCGGAGTCAGGCGCGTTTTGAGGCCTTGCTCTCGGGCCCCCCTCTTTGCGCGCGGTCGCGCTTTAATCGAATCCGCGAAGCCGCATTGCCCACCTTTTCGCGAATTTCGTGTTGCCAGGGGCTTACCTCGCAACCTGTGGTATTTTCGAGCCACTCAGGTATCAATCACCGATTGCAAGGACCATCAAGCCGTCGCAAATTACAGTTGAAACTGGCCGCCATTTGGGGAACGCGGCGCATAAGTTCTGTTGAGCGTTCATTCGGTCAACTCAGGGCCGGTCGCTAGCCCGAACAGGCTTTCCGAACAGGAAACTCTTGGCATGAATCAGCCACCAGTGCGCGATGCTATCGTCAAACAAGCGGGGGACATCGAGTTTTGGCGATCGATTTGTCCACAGCTATCGATCAGCGAAAGGCCCCTCGGCTCACACATGCAACCTTACGCAGTGTCCCCATGCGACGTTCAGAAGGCGACACAGCAGGTCTGCGAGGAAGGGTATTTTCAAGTTGGCCCAGTTCTGCCGACACAGGAAATCAAGTTGATCGCGGATGCCGTCCACACCGTGGTCGATCATGGTTTCCCAGCGCCATTTGTCCTTGTTTATGATCAGGTCTGGCAAATTCTCTCGCGCTTGGAGAATCTTCTTTCGCCAATTTTGGGCGCTTTTTATTACGTGACGCTCGACGTCTGGATTTATTACATTCGCGCCGTCAACGAAGACCGTGCTGAGTCGAAAGAGGACAGCGGTTGGTCGCCGCACCGTGATGGTAAAACGGTTATCAATACGTTACGAGGCGACGGTCATCCGCAACTCTTGAATGTCTGGATACCGTTTACAGATACAACAGTCGAGCACTCATGTATGTACGTGCTACCGACCCATCTTGATCCATTTTATCCCGATAATCTCCAGGAATACTCAGTTCCGCGCAAATCTCTACAGGATATTAGAGGTTTGCCCGCAGAGGCCGGGGCTGTGCTTGGCTGGAATGAGTATGCACTTCATTGGGGCTCAAGGAGCAGTCGCTGGGCCGACGGTCCCCGCATCAGTCTGACGGCTCGTTTTCAAAGTCGAGATCTCAACGAGTCTAACTATCCCATGCTCGATCCAAACTCGTCCTTCAGCTTTCAGGCGCGCTTGGCAACCATCGGCACCGTGTTCGATAGATATAGCAAGCGGAAGAAATGCCCTGAAGCCTTGTTGAATTTCTGCCGCAGTCAAGCATTGCTCGATAAAGCCATTAAGCTTCGCATATTCAAGGAACCAAACACATCGACAGCCAAGGATGAGGAGTTGAATGAGCGCGAGCAAGCCGTGTCGGCCCGGGAAATGGCAATCGCTGCCAAAGAGCAGGATCTCGCCGCCAAGGAAAAATCCCTTTTAGACAAGCTTGCCATGTTGAGGAAGTTGAAGGAGCGACTTCCTGACAGCGATCAGATGTGATTATCGGAAGTGTACGGATTTTCTCGCACATTTGATTGGGCTGAGCGGCATCTTTCACAATGAAGGAGGCGCTGTTTCCTCTATCGATCGAGGCGGCGGAAAGGGCGGGGAGGGAACATCGGCGATTTCGCATATTCAGGCGCGTCCACGCTCTATTCGAATCCATGAAGCCGCATGGCCAAGATTTCCGCGAATTTAGTGTAACCCAAGGGCTCACCTCGTAACCTTTGGTATTCCGAAGCACCCCAGTGTCCATTGCCCTCGAGAAGCATTGGTCCCTGCTCTGTTAGCGCGACGTCCCACCCTACAAAAGCAAAGCTAGAGCATGCTTGGTGGGCGACCTTAACGTGCCGTAGCACTGTGTCCCATTCCGGCAATATGCAAGCCTCGTCCAAACCAATATCGAGTTGATGAGTCAACCGCGTTGTGTCCTGCGCCGCCGGCATTAGCTGACCACTTGACACGTCGACTAGCGCGACACGCGCGAGACGATCGGTTTGCACGAAATATATAAAAAAACTGAAAATGGGGATTACTTGACCATCTGTTGAAAGGCCGGTGACCAACCTTGCCGTGGCCAAATTTGCATTTCCGCCGAGGCGGAGGTCGGGATGATTTGATAGAGCCGGCTGGACGAGCAAAAATCGATTCTCGGTCCGTGCACGAGTTGCCAGATAACCACCGAGGTCGTCGGGCTTTAAGCAACAACCGCGGTTGCTCTCGAAGACAGCGCCTTGCCATCGAAAACGCTCCGCAGCTTCACTGCCTGAACCAATGCGTGACTTGATGAACAGATCACGCTTTGGTAGCTGCTTCGAATCAAAGTCCAGTAGCTCGCCGGTTGGACCGAATGCAGCCAGAACTTCAGGGCTAGGGAGCGCGTGCGCCTTGCACAGCTCATAGAATGCCAGCTTGTCGTCAATTGGGTTTGGCTCTAACGGCCGGTTGAGCAGCTTGAGAATGCGCGGAGCCTCAGTCCCATAGAAATAACTGTCGATGGCCACTTTCCGATCCCGTCTCCATAAGCCATAGGCGAAGTACTCAGCTGGCAAAATGTTGTGCCGCATCGCAGCCCAGAGTGCTCCAGGAACTCGCTGGATCGGAGCTGCGGAGGCGTTATTCTGGCGGAATTGCCATAAGGCTACCAGCACCGCGGGCGGCCAGGCTATCGTGGTGAGAATTTGCGCCAATGCACGATTGACAGGGTGGTGGTCGTCCCCGAAATGCCGGCGAACGAGCCGACGGGCCGCTACCATAACTGGCACACCACGGGGTCGAGCCGGCCAGAACCATGGAAATCCCACTAGGCAACGTTTGTAGAAATAGGCCCACCAACGATTTCGGAGTGTCGGTAACGTTCCAAAACCTCCTTGTGCCATCGTCGCTTTGTCCGTTTTTGGTTCGCCTGGCATGCGAGCGAGCTCCTGTCCACTTGGCTGCCACGCCAATCCAAGCGCGACAAGACGAAACGATAGCAGAAACTCTGCGGCATCGTGTGTTGCCTGGGACCGGAAGCGCAGAAGCGGCCAAAGCACTCAGCGGATGCGGTGATGCGTGACCGTAGTAACGCTAGTGCTGAAACCTTACCAGATGTCCGCTGAAACTTACGCGAAAACGCCGAAAGGCGATCAAAATCGCTTGAGGATCTTGTCTGCTGGCGTCAAGGGATTGCTGCATCACGGCTCAGGCGATCGAACGCGAAGTTGGGCAGATTACACAAAAGCAAAAACCGATCCGCGAGATTGCTTGGTACTCTCCGGCGTAGTGCGCATTCGTAGCTATTCGATTATTTGTGACCCCGTCCACCGAACATGATGATTGAAACCTGCGCCTCTAGTGAAGTAGGATC
>Ga0306920_100003174_pt1 | contig 20836 bp, 23 predicted proteins | sample flu12Cox44000170_FD_204666 | JGI IMG/M metagenome (GOLD analysis project Ga0306920, IMG submission 204666) | Lab enrichment of tropical soil microbial communities from Luquillo Experimental Forest, Puerto Rico - flux4day.12C.oxic.44.000.170 (v2)... | ecosystem: Environmental > Terrestrial >... | reverse complement strand
CGATCAATGGTTCATCACCCTGGATGTCTATGACGAACGCGAACTGTTTCGCGTTGCGCGCCACTTCCGCTACCCGATCGGTCCCACTTTGGTGTCTTGGCGAAGTTAACGCGACTTCTGCGCCCCAATCGAAAGCAGCCTCTGCGATGCGCATGTCTTCGGTAGCGATAATTACCGAGTCGAGATTTTTGGCTTTTCCGCATTGTTCCCAAACATGCTGTAGAAGTGGCTTACCAACAATGAGATGCAGTGGTTTTCCCGGAAAACGTGTAGAAGTCCATCTCGCCGGAATAATGCCCACGGCCTTATTCATAGCTAGCTCAACGATTATTTCGGCGCTCTGCGAGCGCCGAGGTGCGTTAGCAGGTGTCACGTTTCGCTCAGAATTATCTCTGTCGCCGCGGGCAAGTCCTTAGCGACCCAATCAGCCGTGCTGCCGGTAGTGCCGTGTTGGAAGCCGGATTGAACGCGGATCGTTCGCACGCCAGCGTTGCGGCCGCACTCGACATCGATCTCCTTGTCGCCAATGAAAAACGAGCGTGAAAGGTCAATCCCGTGTTCTCGCTTGGCCTGCAAGATCATTCCGGGGGCTGGCTTGCGACAGCTGGAACGTTGCCCGGGAACGTCGGGACAAAAATAAGTAGCCCCGATCAAATCATCGAGTCGTCGCAGGACCTCCGCTTCCACCGCACGATATTGCTCGACTGTCATCAGGCCGCGGCCGATCCCACTTTGGTTCGTGATGACAATCAGTTTGAAACCACGTGATTTTAAACGTCGCAATGCTTCCGGCACGCCTGGAAAAATCCTTACGTCTTTTGGGTCGGAACAATAATCGCAATCCTCCATGATAGTGCCATCGCGATCGACAAAAACGGCGGGGGACAGGGCATCAGTCATGTTCGCTGTCCTCTCGGAAACTGGCGACAAGTTCATCTCGTGTCACGGTCGCTGTTCCAAGTTTGCTAACCACGACGGCGCTTCCGTGGTTGGCAATTTCCGCCGCTTCAATCGCAGTCGCTCCGCAGACGAGTCCGAGGGTAAAAAGGGCAATAGCCGTGTCGCCGGCGCCAGACACATCGAAAACCTGCCGTGCCTTCGTTGGAATGTAATGCGGCGCTTCGCTCTGCTGAAAGAGCATCATCCCGTGTTCGCCGAGGGTGACGAGGACATATTTTGCTTCCCATTTTTTAAGAAGTGCTTCACCGGCGCGTCTCAGATCGGCATCTTTCACCGGAGTTTCGTCTGGTTCTCGCCAGGGAACGCCTGAGCCGAGGAAGGCCTCAGCGCGATTTGGTTTAACCACCGTCACACCGCGCCAATCGACAGAATGCCGGGGGTTGGGATCAGCCGCGACAATTTTACCGGCCGCGCGCGCTTCGCGCGCAATTTCGGTAACCAGCTCAGTCGTTATAAAGCCCTTGCCGTAATCTTCGAAAATAATTGCGTCGGCTTTCTGGATGGCGTCGCGAACCGCAGCGACTACTCTCGCGATCTGCTCGGGCGATGGGCTGACAATTTTTTCGCGATCGACACGAACCACTTGTTGGTGGAGTGCGATGATGCGGGTTTTGACAATCGTGCTGAAGCCTTCATCCTCGACGGCATTGTATGTATCAATGTTTTGCGCAGTCAATAACTCCCTGAGTTGCTGGCCGCTGCGATCTTTACCGAGCATTCCAATAACAGCGACGCCCTTCACGAACTCACGCAGATTGCGCGCAACGTTGGCCGCTCCTCCCGGGTAAAACGATTCTCCTGTTACCTCCACCACCGGCACGGGCGCTTCCGGCGAGATGCGGCCAACTTTTCCCCAAACAAATTCATCCAGCATCAAGTCGCCGATTACCACGATCCGCATGGAAGGCGCGCGAGCGAGGATTTGCTTTAGCCGGGTTAGATCCATAGCAAATGAAAACGGCGATACCGCCGAGGTAAAAAACAGGTTCAATTCAAGTGAGTCAAAATGTTTACGCTGCGATTTGTATATGGCAGCGCTTCCGGTTAAGGTTCGCTCCATTAAATCCCGAATACCAAGCCGAAATCAACAGTGGAAAGTGCCAATGATTCCGTTTACCAGACATGTGAGGTTAAGTGTAGGTGTGCTCTTTGGGCTTGCGCTCAGTGCATATAGCGCCCAAGCCCCGCAACACATCGATATTAAGCAATTATCCACAACTGTGGAAGATGTAGTGGTGCCGTTGCCGAATGAAATTTTCGGGGCGCTGAACAAACTGGGCCCGGTCAACTGGAAGGATCACGTCCGTAGTGATAAGGGACCCAACTTTACCGAGCGCCCACGCATTGCCCTTCTGCTCGGGACAGTGATTGCCGATGGTTTCATCGCGGTGCAGGCGGAAGATGCACCGGCTGTAAAAGACATTGGCCAGCGCGTCCTGACTCTGGCAAAAGGGATCGGGGTGGGAAATTCAATCACACCACATGCGAAGGCGATCATCGATGCGGCAGACAAGCGCAAGTGGGAAAACGTGCGCCAGGAATTGGATCGCACCCAGAACAGCGTGCAGCAAGCGATGAACGAGGTGCACGATGAAAAATTGTCGCAGCTTGTCAGCCTGGGCGGCTGGCTGCGTGGCACGGAAGTCTTAACGTCGGTGGTAAAGGAGCATTTTACCGCCGATGGCGCGGAGTTGCTGCACCAGCCCGATCTGCTTTCCTATTTTCAGACCAGACTCCAGGCGATGCCGGAATTTAATCTTCCGATCATCCACCAAATCCAAGACGCGCTTGGCGAAGTGAAACCGTTGATTGACGTCGGTGATCGCCACATTCCCGCCGAGTCCGTAAAGAAGGTCAATGAAATCACGACGCGGCTCGGCCATGGCATAGTAATGAAAGATTAGGAATTTCGATGAACTCGTCCGCGAAAGTTCTGTTCCGCACCAGCTCTCTCCTGCTGGCCCTAATGGCAGTGCAGCCCGCGATTTTCGCGACCGTGGATGACGCGCAGGGGTTTGCTCTCCAAGCTGCTGAACCTTACGTGAAGCAAGGATTTCAGGTGCGCGAGGATTACTGGGGAGGCGACCTCGGTTCTGGAGAGAAAAAAGCGGTGCGGCAACAATTGTTTAAAGGAAACGAATATTGGTTTTGGTTGGGAACGGAAGTCGATCGGGCAAAAGTCTCCGTTCACGTTTATGATTCGGACGGAAAACTTGCGGAAGAATCAGACAGCTGGCAGAAAGGCCACTTCGCAGCTGCGCATGTGATTCCAAAAGCTACCGGCAGCTACTTTATCATAGTTAGTCTTGAGGAATCGCCAGAGGAACGCACCCACTGGGCGCTGGTATATGGCTTCCGCTAAGTTTAGTGGCATTGGCTTCCAGCCAAGCGATCGGCACAGATGCCGATGCCACTTACAAAATGACTGAAACGCGAACTTTGGAGTTTGAAAGCCCACGCGCTCTGCAGTCGCTCTACGCCAATGACATTAAACTTTTGAAAAACCTCGAAGACTCGCTCGGTGTGAAAGTGACCACGCGCGAGGGCTGGGTGAAATTGGAGGGTGACCCCCACCGCATCGATAAAGCGCAGCAGGTATTCGAACAACTTGAAAAAGCGCGCCAGCAAGGCGTGGACATTCACAAGCACGAATTTAATTACGCCCTTAAGGCCGTGAGCGAAGAACACGATGCAAACCTCGGGGACATTGTTTCGACAAAAATCACAACCTCGTCGCGCAAGCCGCCGATCGTAGCGCGCAGCGCAAATCAGCGCGCCTACGTTGAGGCAATTCAAAAGCACGACGTCGTTTTTGGAATTGGACCAGCCGGCACGGGGAAGACTTATCTTGCAGTCGCAATGGCGGTGGCGGCGCTCAAAAAAGAGCAAGTGGCGCGCATCATCTTAACAAGGCCCGCAGTCGAAGCCGGCGAAGCGCTGGGGTTTCTACCGGGTGACCTCGAACAAAAGATAACGCCGTATCTGCGTCCGCTTTATGATGCATTGCGTGACATGTTAGAGCCGGAAGAGATGGAACGGGCGATTGCGCGACAGATCATTGAAGTCGCTCCACTGGCGTATATGCGCGGACGCACGTTGAACAACGCTTTCGTCATCCTCGATGAAGCGCAGAACACTACCACCGAGCAGATGTTCATGTTGCTGACACGAATCGGCTTAAATTCCAAATGCGTAGTGACAGGCGACGTCACACAAATTGACTTACCCGCTAACAAACGCTCCGGCGTCGTCGAAGCATTGCAGGCATTGAAAACGGTGACTGGGATTGCGATTGTATATTTTAGGGAGCGCGACGTTGTGCGGCATGAACTGGTGCGCGCTATTATCGGCGCGTACCAGCAGCATCGCTCGCCTGCGCCGGCGTCGCGCAAACAGAGAAAAATATGTTCGATTTTCTGAGACGCGGGCGACTCATCAGACGCGGTCTGGCCTCGCGGAAAACTCGGCGTCGTCGGGCGCGCAGCGAGCTGATGCGCAACCTGGAAAACTCGCCGTACATCAAGGTGCTGATCTTTGCGATGTTTGTCGGTGGTCTCGCATTTCTCGTCTTTAGTGGCAAACAACCGGAACCGACCAAGAATTTTCTTATTGCTCTGCTGGTTCTTGCCACTGCGATCACCCAGCTTTGGATCAATCAGCCGAAGAGTTTTTCGCAAAACTCGCGAATCCTTCTCGTCTTTGCCGTTATCCTTGTGCAATTGGCGGTCACTAAACTGTTACTGGTTATTTGTAACAGCGGTAACTATCGATTCTTGCAGCCGGAAATGGCCGGATTGATCACGCCCTACGCGTTTGCGCCCCTCGTGTTAAGCGTGTTACTCGGCCGACAGCACGGCCTTTATGCTGCATTTTTCGTGAGCTTGTGGGGTAGCATGTTGTTTGGTCCAATTGATGCATCTCTTCTAATAACCAGTCTGATCAGCGGATTCACCGCGGTCTCTCTTACCTTACAGGTGCGACGTCGTAGCAAATTGATCCGCGCAGGGCTGTACGTCGGGCTTGCGATCTGGCTGTTGTCGCTGACGTTCGGGTTGATCGGGCCGATCAATTGGTTTTACCCAATGGCCAATGACTGGGGCATGGTCGGATTGCAAAGCGCTCTGGCTATCGGCAATGGCATCGTCACGGCGACCATCGTTGGCGGCGCGCTGCCGATGTTAGAGAATCTCTTTGGAATCACAACGGACATTTCCTGGCTAGAAGCGTCCGATCTGAATCATCCGCTGCTGCGGCGCATGACCATAGAAGCGCCTGGCACTTATCATCACAGCCTCGTCGTGGCCAATCTCGCGGAAGCAGCGGCGGAAGCGATCGGTGCGAATGCAACGCTTTGCCGTGTCTGCGCTTATTTTCACGACGTCGGGAAGCTGGTGAAACCGGAATACTTCACCGAGAACATGAGCTTCGAACGTAACCCGCACGATGACCTCGCGCCGACGATGAGCGCGTTAATCATAATCGCGCATGTGAAGGAAGGCGTGGACCTGGCGCTCAAACACCGGTTAAACCAGCGCATCATCGATATTATCCAGGAACATCACGGCACGTCGCTCGTGCGTTATTTTTATCAACGCGCGCTTCAGCAGCATGAAGATGCGCGCGCGGGCGGTAAAATTATGAAACTGCGCGCGGACGATATTCCAGAGGTGAAGGAAGAAAGTTTTCGCTACAGCGGACCAAAGCCGCAAACGAAGGAAAGTGCCATTGTCAGTTTGGCCGACACCGTTGAGAGCGCCTCCCGAAGTCTGGAGAAACCAACGCCGCAGAAAATCGAAGCGCTAGTGAACGAGCTGATCGACGAACGCATCAGCGACCGACAATTAGACGACTGCGACCTGACACTTGGCGAATTGAAAGTGATCGCTGACCGTTTCCGATTCACTCTTCTATCAATGCTGCACAGCCGAATCGCTTATCCGAAGGCGGGACCGAAACCCGCAGCGCCACGCGACGAAACTTTGCGTCCAGACGTAATGGCCGCGACGCGTAAACCCGAAACCGCTCCGCCCGTCTCGGCTGCCTAAGGTCAGACGCCGAAAGATCTGGGTAGCGCACGCCTCACGCGTGCTGGCGACCACAGTCTCGCGGTCGCGAACTTTTTCTTCGCAAGCGTGTTTGCACCAAAGACGGCATGTGACACAGACGCCCTACAGTTCGGGCGACCGCGCGCGAGGTTCGCGGTCTTTTGAAGTGGCTGTGCTTGGGACGGTCACGAATGGGCCGCCTTCCATCGGCGTTACTTTGGTGAAAGCGACATCCGGCATTTCGCTTGGCAAACCTTCGAGCGGAAAATCCTTTCGCAACGGAAAGAACGGGTAGCCGTCCCACATCAAAATGCGCCGCAGATCGGGATGCCCATTGAACTTGATTCCCATCATGTCGTAAATCTCACGCTCATGCCAGTTAGCCGTGGGCCAAATGTCGGAAACGGTATCGACCGCACCGACGTTTTCAGAGACTTTCAGTTTCAATCGCAGGTGAACAGCGTGCGGCATAGAATATAGGTGATAAACGATTTCGAATCGCGGCTCCTCCCCGAAGTTGTCGATGCTGGTGGCGTCGAGCAAGTAATCGAATGAAAGCTCATGACGGCAAAACTTTGCAACCTCGCGGAGGTCGCTGCCAGAGATCGTGAAAGTCGTCTCACCGCGAAATTCAGTCTGATACTGAATTTTTTCGCCCAACGATTTGTTGAATGACTCGAACAGTTCCTGGCCAGTCATGTGCAACGCTATTGTAGGGCAGGCGCTCCGCCTGCCGAGTGATGGCGATGAGCAAGCGAAGCGCTTGCCCTACGATTCAAATTTGCACGCCTGATTGTCATGCTAGCGCGTCCTCGAGTTTTTCTGCCACTTCCGGCTTCTGATTTCTGAACGAGTGCTCTGTCGAAATTTTCTCCTGCAATTTCATGAGGCCTGCGAGTAACGCTTCAGGACGCGGCGGGCAACCGGAGATGTAAACGTCCACTGGAAGAAGCTGATCAATTCCCTGAAGCACGGCATAGGAGCGATACATGCCACCGGTGGACGCGCACGCGCCCATCGCTATCACCCATTTTGGTTCCGGCATCTGCTCGTAAATTCGTTTCACCGCGAGCGCCATTTTGTAAGTGACCGTGCCGGCCACGATCATCACATCACATTGCCGCGGCGAAAAGCGCATCACCTCCGCTCCGAATCGGGCGATATCGAAACGCGACGCCGCGGTTGCCATCAACTCAATCGCGCAGCAGGCCAGCCCCATTGGCATCGGCCACAGCGAGTTTTTGTGCACCCAATTTAGCGCCGCATCGAAGCGCGTAAAGATCACGTTGCCTTCGATCTTGGAATCGTAGGCCGTCGAGTGGATCTCGGGCATAAGTGAACGTTAAAATGCGACCTTCGCCGTGCAAGGTGAATCGCCGAGCGAGATGTCGAACCATCTCAACCTCAGGTAGGGCGATTGACCTCAATCGCCCGCTCGCCGAATATCCTCTCGCGCAGCGTGGGCGGTTCAGGTGAACCGCCCCTACCTTGAGACATGACTGAACCGACCCGCACCCACCTCGATCAACTCGAGAACCAGAGCATCTTCATTTTTCGCGAGGCGTATTACGCCTTCAAAAACATCGCCATGCCCTGGTCGATGGGTAAGGACTCGAATGTTCTGGTTTGGCTGGCGCGCAAAGCGTTCTTTGGGCGCGTGCCGTTTCCGGTATTGCACATCGACACAACGTATGAATTTCCAGAAATGCTGGAGTTCCGCGAATGGGCGAGGCAGTTCCACAACCTGAACTTGATCGTGAAAATCAATACTGAAGCTCGCGCGCGCGGAATCGGCTACGAGACCCATGACCCTGTGACCGTCACGCATGAATTGAAGACGGTCGCATTGCAACAAGCTCTCACCGAATACAAATGGGACGCGCTCATCACGGGAATTCGACGCGACGAGGATCCCACGCGCGCAAAGGAAAGATATTTTTCACCGCGGAGCGCGCAGTTCGAATGGGATTACAAAGATCAGCCGCCGGAATTCTGGAGCCAATTCGTAACTACAGCTGGCAAGGGCGAACACGTTCGCGTGCAGCCGTTGCTTGATTGGACCGAGGTCGATGTCTGGCGATACATCCAGCGAGAGGACATTCCGATCCCGAAAATGTATTTTGCGCGAGAAGGGAAACGTTTTCGCTCGTTAGGTTGCAGCCCCATCACGCATCCGATCGAAAGCGCCGCATCTACAATCGATGAGATCATCGCCGAGCTAGAAGCGACAAAAACAACAGAGCGCGCCGGTCGCGCGCAGGATCATTACGAGCGGAATGCCATGCAGAAACTCAGGGCGAAGGGATTTTTATGATTGCAAAAGCAAACGCCCAACGCTCAACGCCCAACGCTCAACGTCCAACGCCAGACATCGAGCCGAAGCTCAGCATCGTATTCGCAGGTCACGTCGATCATGGAAAGTCCACGCTCATCGGGCGCATTCTCCATGACACGGATTCGCTACCTGCGGGCAAGATCGAACAAATCAAAAAGGCCTGCGCAGTTGAAGGGATGGAGTTCGAACTCGCGTACGTGCTCGATGCGCTTCTCGAAGAACAAAAGCAAAACGTTACTATCGATACTACCGAGATCCTGTTTCGAACGGCGCGCCGGCGTTACGCCATCATCGATGCGCCGGGCCACAAGGAATTTTTGAAGAACATGATCACCGGTGCGTCGAGAGCGGACGGAGCGATCCTCGTCATCGGTGCGGACGAAGGCGTGCGCGAGCAGAGCCGCCGCCACGCTTATCTGCTCGGCATGCTTGGCATCAAAAATCTGATCGTGGTCGTAAACAAAATGGACCTTGTAGATTATTCCGAGAAACGATTCCGCGAGATCGAGCAGGAATATCGAAAGTTTCTTCGGGAGCTCGGGTTGAACGCGCGGACATTTATACCGGCATCGGCGAAGGAGGGCGAGAACGTCGCGCGGGCGAGCATGAAAATGAAATGGTACTGCGCCGCGAGTGTGCTCGAGGCGCTCGACTTCTTGGAAGCGCAAAAGCGGGATGTCGATCTTCCCCTCCGGTTCTGCGTACAGGATGTGTATCGCTTCGACGGACGGCGTATCATCGCTGGCCGAATTGAGACCGGAGCGCTCAGGGTGGGGGACGAATTGATATTTTCGCCTGCAAACAAGTCGTCAGTTGTCGCGAGCATTGAGTGTTGGCCGAATGTCAACCTCAGCGGAGTCGAAGGATCCCGCGGAGCGAACGCAACAGTAACGCAACGGGATCTCTCGACTTCGCTCGGAATGACAGCAATCGCGGGCGATTCGATCGGCATCACAGTGACCGAACAGATTTTCGTCGAACGCGGCTATGTCGCATCGCACCAGACCGAAACCCCGATCGAAACAAATCGTTTTCACGCGGACTTGTTCTGGATTGCGCGCGAACCGCTGCGAGTGGGACATTTGTACGAACTGCGTCTGGCTGCGCAGCAGGTAAAATGTCAGATCGTTTCGATCGAGCAGGTAATGGATTCAGCCACGCTGAAGACACAGAGCGACCAGCGCGAACAATTGGAACGAAACGAGATTGGTAAACTTACCATCCAAACGCGCGGACCACTTGTTATCGACAATCACGACCGCATTCCGAATCTGGGCCGCTTTGTTATCATAGACGATGGACAAATCCGCGGTGGCGGCACGATTTTCGGCGGCGTTTACACAGATCGAACCGTCGCAAAAAGCAAAAACATTTTTTGGATTGAGGGGAAAATTACGTCGCGCGAACGCGCGAGACGGACCGGCCATCGGGGAGCAGTCGTCTGGCTGACCGGGCTTTCCGGCGCCGGAAAATCGACTATTGCTCAGTCACTTGAACGCGATTTGTTCCATCGCGGCATCCACACGTACGTGCTTGACGGCGATAACATTCGCCACGGCTTGAATTCCAATCTCGGATTTTCGCCCGACGATCGAGTGGAAAACATTCGCCGTGTAAGCGAAGTGGCAAAACTCATGGCCGACGCGGGTACGGTGGTCATCACTGCGTTCATTTCGCCATATCGAATGGATCGCCGCCGCGCCCGCGAGATTGCGCTCGAAGGCAACGCGGAGTTTGTCGAAGTGTTCGTGGATGCGCCTCTGGAAGTTTGTGAAGCGCGTGATCCGAAGAATCTCTACAAAAAGGCGCGGGCCGGCGAAATCCGCGAATTCACCGGGATCGATGCTCCCTACGAAGCGCCGGACGACCCGGAGATCGTGGTGCGCACCGACGAGCAAACCGTCGATGAATCGGTCGCAACGATTCTTGAACAGTTGTTGCCGCGTTTGCGGGACTACGGCGCGAACGACTGACGCGTCGACCAGTGTGGCTTTTACAATTCGGCACGCCAGCTTGAGTGACGCGCCAGCGCTTGCGACACTCATGTGCGAGCTCGGCTACGAGACCACGACGGCCGAAATGCGACAACGTTTGAAATCCATCGAGAGCGATAAAGGTTTCCGCACATTTGTCGCCGAGACCGACGATCAAGTTTGTGGGATGATTGGCACGCTGACGCACGCCAGCCCCGAGCACAACGATCTTTCCGGAAAAATCATCGCGCTGGTAGTTTTAAAGAAACACCGCCGGAGCGGCGTCGGCCGCGCGCTCATCGCTGCTGCGGAACGGGATTTTATGAAGCGCGGGGTGACGCGCCTTTCGTTGACAACGCGATTGACGCGCGTAGAGGCACATCGATTTTATCAGGCGCTCGGTTATTCGCCAAATGGAACTCGATTTGTAAAAGAACTTCCCGGGGCCAATTGACGAAAACGAGATGTGGCGAGGTTGGAACGTTCTTTCCATTGCGCCGGTCGCACTAGTTGGCATTCGAAACGCCGAGCGGCATTTTCGAGACACTTTCCTAAGCAGCGCGGAAAACCAATCGCATCTTCAGGACTATTATGGATTCAATCCAAAGCTGGGCGCCATTTACGAAATCAATCACGACACGCAGGCATTTGTAAATTTCAGCCGCAGTTTCCAAACTCCCTCGTTTGAGAGTCTGGTCGAGTTTACCGAGGGTCCGAATCCCATCGCCGCTTACACGCCACTCCAAGTGCAGCATGCCTGGACCGTCGAGATCAGGCCCGCGCGGCGAATATTCCTGACTTCAGTGGGAGTTATCGCTCTATCGTTCGTGGTTCCGAAATGAATTGCTCGAGTTCAACGATATTTTTGGGAACGATATCGGTACAGGAAACGTCCGTCGCTCAATTCACCAAGGGATCGAAGCCAGTCTGAAAGTGGAATTGCTTCAGGGCATCCTGTTTCGCAAACAAGAGAACCGACCGGGGGCTCGCTTGTCTTTGGATCAAAGCTACACGCTCAACGATTTCCATTTCGATCAAGACCCGCTTTACGGCGACAACCGGATCGCCGGAATTCCGATTCACGTCTATGAAGCGCAACTGCTTTACGAAGGGCCGTTCGGTTTTTATGCCAGCCCGAACATGCAATGCAACCTTTCCCGCTACCCGGTCGATCACGCAAATACGCTCTTGGCCGATGTATGCCCTTTTGGGATTCCGTGCCGGTTTTCGACACCACAAAGGATTCTCACTATTTCTGGAGGGCAACAATCTGACGGACCAGCGCTACGCTTCTGCGATCGATATAATTGCCGATGCTCACAGCGGGAGGCTCCGCGAATCTTTCATCCCGACGACGGTCGCTCTTCTACGGTGGAATTTCGTGGAGTCGGTGAATCGCAAAGAGCTTCCGCTCGTTACGCGACGGCGCCTGACTGTTGCATCATCCCGAACAGATCCCAGCTGACCCACTCCTCTACGATTTTGCCTTCCTCTATGCGGTCGATGACGATGCCCATCCAACTCGCCCGTTTGTTGGTTGGCTACAAGCCCATTAACACTGCTCGATGTCCGCCCGTGGAGGTGAACCGGGTGACTACCTTGTCTCCTTCCGCCACTTGGTCGTCGATCGTGTCGTGGAAATCTGGGAATGCTTCACGAAACTCGCGCACGAACTCGATGAGCGCTGGGAGGCCTCCCACATCCCGTACATGAGGATGGCTGTGTTGATGGCTGACGAAGTTCGGACCATAAACGTCCGCAACGACCGCCAGGTTCCCTTTACTCCAAACCTCGTCGATAGCGCGTCGTGCCAAAGCTTTATTCTCTTCAAGGGTCATGGGCGAAAATCTCTGAGAGCCAGCGCGACAGACATACGTCTTGGAACGCAATCGAACGCATGAGCATCAGTGTAAGATTGGAGTTTACGAAATCCAAATCGTTTTCGGGTTTGTGAATTCGCGAATTCCGGCGGTGCCGAGCTCGCGGCCGAAACCGGAACGCTTTACTCCGCCGAACGGCAACCGTGGATCGGACGCGACCATCGCATTGATGAAGACCATTCCGGCGTCCAGCTCAGACGCGAAAAGTTTCTGTTCTTCAAGATCGTTCGTCCACGCGCTGGAGCCGAGGCCGAACGTGGTGTCGTTCGCGAGCTCGATTGCGTTGTGGGCGTCCCGCACCCGAAAAATAGCTGCAACCGGGCCGAAGATTTCCTCGCGATAGGCCGGTGAACCTTTCGGCACATCGACAAGAACAGTTGGCTCGTAGAAAAATCCCGGGCCATGAATGCGATTTCCGCCGGTCAATAATTTTGCGCCTGCTGCGATGGTTTTCTGGACCTGATCGTGCACGCCTTCCAGGATTTGCTCCGTTGCAAGTGGGCCGATTTCAGTAGTCTCGTCCATCGGATCACCGATTTTCAATGCGCGCATGCGTGCGGTGAACTGATCCAGAAACTCGTCGTAAATCTGATGCGCGATCATAAATCTTTTTGCCGCGATGCACGATTGCCCAGTGTTGATGATGCGTGCTTTGACGGCAGTGCTTAGTGCGCTCTCGAAGTCTGCGCTTGGCATTACGATGAAAGCGTCGCTGCCGCCAAGCTCAAGCACGCTTTTCTTGATCTCGCGCGCCGCCGCGCTCGCCACCGCGCTTCCGGCTTTTTCACTGCCCGTCAGCGTCACCGCTTTCACACGCGGATCGACAATCATTTTTTCTACCTGAGCCGGTTCGATCAGCAGCATTTGGAAAACGCCATCATGGAATCCGGCGCGACAAAAGATTTCTTCGATGGCCAGAGCGCACTGCGGGACATTGGATGCATGCTTGAGCAGTCCGACGTTACCCGCCAATAGCGCTGGAGCGGCGAATCGAAATACCTGCCAGAACGGAAAATTCCACGGCATGATGGCCAGGACTGGGCCGAGCGGTTGATATTGAACATAACTTTCTGCGGCATCGGTCTGGGCCAACTCGTCCTCTAGGAAGCGCTCGCCGTTCTCGGCGTAAAACCGACAACCGTGCGCACATTTCTCGATCTCAGCGACTGAATCGCGAAATAATTTCCCCATCTCCAGCGTGATGATCTCCGCGAGCTTTTTCTTTTCCTGGAATAGCAGCTCCGCTACAGCGTCCAAAAGCTCCGACCGCTGAGTGAACGTAGTTCGGCGATACTTCCTGAATGCGCTGTCTGCGCGGCTCAGTCGTTTTTCGATTTCTGCATCGTCGGAAGGAGAAAACTCCTTCAGCTTTTCGCCTGTCGCCGGATTGATCGATGCGATCGGCATACGATCTACTAAAAGCTCCCAGCACCAACATTCAACATCCAGAGAATAACCACGTTCCAAAACCTTCAACCGGATTGCGCACCGAACCGAGTTTGAGATTGGTTCTTGGAGTTCCTATGGAGCTTGGATGTTGGAATTTGGTGCTTCTACAATCGCAATCCTTTTGGAATCAAAACGCGATCGAGCAAATCGAAAAACCATTGCACAAGCAGCGCAAGAACCGCCGCCGGAATCGCGCCTTGGAGAATAGTCACGTGATCGTTCAGATTAAGGCCACTCAGGATTGGCTCGCCCAGACCTCCGGCTCCGATTAATGCCGCCAGCGTGGCGGTACCGATATTGATCACAGCGCTGGTTTTGATTCCAGACAGGATTGAGCGCGACGCCATCGGAAGATAAATTTCCCACAGGCGCGCCATCGGACTCAGTCCCAATGCAACAGCCGATTCGCGCAATGATCGCGGAATGTCCTGTAATCCGCTGGCGGTGTTGCGGACGATCGGCAGCAACCCGTAAAGAAAAAGCGCTGCGATCGCGGTGCGCGCGCTGATTCCGAAAAAGGGAACGGGCACAAGCAAGGCCAGCAACGCGAGCGACGGAATTGTTTGGACAATGCTGGCGAAACCCAGAATGCCGTGACCAACCGGTCCGCCACGACTTGCAATGATGCCGAGCGGGATGCCGACAATTACCGAAAGAAGCAGTGAAAATCCGGCCAGTTGAAGGTGGCGAGATGTCCATCGGCCCAGTTTGTGCGGAAACGACTCGCCAATGTTTTGGTAGGGACCCCGCGCTGCGGCGTCCGAAAGGCGCGGCGCGCCGTCTCTACCTTCAAAATATAAGTTAGCCGCTCTCGTGTAATTTTTTGTGCGTTCCGCTTCCGCGTTGAGACGAATCATGCGCTCTTCGTCCAGCGTTGCTTCCAAGCGACGTAATGCGGCAATCGCATCCGGACGCAGGGACGATCGGAACAGGAAGACCGCCTCGTACTTTGGGAAGAACTGAAGGTCATCCTTCAGGACGACGAGATCGTTTTGTCCAATTTTTGCATCAGTTGAGTAGGCGTCCTTTACATCAATCGATCCATTGGCGAGCGCGCTGTAACCGAGCGCGTGATCGATGCCAATGACGTTCCTCTGGGGAAGCGCGTATCGCTCGCGCAGCGGTCGCCAGCCATCCTGGCGGTCAAGGAATTCGTGTGTGAGCCCGATCTTGAGACTGGGATGGTTTCGCAAATTGCTAATCGTGCGAATCCCGAGTTGTTGGGCTTCGCTACGTCGCATCACCAGCGCGTAAGTGTTGTTAAACCCGAGGGGATCCGTCATGCCGACGCCAAGTTTTCCGAGCGAGGCGCAAATTTCTTCCAGAGATGACGCGTCATCGGTTTTCAGTATCTCCTGCGTAATTGTTCCGATATATTCCGGGTAGGCATCGATCTGCCCCCCGCGCAGCGCCTGCCAGAGAATGATCGTGCCGCCCATGCCCTGGCGATGTTCCGCGGGGATTCCGGCATTGGTTAACGTGCGCTTGGCGATTTCTCCCAGCACGTACGACTCGGTGAATTTCTTTGAGCCGATGATGACTGGGCTGCCGAAGCCCGATGTTGGCACAAACAGCAGAAGGATCCCCAAGAAGAAGGAGGGACGGCTTCCCAGCCGTCGAAGACCTGCGGCGGCCAAGAGACCGCCGCTCCTTGATTGGCGAGGCAAGTTCATATTGGATCAAGGCCCTGCTGCGCGTTGATGAATTCTGAAACAAACACGTTCGCGGGTTTATCGCGCAGATCGGCAACCGTACCTTTTTGCACTACTCGGCCTTCGTTCATGAGGACGACTTGGTCGCCGAAATAAATCGCCTCCGCTAAATCATGAGTGACGAAGAGCACTGTCTGTGACAACCGCGCGAAGATTTCCTTGAGGTCTTTTTGTAACGAAGCGCGCACCAAGGGATCCAACGCACCGAGCGGTTCATCGAGCAACAGCAGTTCAGGTGCGAGCATTAAGGCGCGCATCAAGCTGACGCGCTGCCGTTGGCCACCGGAAAGTTCGACCGGGTACCGGGAGAGCAAACTGCCGGAAAATCTCGTCAGCTCGCACAACTCGAGCAGCCGCTTCTGCATTTCCTCGTGGGATATTCCAACGTGACGCGCCATCAACAGGACATTGGCGCGCGCGGTCAAGTGCGGGAACAGTCCACCTTCCTGGATGACGTAACCAATCCGGCGGCGAAGAGAGTCGATGCTATCGGAGTTGATCGGTTCTCGGCCGAAGTCGATGCGGCCGGAGTCCGGTTCGATCAGACGAATGATCAACCGCAGCAAAGTTGATTTACCACAGCCGCTCGGACCGATAAGTACAGTAGTCTTGCCGCGCTCGATCGAGAGATTCGTCGGCTGCAGTGCGACTACGTCCGCGTAGCGTTTGCTTACATCGGCGAGTTTAACGAGCGCACTCATACTGTAGCCGCGGGCGTTGACCGCGGGCCGGGGTCATCGACCCCGGCTACAGGTGAAATAGAAAACGCCGAACAAACGCGCGTCGTCAGTCCACAGCCGAACAAATTCGAATCCGGCTTTGCGGGCGAGTGCGGCAAACCCTTCCGTTGAGTATTTGTAGGAAAACTCGGTTATGATTTTTTCGCCTCGACGGAAATGAAACTTTTGTTCGTCAAGGTGAACGAACTGCTCGATGTCGCTGATCAGGTGCATCTCAATTCGGCCGGCGACTGAATTGTAGATCGCGCGGTGCTGCCATTGATCGAGATCGAAATCTGCCCCCAACTCGCGGTTGATGCGCTCCAACAAATTCAAATTGAATTGCGCAGTAACGCCAGCGCTGTCGTTGTAGGCGGCTTCTAAGACATTTGGATTCTTTTTTAAATCAACACCAATGAGCAGCCCGCCATTTGGATGGCAAACAGTGGCTATGCGACGCAGAAATTCCGCGGCTTCGGTCGGCTCGAAGTTCCCGATAGTCGATCCCGGGAAATAGACAATGTTACGCGCAGCCCTGCGGCTTGGTGAAGGCAGCACCACAGGTTGCAAGTAATCGGCGCAGACGGGCAGGACTTCGAGGTCTGGGAAAATTTTCCGGAAGAGAGCAGTCGATTCGCCCAATTGCTTTTCCGAAATATCGACAGGGATATAGTACGCTGGCTTCTCAAGCGCTTCGATGAGAATCCGTGTTTTTGTTCCAGCGCCCGTGCCGAGCCCGATCAGCTCAATGTTTGGTCCGAGGTGCAATGCGATCTCGGCGCGATTTCGATCCAGAATATCGACCTCGGTCCGAGTGATGTAATATTCCGGCAATTCACAAATTTTTTGGAACAACGCAGCGCCGCGTTCATCGTAAAAATATTTGCACGGAAGCGTACGCAGATTGCTGGAGAGCCCGACGACAACGTCTGAAAAAAAATCGGAACTCGCCCGGACACCAGAGGCAGTTTGTGTGGCCGTTAATGCGTCAGCGGTCATTATCGCGTTATCGTTCGGCGTGCATCCGGCGGTCGCCGGTGCCGGATTTATTGTGGATCGCGTGCGAGTCGGATTCCGGTAAACTGCCAGCGTTTCTCCGGTTGAAAGAAATTGCGGTACGTCGGCCGAATGTGAGTGCGCGAAGTAGCGCAGGAACCGCCCCGCAAAACGTATTGGTTACACATGAATTTGCCGTTGTATTCACCAAGCGCTCCGGGCGCGGCGCGATAGCCGGGATAAGGCGAGTAGGCGCTGCGCGTCCATTCCCATACGTCGCCAAACATCTGGTGGAGCCGGCGATCTTTCATCCCGTTCTCCACTGAGACAGCTCCGAAAGGGTCCGGGGCTATAGCGGCGGGATGGAACAGTTTGCTTTCGACCAAATTTCCTTCGATTGGGCAATCCAATGCGGCGTGCTCCCATTCGAACTCTGTCGGCAGTCGCGCCCCTGCCCAGTTCGCGAACGCGTCGGCTTCGAAATAACTGACGTGCGTCGCCGGCTCGGATTCTTCAACCGGACGAAAACCTGAGAGGGTGAAGTGCCACCAAGAACCGTCCCGCTTTGTCCAGTAAAGCGGCGCTTGCCAGCGTTGTTCGTTTACTGTCATCCATCCCAGCGATAACCAAAACTCCGGTCGCGTGTAGCCGCCGTCTTCGACAAATTCGATGTATTCGCCGTTTGTTACCGGGCGTGACGCGAGTGAAAATGCGGGAACCAGCGCTTGATGGCGCGGACCTTCGTTGTCGTACGCAAACCCGCGGCCGTCATGGCCGATTTCGACCCTTGCTTGCTCGAAATCGATGAACTGGTAGGGACGGCACGCTGCGCCATCTCCCGAAAGCTTTCGTGCCAGCCCGGCGTCCCTGCCGCGAAAAACAGGATAAAGCGGATTCTGAGCAAACACGTGCTTGATGTCTGTGATAAGCAATTCCTGGTGTTGCTGTTCATGATGAATGCCCAGAACGACGATCGGCTCCATTTCATCCAGTAGCTTTTCATCAGCCCCGGAAACCAGATCGTCGATGTGCAAATCGATGGATGCGCGGTAGCGCTTTGCTTCCTGCACTGTTGGGCGAGAAATTAATCCGCGCAGGTCGCGCCGGTGCATGTCGCCAGCGGCGTTGTAGTACGAATTAAAAAGATAAGCGTACTCGGGAATTTCGGCGCGATACCCAGTAAGGAACTTTTTCAGGATAAATGTCTCGAAAAACCAAGTGGTGTGGGCGAGGTGCCACTTGGTCGGGCTGACGTCGGACATCGATTGGACAACGCAATCTTCCGGTTCAAGCCCTGAGCAGAGCGTATTCGTGAAATTCCTGATTTGGTGAAAACGAGCCAGCAAGCCTTCAGCACGCGCCCGGCCCGAATTGAAATGAGATCGTTCCCCCACTGCCGCGTTGGCAGCGGGGTCAGCTGAGGCGAGGCTCAAAGGATTTCTCCCTCTTGTTCGAGTTCTTCCCGGCGCGCCTCAAGCATCCGATCGTGGGCCGCTTCCTCGAGTCCATCTACCACACATTGCTCGCCAATAGTTTCCTCTTCTTCTGTACCGGGACGCGGTATGCGGTAACCTCTGGAACTGCCGATCACACTCCATTCTTCTGTCAAGTCGGCATTGTCGGGGGTCTCCTCGGGGGGGGTATTATTTTCTGCGCCCATTAATTCTTTGCGCGCCTGTTTCCAATCCGCCTCAGTAAATTCATCCGGGTTGCGCTCGTCTATCATCGCAATTTCTCTGGCCCGTCTTTCCACCTCCTCCGATGACGGTGCGCCAAGGCCGTTGCCGTGCAGCTCGATTTTTCCCGGGCGCGGTTGTGAGTAATCGTTCATAACCAATAATGCGAAAGGCCACGGCGAACCCTGTTCGCAATTACACTGTGGACTACAGATGGGAGGCTTGCAATACAAGCCATAAAAGAGTTAGTCGCATTTCAAATGAGTAGCGAAGACTTCGTTGAACTCCCAGACGGGGCTATTGTTGCTTTTGAAGAATACGGCGACCCAAATGGAGTGCCGGTGATATTTTGCCATGGCTGGCCGAGCTCACGCACCATGGCGCGGCTCACAGACGAACCGGCGCGTGATCTCGGTGTTCGCATCATTTCGCCTGATAGGCCAGGTATCAGTGGCTCGAGCTTGCACCGCGATCGCAGATTGAGCGATTGGCCCCGCCTTGTAGCACAAATCGTTGGACAGCTCGGTGTCCGCAAATTTCGAATGCTCGCGATATCCGGCGGCGCGCCGTACGCTTATGCAACGGCCGTTGCGATGCCGCAGCAGGTGCGGGCAATCGCCATAGTAGGTGGCGCGCCTCCAATGGCGGAACTTGTCGATACCGAAGGATTGCTCCCGCTTTATCGCTGGATGTTGGCGCTTCATCGAACCCGACCGCAACTCTTGCGCAGATTATTTTATCTGGCGCGGCCGGTTCTGTCGTTGCGGCCACCTGTTCGCTTGCGGCCGCTGTTGTTAAAACTGTTGCTGTTGCGGCCATGCGACGCCGAAAGCCTCCGCAACGACGCAGCGTTTGAGGCCATCTTTGAGAGCCAACGGCGCGCTTGGCGCGGATCGGCTGAGGGCGTGATGGCTGACGCGCAGATTTATGCGCAGCCATGGGGATTTGCCATGGAGGGTGTGCGCGTGCCGGTACGGCTGTGGCACGGCAAGGAGGACCGCGCTTTTTCCGTTCACCTGGCACAGGAGGTCGCAAAACGATTACCGAACTGCAAAGCGCGTTTCGTCGATGACGCCGGACACTATTCGCTTCCCATCCGTCATATGCGCGCGATTCTGCAGGATCTTATTTGCAATGTCGACACATCGCCCTGAGAAAAGGATGAAGCGCAACGCCTGCGTGCCCTGCACGACCTAAGCAGCTGCCGCACGTTTTTCGAGAATATAATCGTGAATCGTATTTACAGTTCGAAGCGCTTTACCAGCTACGTCGGAAGTGGGCACACCGACTCCAAACGTTTTTTCCATGCTTACCACCAGCTCAAGCGCGTCAATGGAATCCAAGCCGAGTCCATCTGGGCCAAAAAGTGGTAAATCATCGCCGATCTGCTCGGGAGTGATTTGCAGCATCAGATTTTTCACAAGCATTTGCTTAATTTGGGCGCGCAAATCAGGCTCGGACATAACGAGCCGCGATTTTGCCGTAAATCGCGGGTCAGGTCAAACGCGCAGAGGTACGTGACTTGGAAAGATCGGTAGGGACTCGGCGCTGCGGCGTCCGGGCGTCGCAGCGCGACGACCCGATCATGAGTGCATTACACCTGATCGGCTTTGTCGCCGGGTGCAACTGCTTCAGTTGGCTGCGGCGGCGTCACGCTGGTTGAAGATTGGTTCTCGTTTCGTGCCACGGTGGATTGTACCGGTTTCAAGTCAGGTTTGGCAGTGTCTGTCTCAGATTTTCCGGCCTTATGCAGTTCGTCGTTGAATTCGTCCTTTGCTTTTTGAAACTCCTTTACCGCCTGGCCCATGCCGCGGGCGAGTTCCGGCAGTTTCTTTGCCCCAAACAAAACCAGAATAATCAGCAGGATGACAATCAAGTCCGGCCCTGCCAAGTTCATGAAGCTGGCGAGGAAGCTCATAGCAACTCCAACATCAGACCGTTTCCCCGACTTGCAAGGGATTTCAGGGGGTCTGACAGCGATGCTGGGCTGTAGATGCTTGATACTGGATTATGCGTGTCTTGATTCCATCCAACATCCAGCATCCAGAATCTATTATCTGCCGTGAGACCGACTTAACACCACAGGGGTTG
>Ga0306920_100003172_pt1 | contig 20845 bp, 21 predicted proteins | sample flu12Cox44000170_FD_204666 | JGI IMG/M metagenome (GOLD analysis project Ga0306920, IMG submission 204666) | Lab enrichment of tropical soil microbial communities from Luquillo Experimental Forest, Puerto Rico - flux4day.12C.oxic.44.000.170 (v2)... | ecosystem: Environmental > Terrestrial >... | reverse complement strand
GACGACGGCGGCGAAGACGGACTCGCGGGCACCCCCGCCGATGAGCGTGCGCACCCGCGGCTGCTGCACCGGCTTGGGCCACGACCACGACGGCCCGAAGTCGACGAACTCACCGTGAAACTCCGCCTGTTCAGCCGACCAGATGACTTCCATGGCGGCCAGGTGCTCGCGCACCACGAACCAGCGGCGGCCGAAGTCGACGCCGTGGTCCTCGGCCTCGGTCCGGTTCCAGCCGACGCCGACCCCGAGCGTCACCCGTCCATTCGAGACGTGGTCGAGCGTCGCCACCTGCTTGGCCAGCACGATGGGATCGTGCTGCGCCGCGAGCAGGATGCCCGTGCCCAGTCCGATGCGGGTGGTCACCGCGGCGGCGGCCGACAGGGCGACAACGGGGTCGAGGCACCGTTTGTAGTCGTCGAGCCTCACCCCCTCCACCAGCGCGGGCGGGACGTCCTCGCCCACGGGGAGGTGGGTGTGCTCGGGCACCCAGAAGGAATCGAAGCCGAACCCCTCGGCGGCCGACGCGCACGCGGGCGGACCGAGGTCGCGGTCGGTCAACGCGGCGGTAACGCCGAGTCGCACTCCGTCAACCGCCTTCGGGGGCTCGGGTGGCGAAGTCGGCCAGCGTGCCCGACTGCACCGCGCCGCCGAGCAGCGATGCGAAGGCGCCTTGTTCCCGCCGGTTGGCCTCGGCGACGGCGTCCCGCCTCGCCTCTCGCATCAGCGAGACGATGGCGCGGGTGGCCGCGCGTGGGTGCGCGGCGATCCGGGCGGCCAGGTCCACCGTCTCACCGACGACGGTGCCGGCCGAGCAGGTTCGCAACGCGAGCCCGAGGCCGACGAGCTCGTCCGCCCGCACCCAGTCCGACGTGAGGAGGACCCGCGCCGCCCGCTGCCAGCCCATGGCTGCCGGGAAGAGCAGGCTGCTGGCCGCCTCGGGCGGGACGCCCAGCTCCGCGAAGGGCACCCGCAGCCGCGCCGCCTCGTCGACGAGGACGAGGTCGCAATGGGCGAGCAGGGTGAAGCCGAGCCCCACGGCGACCCCGTTCACCGCGGCCAGCAGCGGGACCGAGGCGCCGACGATGCAGTCGAGCAGCCCCATGAAGCCCTGGCCCGCGCCCTCGATCGCCGTCCCGGTGGCGATCGCCGCCATCTCGGCCAGGTCCTGGCCCGACGTGAAGGCGCTGCCGCGGCCGGTGAGGACGACGGCGCCCACCGCATCGTCGCGGTCGGCCGAACGCACGGCGTCGGTCACCTCGAGGTACATCGCCGTGTCGAACGCGTTGCGCACCTCGGGTCGATTGAAGGCCACGAGCCGGACGCCGGGAGCGGCCTCCTCGATCTCGACGCGGCTCACGGCCGAATGACCTGCCCACCGTCGACGTTGATGACGGCCCCGCTGATCATTGCGCCTTGTCCGAGAGCAGGAATTGGCACGTGCCGACGAGATCGTCCGCTGCGTAGGCCCGCCCGATGCCGCGTCCGGTGCCGGTGACGATGGCCACCTGGCCGGAGAAGTCGAACGCCATGTCAGGGTGCCGCGGTGTCGTCCGCCGCGGCCTTGGCGTGGCGCGCGATGGCCTGCTCCGCGACGTGGTTCATCCCGGTGGACAGTGGCCAGCCGATGTAGTGCGTCAGGTGCACCACCATCTCGCGGAGCTGGTCCGCCGTGAGCTCGCCCCGTTCGAGTGCGGCATTGAATTGGACGTCGAGGAGGTCGGTCTTGTCGAGGGCGGCCAGGACACCGATGGTGAGCAGCCGCCGGTCGCGCACCCCGAGCTCGTCGCTCGTCCACACCGTGCCGAAGAGATGGTCGACCGTCATTTCTGCGTAGCGGCCGGGCAGGGTCGCCGGGTCGACCGTAAACCCGTAGACCTCCATCATCTTGGCCATGCCGGCGGCCCGCTTGTCGGCACCGCTCTCTGTCCTCATCTGTCTCTCCTCGCCTGACGTTCCCACGGAGCCCTTGCGTCGTCCGACCCTACAGACGAGCAGGACGACGCCTCAGCCCGGATCGGGCAGCCCGAAGATGCGCTCGCACCGGGCGTCGCTCAATGCGGCCACGGGCGTGGCGACGCCGAGCTCGTCCCCCAGGGCCCGGGCGGCGGCGAGGTCCTTGTGGGCGAGCGACGCCTTGTCCCGCAGGAACGTGAGCAGGTTGGCGTCCGTGTCGGCGGGCCACGGTTCGGCCGTCGGACGGAACATCAGGCGGGCGGCGCCGCCGATGACCCGGTCGCTCTCGCGAATGGCCTCACCCAACTTGATCAGGTCGACGCCCGCAGCCTCAGCGAGCTCCTGTGCCTCTTGTGCCGCGAGCCACGAGCCGTACTGCACGACGTTGCGCGCGAGCTTGGCGGACAGCCCGGCTCCGGGCGGCCCCATGTGGAGCACGAGAGAGCTGAAGACGTCGAGCAACGGGCGGACCCGGTCGACCTCCTCTGCGGTCCCACCGACCATGCACACGAGTTCCCCGTTGTCCGCACCCGCCTGGCCGCCACTCACCCCGCAGTCCACGACGGTGACACCGTGCCGCGTCCCGGCGTCCCGCATTGCGGTGACCGTCTCTGCGGTGATCGTGCTGACGACGACGACGGTGGTGCCGTCGCGGGCGCCGGCGAAGACGCCGTCCTCACCCTCCAGCACGCTACGGACCTGCTCGTCGTTGAGCACCGCGACGAGCACGACGTCGGAGTGGCCGGCGAGTTCCCGGGGTGAGGCCGCCACATGGGCGGCGGCGCTGTACGGGGCGGTCGCCTCGGCGCGGACGTCGCACACCGACAGGGCCACGCCCGCCTTCACCAGGTTGCCGGCGAGGCCGCCGCCGATCTCGCCGAGCCCGACGACCCCGGCACTCGGGACGTTCAGATCGCTCTTCGCCATCTCGCACTCCTCGCTGGTCTCAGGGCGCACCCTAGATCTGGACAACCGTCTGGATTATTGTCTGAACATGTGATCGACGGCAAAGGCGACTACTCGGGCGACTTCGACCCCGCTTTCGACTACGAGGACCTGTCGAAGGAGGCGCTGGTCCGGCTCGTGCGGGAGTACGCACTGATCGTGCACCTGCTCGACCGCTCCATGTGCGCCGCCATCGGCCTGCGTTACGGCGCGGAGGCGGTCAAGGAGCTGGCGATCGAGGAGTGGTCCGGGGCGAGCCCGGTCTACGGCGAGCGGTTGCGGCAGATCATGCGGATCGAGGGCGACGGCGTGCCCGCCATCTTCAAGGTGCTCCAGCTCGACCCGGGCTTCCCGCACCACTACCTCGACGTCCATTACGAGGTGGTCGACGAGAAGCACGGCTACTTCGAACTCGCGTACTGCGGTGCACTGATGGACGCCGAGCCGTTCGGGGACACGATGGTGACGAACATGTGCCATCACATCGAGGACGGCACGTTCGACGTGACGGCGCAGGCGGTCAACCCCAAGGCGCGCATCCGGCACGTGCACCGGCCGCCCCGCGTGCCGTCGGACCGCGTGCCGCACTGCCGCTGGGAGGTCGTCATCGACGACGATACCGAGACGCTGCCCGAGAAGGACATCACCAAGATCACACGCATGACGACGGCGGCGACCTTCGCCTTTCCCGACATGAAAGACGGCACGCCGCACGTCCCGTCCGCCGCGCCGTGAGTTCCTCCGACGCCGTGGACGCGGACCCCGGCGCGGGACCACCAGGGCGGCGCCACCTGTCCGAGCGCCAGGCCGAGGTGATGGAGCGGCTCGTCGCCGCGGCCGCGGACGAGGCAGAGGAGCGGCCGTACGGGGAGATCTCGGTGCGCTCGATCGCCAAGCGGGCGGGCGTGGCTCCGGCGACGGCCTACACCTACTTCTCGGGGAAGGACCACCTGTTGGCCGAGGTGCTGTGGCGGCGCATGCAGTCCTCCCCCCACCTGGTCGACGTCAACCTCCCCTTGGGGGAGCGGGTGGCGGCGACCGTGCGCACGATGGGCTTCGGCACGCTGGAGACGCCGGCGGTGGCGGTGTGCACCACGGCGCTGCTGGGGGACGGGCCCGACGTCAAGCGCGTGCGCACGCACATCGGCGTCGAGATCGGCCGCCGCTTGGGCGCCGCCCTCGGCCCGGGCGCCGACGCGGACGTGCTCGGCGTGCTGCAGGTGACCTACACGGGCGCCATCCTGAGCGCGGGGATGGGCCACCTCGCCTTCGAGGCGGTCCCCTCGTTGATGGCGGAGGCGGTGGCGCTGATGACGCGGGAGGACGCCACCTCGTGACGACGGTCGCCCCGCTGGCCTACAGCCCCTACGACTACGCGATGCACGAGGACCCGTACCCGACCTACGCCCGGCTGCGGGCCGAGGCGCCGGTGTTCTACAACGAGCAGCTCGACTTCTTCGCCTACTCGCGCCACGCCGACGTGCTGTCGGCGTTCCGCGACGTCGACCGGTATTCCAACGCGTACGGCGTGAGCCTGGACCCGGCTGCCTTCGGACCCGACGCGCACCGGGCCATGTCGTTCCTCGCCATGGACCCGCCGCGCCACACCCGCATGCGCTCGATTGTGGGCAAGAGCTTCACGCCGCGTCGGGTAGCCGCCATGGAGGGCGACATCCGGCGCCTGGCTCGGGCGCACCTCGAGCCCGCCATCGAGCGCGGCAGCTTCGACTTCATCGGCGACTTCGCCGGCCGCCTGCCCATGGACGTGATCTCCGAGCTCGTGGGCGTGCCGCCGTCGGACCGGGCCGAGGTGCGCCGCCTAGCCGACCTGCTGGTGCACCGCGAGGAGGGGATGGACGACATCCCCCAGGCCGGGCTGGACGCGGCGCTCGCGCTGGCCGGCTACTACGCCCAGATGGTGGCGGAGCGGCGCCGCCGTGAGCACGACGACCTCACGTGGTCGCTGCTGCAACAAGAAGTGGACGGACAGGGGCTGACCGACGACGAGGTCATTTCGTTCCTGTTCTTGCTCGTGGTGGCGGGCAACGAGACCACGACGAAACTGCTCGGCAATGCGTGGTACTGGGGCTGGCGCCATCCCGACCAGTTGGCCCGGCCCATGGCCGAGCGGGCACGGGTGGCGGACTGGGTGGAGGAGACGCTGCGCTTCGACACCTCCACGCAGATGCTCCTGCGGGTGACGCGGGTACCCGTGCGGGTGCAAGACGTCGACATCGACGCCGGCCGGCGGGTGTTGCTGCTGCTCGGCTCGGCCAACCGCGATGACGCGGTGTTCACCGAGCCGGACACCTACGACCTCGACCGCGACACCAAGGACCTCATCAGCTTTGGCGGGGGGCGGCACTTCTGCATGGGCGCGGCCCTGGCCCGCCTCGAGGCCCGGGTCGCGCTGAGCGAGCTGTTGGACCGGGTGAAGGATTACGACATCGACGAGGCGGGGCTCGTGCGAGTCCACTCCATCAACGTGCGCGGGTTGGCGTCCGTGCCGACCACGGTAACCCGGCGCTGATGCCGCGCTTCGACCCCCAACCGGAGCGCCGGCCGGCGGTCGTCACTGGCGCGTCGTCGGGCATCGGCGCCGAGACGGCGCGCGTGCTCGCCCGCGCCGGCCACCCGGTGGTGCTCGGGGCCCGCCGCGTCGAGGTGTGCGACGCGGTGGCCGACGAGATCCGTGCCGCCGGCGGTGAGGCCGCCGCGCTGCATGTGGACCTCGCCGACCCGGCGAGCATCGAGCACTTCGCCGCGGAGGCCGAGCGCGCCTTCGGGCCGGCCGAAGTGCTGGTGTCGAACGCGGCGCGGATCGAACCGGGAAGCGCGCTCGAGACCGAGCCCGCCGACTTCGAGGACGTGTTGCGCGTCAACGTGGGCGGCGCCCACCGACTGGTGCGAGCCTTCGGAGCCGGGATGGTGGCGCGGCAGCGCGGCGACCTCGTCTTCGTGACCTCCGACGTCGTGGCGCACCCACGGCCGCGTATGTCGGCCTACGTCGCCTCCAAGTGGGGCCTCGAAGGGTTCGTCACCGCGTTGCAGATGGAGCTCGAGGGCAGCGGCGTGCGCGCGGTGATCGTCCGGCCCGGTCCCACCCTCACCAACATGGGCATGGACTGGGACCCGGATGTGACGGGCGAGGTGCTGGCCGAGTGGTCGCGCTGGGGCCTGGCCCGCCATTCCTCCTTCTTGCGCCCCGAAGGCGTCGCGCTCGCCATCGCCCACGCGGTGGCTACCCCGCGCGGCACACACCTGAGCGTCGTGGAGGTCCAGCCGGAAGCACCGCTGACGAAGGGAGCACCGTGACCGTCGACACGACCTTGAGGGAGCCGCCGCGGGTGTCGGGGGGCGACGGCCCCAACGCGCACCTCGACGAGCTGAGCCGCGACCCGATCGCGTTGATGGCGCGGGTGCGCGCCGAGTGCGGCGACGTGGGCGAGTTCACCATCGGTTCGCGCGACGTCGTGCTGGTCACCGGGGCGGACGCCAACGAGTTCTACTTCCGGGCACCCGAAGAGCAGCTCGACCAGGCCGAGGCCTACCCCTTCATGACGCCGATCTTCGGCAAGGGCGTGGTGTTCGACGCACCGCCCGAGCGGCGACGCGAGATGCTGCACAACCAGGCCTTGCGGGACAAGTTCATGCGGGGCCACGCGGCGACCATCGCAGCCGAGGTGGAACGGATGGTGGCCGAATGGGGCCAGGAAGGCGAGATCGACCTGCTCGACTGGTTCGCCGAGCTGACCATCTACACCTCCTCCGCCTGCCTGATCGGCTCCCGGTTCCGCCACGAGCTCGACGGCCGCTTCGCCCGGCTCTACCACGACCTCGAACGCGGCACCGACCCCATCGCGTACGTCGACCCCTACGCGGACATCGAGAGCTTCCGCCGCCGCGACGCCGCGCGGGCCGCCCTGGTGGAGCTGGTGCAGGGGATCATGGACCGCCGGGTGGCGGGGCCGCCCGCGCCGGAGGGCGAGGCCGACCTGCTCGACGTGCTCATGTCCATCCGCGAGGAGGACGGCTCGTTGCGCTTCAGCGCGGACACCATCACCGGGATGTTCATCTCGATGATGTTCGCCGGCCACCACACGACTTCGGGCACGGCGGCGTGGACCCTCATCGAACTGCTGCGCCACCCCGAAGAGATGCGTGTGGTCACGGCCGAGCTCGACGCGCTCTACGCCGACGGCTCGGAGGTCAGCTTCCAGGCCCTGCGCGAGATCCCCCGGCTGGAGTCGGCCATCAAGGAGGCGTTGCGCCTCCATCCGCCGCTGATCCTCCTGCTCCGCGTCGCCATGGAGGACCTCTCCTACGGCGGCTTCCGCATCGCGCAGGGCAAGTTCGTGGCCGCCAGCCCGGCCGTCTCCAACCGCATCCCCGAGGACTTCCCCGACCCCGACGCGTTCGTGCCGGCGCGCTACCTCGAGCCGCGCGAGGAGGACCGGGCCAACCCGTGGACGTGGATCCCATTCGGCGCCGGCCGGCACCGCTGCGTGGGTGCCGCCTTCGCCATGATGCAGCTCAAGGCGGTCTTCTCCGTGCTCCTGCGGGGCTGGGAGTTCGAGCCGGCACAGCCGTTGGCCTCGTACCGCAACGACCACTCGAAGATGGTCGTGCAGCTCGAGCAGCCGTGCCGGGTGCGCTACCGCCGTCGTGCCGCGGTGGCTGCGCCATGAAGATCGTCGTCGACCGCGACCTCTGCCAGGGACACGCAGCATGCGAGGGCGAGGCGCCCGAGGTGTTCAGCGTCTCCAAACAAGGGGAGCTGACCATTCTCCAGCCGGAGCCGCCCGCCGACCTGGAGGCGGCCGTTCGACTGGCCGTGAAGTACTGCCCCACCCACGCCCTTTCGATTGAGGAGGACTGAACACGATGCCCGCCTACCTACGCGCCGAACTGGAGGAGATGGTCCGGCGCTGGCTCGAGGCCAACCGAGCCGGCGAGAAGAAGCAGGACTGGCGCCACATGGCCGACCTCTACACCGAGGACGCCACGTACGGCTGGAACGTCGGGCCGAACGACGAGTTCATGGTCGTCGGCCGGGAGGAGATCCGCGAGGTCGCCCTCGGTCTCGAGATGGTCGGGCTCGAGGGTTGGACCTACCCCTATCAGAAGGTGCTGATCGACGACGCGCAGGGCGAGGTCATCGGCCTCTGGAAGCAGGTGGCCAACGCGCATAAGGCGGACGGCACCAACTACGAGATCGCCGGTCTGGGCGGCAGCTGGTTCCGCTACGGCGGCAATTTTCAGTGGTCCTGGCAGCGCGACTTCTTCGACGTCGGGAACGCGGGCGCCGTCTTCATGGCGATGATCGCCGACGGATCGCTGCTGCCGGGCATGCAACAACGGATCGAGCGGGCCATGTCCGGGGAACGGCTGCCGGGCCACCACCCGCTGGGCCAGGCGCCCGTCGGGCTGTGGGAGGTGCCCGAGGGGGCCTGACCCGCAGACGCCCTTGCCAGTCCGGGCGACCGGGACGACGCACCGGGCCGTGCCACGCTGAGCCGGTGAGGTGCGGGCGAGCGGGCACGTTGGCGGCGCTGTGCGGGGTGCTCGTGCTGTCGGGCTGCACGGGGCTGCCGTCGGGGGCCCGGTCCACGGCGCGCCTGCACCCTCCGGCGACGAACACGAGCACGAGCGCCGGTACGAGCAGCACGTCGACGTCGACGACGACGAGCACGACCGAACCGCCGGTCACGCCCCTCAGCTGGGCGCCCTGCCTTGGCGACCTGCAGTGCAGCACCCTGGTCGTGCCCCTCGACTACGCGGATCCCGGGGGCCCCACCCTTCCCATCGCCGTGGCGCGTCATCCGGCCGAGGTCCCCACGGCCCGGCTGGGTTCCCTGGTGATCGACCCCGGAGGGCCCGGGGTGTCGGGCATCGACGACATGGCGAACGAGCTGCGGGCGCTGAGCCCCATGCTCCTCGACGACTTCGATGTCGTCACCTTCGACCCGCGAGGCGTCGAACGCAGTGGCCCGGTGACGTGCGGGGAGTCGCCGGGTGCGGCGCCGTCGACGCTGCCCGACCCGGTCCCCACGACGCCGGCGCAGCAGGCGGTCACGATCGCCGGGCTGAAGGCGTACGCCGCGGCGTGCGAGAAGAACAGCGCCGTCGTGCTGCCACACGTCGGCACGGTCGACGTGGCGCGCGACATGGATCGGCTTCGTGAAGCGCTCGGCGACCCGGGGTTGACCTACATGGGACAGTCCTACGGCACGCTGCTCGGCCTCACCTACGCGTCGATGTTCCCCACCCACCTGCGGGCCATGGTCCTCGACAGCGTGATCGACCCCGCGCTCAGCTTCAGTCAGTTCACCCTCGGGCAAGCACAGGGTTTCGAGGCCCAATTGCAGTCGTTCTTCGCGTGGTGCGCGGGAGTGGGCGGCGGGGCGTGCGCGTGGAGACCGTCCGGCGATCCGACCAGCGCCTTGCTTACACAGATCGCAGCGAGCGCGACGTCGCCTGTGCCCGCCGGCGCTGGGAGAGTGGCCGGCGCGGGAGAGCTCTACGACGCACTCCTCGACGCCCTCTACGCACGCTCGGAGTGGCCGCAGCTGGGCGACGCCCTCGCCGCCGATGCGGCCGGCAACGGTGCGCAGGTGGTCGCGATGGCGGACCGCTACAACGCCAACGGGTCCACGAACGGTGCGGACGCGGAGGTTGCCGTCGACTGCCTGGACCACCCCACCACGCGCGACCTGGCCGCCTACGGCTACTTGGCGGCGCTGGCGAAGGCGTCGGCGCCCGTGTTCGGGCCACTGCTGACCTGGGGCCAGGCGTCCTGTGCGGTGTGGCCGGCACTGCCGACGCGCACCGTCGGCCCGGTCAGCGCGCCCGGTTCGCCCCCGATCCTCGTCGTGGGCACGACGAACGACCCCGCCACGCCGTACGCCTGGGCGGTCAACGTCTCCCACGAACTGAGCGACGGCGTCCTCTTGACGCGTGACGGCGTCGACCATGTGGCCTACTTCTACAGCGCCTGTGTGCGCTCCTACGTACAGGCCTACCTGGTGAGCGGGGCGACGCCGTCTCCGGGCGCGGTCTGCACGTCGTAGCTAACGTGGTCCGTCGCAACTCGAGGGCGGCCTGACGGGACGGCGGAGCGGGGCGAAGGAGGTTCGGTCATGTGGGCACAGATGATGACCATGCGCCTGAAGGACGGGAAGGAGTCCGAGCTCCAGCGCATTTACGAGCTGTTGGAATCCGCGGAGACGCCGGGGTCGGGCCTCCTGCGCAGCACAGCCATGCGAGACGACAAGGACCCGAGCCGGATCGTCCACCTCGTGATCTTCGAGAGCGAGGAGAAGGCGCGGGCTCGCGAACAGGACACGGAGCGACAGGAGACCCTGGTCAAGGTGCGCGAGCTGATGGCGGAGGTGTTCGAAGGGCCGCCTGAGTTCGTCGATCTCACGGTGCTGCGGGACTCTGCCTCCTGACCCGGTCAGGGAGCGGAGGTTCATTCGTGACGAGTTCCCTCGAACCGACGTGAAAGGCGGACTGCGCCTCTGCGCACTGTCGGTGCTGGTCTGTCTCGCCGCCGGGGTGTCGCTCATGCTGTCGTCCCTGGCGACGGCGCCCCTTGCCGCCACTGCGGCACCGGCGCCGCCGCTGCCGGGCAGCATGGCGGCCATCGGCGACTCGATCACCCAAGCGGTCGACGACTGCTGTTCCTTCGGGTCGCACCCACAAGACTCATGGAGCACCGGAGACGGCTGGCCGGGCAACGGCATCTTCAGCCACTATCAGCGCATCGCTGCCCTGAACCCCCAGATCACGGGGCACGCCGCCAACGACGCGACGCCGGGCGCCAAGGTGGCCGACACCAACGGGCAGGCGCAGATGGCGGTGAGCCAGGGAGCGCAATACGTCACCATCCTCATCGGTGCCAACGACGTCTGCACCAGCACGGTGGCGGACATGACATCGACGGCAGCCTTCCATTCGGCGTTTCAGACAACGATGAGCACTTTGGAGTCGGGTCTGCCAGCTGGAGCGCACATCTTCGTCTCCTCCATTCCGAACATCTTCCAATTGTGGTCCGCGCTCCACACCAACCCGACGGCCGAAGCGGTGTGGTCGTTCGCGCACATCTGCCAGTCGATGCTGGCGACGTCGAACACGGACGCCCAGCGCCAGCAGGTGCTGGCGCAGGTGGAAGCGGACAACGCAGTGCTCGCACAGGTCTGCGCGCAGTACGCCAACTGCAGGTGGGACAACGGTGCAACGTTCAACGTCACGTTCACGCCCGCCCTGGTGTCGACTCTCGACTATTTCCACCCCAGTCAGGCCGGGCAGGCCGCGCTGGCGGCGGAGACGTGGGCGTCGTCGTGGTGGCCCAGTGGCTACTGGCTTGCCGGCTCCGACGGCGGCGTGTTCGCGTACGGCGACGCGCCGTTCTGGGGTTCGGCGGCCGGGATGCGGCTCGCCGCACCCGTCGTCGGCATGGCGGCGAAGCCGGAGCGGGGCGGCTACTGGCTGGTCGCCGCGGACGGCGGCGTGTTCGCCTACGGCGACGCCGCTTTCGCCGGCTCTGCCGGCGGCCTTCGCCTCAATGCCCCGGTGGTGGGCATGGCCGCGACGCCCGACGGTGGCGGCTACTGGCTCGTCGCACGCGACGGAGGGGTGTTCGCCTACGGCGACGCCGCGTTCCTCGGCTCGGCCGGCAGTCTGCGCCTCAACGCGCCCGTCGTCGGGATGGGCGCGACGCCCGACGGTCGCGGCTACTGGCTGGTCGCCGCGGACGGCGGGGTGTTCGCGTACGGCGATGCCGCGTTCCTCGGCTCGGCCGGCAGTCTCCGACTCAACGCGCCGGTCGTCGGGATGGCCGCGACCGGCGACGGCGGGGGTTATTGGTTGGCGGGCAGCGACGGAGGCGTCTTCGGCTACGGTGACGCGCCGTTCTACGGGTCGGCGGGTGGATTCCACCTGCGCGTGCCGGTCGTCGGCATGGCGATGACACCCGACGGCGGCGGCTACTGGCTCGCCAGCAGCGACGGGAACGTCCTGACCTTCGGCGACGCCCAGTACCTCGGCGCCGCGGTGCTGCCGGTGTTCGCTGCGCCCGTGGTCGTTCTGGCGGGCAGCGGCTGACTCGAGGTCGGGCCCGGTGCTCACCCTTTTCTGTATTTGGCGCCTTCCTTGTCGTTTCGAGAAGATCGACCCGGAATAACTTGTCGATTTCTGGCAACCGACAAGGAGAACCCCAATACACCCGAAGGGCAGTCCCGACGCGAGGACCTCACCGAGAACACCGAACGACCGCCGCAGCCCTCAGGCGCTGGTGAAGCGGTAACTCCCGCTCCCGACAGTTACCTCCGCGACGCCATTGTCGAGGGACGACGCCGAGACACCCGAGGCGCGGGCGGCCGGCACTCCGCCCACGCGCACGCTGGCGGGCTGACGGTAGGGCAGATGCACCAGCGCCGACACGTTGGCCGGCACCGTGAGGTCGAGGGCCACCCCCCCGCCTCGCCGCCGCCACGACGCCACCACGGGGCCGGCGATCGTCGGGACCGAGCCGGCGGCCCGGGACAGGCCGCCGTCGGGCGGTGCCACGGCCACGCGCACGGTGCCGTCGGGACCGGGCTCCATGAAGGTCACGCCGAGGAGTGACTCCTGCATGGCCACCAGGGCCGACGACCCCCAGCCGTGCGACATGGAGTCGCCGATCAGGTCACTCGGCACCCAGGTCTCCCAGGTGAACGACCCACCCGACGCCACGATGTGGGCCCAGCCCGGCACCGAGGCGTCGGTCAGGGTGCGCACCATCGCCTCGGGCATGCCCGCAGCACCCAGCGCCCGCAGGAGCTCGAGCCCGTGGATGGGGCCGACCGAGATGCCGAGCCCCGCCACGTAGCGGCCCACCGCGGCGACGTCGGCCGCCGGCACGATGCCATAGGCAAGCGCCAAGGCGTTGGCCTCTTGGGAGGCGTGCGCGCTCTGCGCGCCACTCGAGTCGAGCCCGTCGACATAGGTCCCGTCGGATCGCCGCAACGTCGCGTTGATGGCGGCCATCAGCTGGTCCGCCCGGCCGCTCCACAGGGCGACACCGCCCTGGTCCCCGGCCAGCGCGGCCACTTGACCCACACGCCGGAAGGCGTTGACGGACAGCGCGTTCCCGGTCGTGTCAGCCGCCACCGACAGGTCGTAGCCGTAGACCGGGTCGCCGTTGCTGCCGAAAGCCAGCCCGTACAGCAATCCGTTGGCGCCCCGGCGCGACCACAGCCAGTTCGCCACCTTGGTCAGCGAGGTGTAGTGCCCCACCGCGGTGAGCCGGTCCCCGGTCGAGACGTAGTAGCGCCAGAGCCACTCGGGGTAGCGAGCCGTGAACGTTGGGATGTCCCGGGCGCCGTCGTCGTTGGGGTACACCGCGTTGATGCGGCCGTCGGGCCAGTAGCGCGCCTGGCCGCGTGCGACGTCGCGAAGGCCCTGCCAGGTCAGGTTCTGCTCGCCGTAGGCACGCATCACCGCCTCGGACGAGTTGGAGGCGTCCCAGACGAACTGTCCCTTCTCGCGCGTCGGGGTGTCGATGAACTGCTCCTGGCTGCAGTAGAGGCACGAGCGCGCGTTGAGCCGCCACACCGCGTCGAGCATGCGGTCGTCCGAGGAGAACGTGGCCATGGACACGGCGGGCATCGCCGTGTGGCGTGCCAGCGCCGCCACGTCAGCTGACCCGAATGACTGCCCCGCCCCCTCGATCTGGAGATAGCGGAAGCCGACGTACGTGAACGCCTCGAACGTCTGGCTGCCCGCGCCCATCACGTAGGAGAACGAGAGGTTGGTGCCCTGCGTGCCGTGCAACGTGGACACCTGTCCGTCGGGGTCGAGCAGGTACCCGGCGCGCATCGAGACCGTGCGACCCGGCTCGCCCGAGGCGAAGTGCACCCTCGGCCGCGCCGCGAACACCGCGCCGAAGTCCGCCACCGTCCCCCCGTTGGCCAGGGTGTGGAGCCGGACGGGGGCGACGGCGGACTCGGTGATGGTGGTCCGCTGCGCGTACGTGCGCGAGAAGGGTGGAGTGCCGGCGAACCCGGAGATCGAAGGACCGGACCACGACGAGTCGTCGAAACCGGCGCTGGCCCAGCCGGCCGGGTGCTCCCGCGCGTCGACCCACTCGACGAAGTCGCCGCCGTCGGAGTTGCGCTGCGCCGAGGGGAGCCACTCGGCAGCGCGCCAGCGCCACGATCCGTCGGAGACGTGCGTCACCCGGTTCCCGTCCGCGTCGATGAGCGACAGCTGGAAGAGGAGGCCCGGCTCGGAGGCCGGTCGTCCCTGCCCGCCGCCGTACCAGCGATGCAGGACGCCGATGGCGCTCGTGTGTCCCGGGCGAAGCACACGTGTCAGATCGACGGCACGGACGTACTGCTCGTCGGGATAGGAGAAGCTGGGCCACCCGTCGACCGATGCTCCGTCCACGTACAGGCGGTACGTGTGTGCCGCGGAGATGTACGCAGTGGCCCGGTGCAGCGTGCCCGGCGCCGGCGTCACCTCGCTCCGGAAGTAGCTCACGCGGTCGGGCTGCAGCGCCTGGACCGCGGGGCTCAGCCAGCTGGCCGTCCAGTCGGCGTCCCGCAGTCCCGTGGTGAAGCGGCCGGGCGCCGAGACCGGTCCCCAACGCGCCGAGTCGCCGCGGGGTTGTACCGTCCACTCGTAGGCGGCGTCGGCCGCCAGCGCCGTGCCCCCAAAGGCCACGAAGGCCTGTTGCGCCGAGTCGACCGGGCCGCTGTCCCACACCGTGCCGACGTGGCCCGGGTCGGTTCGGCGCACGACGATGCGGTAGGCGGTCTGCGTGGCCGAGCGGAGAGCAGACGTCAACGTCCACGCGAAGTAGACACCGTCGGGATCGGCGCCCACCGGGTCGACCGTGCCGTTCACCATCAGCGCGGCGACCCGGAGCGGGCTTCGGGCCACGGCAAGGCGATTCGTTCGCAGCATTGCCGGCTCGGCACCCGACGCCGGGACGTCACCGGACACGGGCAGGGCGCCCGCCGCGGCAGCGCCGGCTGCGACACCGGCCGACGAGGCCAGGAAGCGCCGCCGTCCGAATCGGTTCACGGGCTCGACACCATGCGCACGGTCCCCTCCCCGGCGTCGCTGAAGACGACGTTCCCCGCGGACGAGACCACGATGCCGCTGGGCGTGTCCATCTGCGTCAGCACCCAGCGGGTGCTGTTCCCGGCCCCGGTGCCCGTCGATGCCGGCACCGCGCCGGCAAGGGTGTAGAGGTCGCCGGCCTTCATGGACCGGCCGAACGACGACCCGTCGACCGAAGGGACGATGCGCACGGCGTGCATGAACCCGTCGGTGACGAACAGCGCACCGGTCGGGCCTACCGCGAGGCCCAGGGGGTCGTTCAGCTCGGCTGTCGGTCCGGTCGCCGCGAGGCCGTCGGCGAGATACGGCCCGTAGCTTCCCGTGCCACCGACCACGACGGCGATGTCGCCGGCCGCAACCGGTGTGCCCCAATACGTGCCTGTGTGCGTCGGTGCGATCAGCACGGACTGGTCGCCCCGATCGGCGACGAGCAGGTCTCCCGACCGGTCGACCGCCACGGCCACCGGGTTCCATAGCTCGGCGGACACCAACGGGCCGCCCTGCCCCATGGTCCCGCAGACGCGCGTGCCCGCGACGGTGTAGAGGTCGCCCGCGGTCATCGCCACGCCGAAGAGCGTCGTGCTCTGGGCTGGGAGCACGCGCACGAGGCAGTTGGCCGTGTCGGCGATGAAGAGGTTTCCCGCGTCGTCGACGGCGACCGACGTCGGCTCGTTGAGATCGCTGGCGGTGGCGGGTTGCCCGCTGACGCTGAACCCCGCCTGGCCCGTGCCCACGACGGTCACGACCGACGGACGCGTGCCGGGACCGGGGCGGCGCACGACCTGCACCCGTTGCGCCGTAGCTTCGGCGATGTAGACGTCCCCCTTGGCGTCGACCGCGAGGCCGGACGGGTGCCCGATCGACCGCGGGCCGCGGCACGAACCGCCCGCAAGCGTCGTGATCCGGCGGGGGCCAACCCGCAGACCGTCGACAGTCCCGGGGTGCGAGGACAGGACCACGATGCGGCAGTGCCCGGTGTCGGCGACGTAGAGGTTGCCCGATGCATCGGTCGCCATTCCGGCCGGCGTGTCCAGGACGCCCGGGCCGACGAGGGCCCGGACGCTGGCGGACCCGGACGCAGACCCCGACTCGGTCGCACCGCCCTGAGCGGACGCCGGACCGCCGGACAGTATCGCCGTGACGAGTCCACTCAAGATCGCAGCAGCGGCGACGAGTGGCAACGCGGGTGAGCGCACGGCGGACATCATGCCGTCCGGGCGGGCGGCGGGCACCGACACCGCGCCATAGTGGGCAGCGACGTCTCGCTGCCCGGGGAAACGACCGGTCACCCTGGCGACGTGACGAGTCAGCACCGGACCACAGAAACAGAAGGAGACCGTCGTGCCCGCACCCGAAGAAGCCCTCAGCGCCGCCAACGTGATGATCAGCGGCCACGGGGGCGCCCAACTCAACGCCTACGAGGCGCTGCCCGCCGGCGACGGCCCGTTCGGGGGGGTCCTCGTGATCCACCACCTGCCCGGCTGGGACTCGGGCACGAAGGAGATCACGCGGCGGTTCGCCGCCCATGGCTACAACGCCATCTGCCCCAACCTCTACGCCCGTCAGGGGCTCGATGTCGACCCCGACGACGCCGCAGCCGCCGCACGCGAGGCCGGGGGAGTGCCCGACGAGCAGTTCGTCGGCGACGCCAAGGGGGCGATCGACGCGCTGCGAGCGTTGCCCACGAGCAACGGCAAGGTGGGCGTGATCGGGTACTGCTCGGGCGGACGCCACGCCTTTCTCACCGCGGTCAGCCTGCCCGTCGATGCGGCGGTGGACTGCTACGGCGCGTTCGTCACCGGTACGGTGCCCGAGGGCTTCCCGCTCAAAGTGAAGCCGATCATCGACCGTACACCTCGGCTCAACTGCCCGCTCCTCGGCCTCTTCGGCAACGAGGACCACTTCCCCAACCGCGAACAGGTCGATGAGCTCGAGGCGGCGTTGAAGGAGGCGGGGAAGACCTACGAGTTCCACCGCTACGACGACGCGGGGCACGCGTTCTTCTCGGTGGACCGCACGGCGTACCGCCCGGAAGCCGCGGTCGACGGCTGGCAGCGCATCTTCGACTGGTTCGGTCGCTACCTGGTGGAGGGCTGAAGCATGTGCTCCTACCTCACCGTCCCGACCGAGATCGCGGGGAGCGCCAAGGGCCCACAGGGCTGGATGTCCGTCACCTCGGCCTCCGTCTACTTCGACCATCCCTTCCATGCGCCCTTCGACCACACGCTGAACATCGACTTCGCCGACCCGGACCGCGGCCCCGGCGCACGGGTGGCCGTCGAACTCAGCGCGGAGTCGGCGCGTCGGCTCGTCGCCAGCATCAACGATGCGCTTGCCGCTGCAGGGGCCGCCGCGCGGTGAGCACACCCGACATGCCGGCGGCCGGCGTCCATCTCCCGTGGGCACAGGTGCCCGCCACTGTCCAGGCGTGGGCGGCGGACCTCGGTGGGGGTGGCGCACCGACCTCGGTGCGCGACCTGCCTGGCGGGTTCTCGCCCGGCGCCACGAGTGTCCTGGAGTGGCCGGTTCGGACAGTCTTCGTCAAGGCGGTCGGGCCGGAGCTCAATTCGCAGTCACCCTCCATGCACCGCCGCGAAGCGGTCGTCTCGGCGGCGTTGCCACGGTCGCCGCGCTTCCCACGCTTGCTCGAGGTCTTCGACGACGGCGAGTGGGTGGCGCTCGCCTTCGAGGCGGTGGACGGGCGACCGCCCCACCACCCGTGGGACCCCGTCGAGCTCGGTCGGGTCGCGGACGCGCTGTCCGCCATGCATGCGGAGCTCACACCGAGCCCGGCGCCGGACCTCGACCCGCTGTCGGTGCGCGCCGTGCAGCTCTTCGGTGGGTGGAGCACCCTCGTCACGCTCGGCGCGCCGGCCGAGCTGGACCCGTGGGCGGCGTCGCATCTCGACTCGCTGGCCGAACTGGAGGCGGCCTGGCCCGAGGCGTGCGCGGGCGACACCCTGGTCCACGGCGACGTCCGCGCCGACAACGTGCTCGTCACGGACGACCGCGTGGTGTTCGTGGACTGGCCCTTCGGATCCATCGGGAACCCGGCCTTCGACGTCATCGCGTGGGCTCCCTCCGTCGTGCTGGAGGGCGGCCCGCCTCCCGAGGAGCTCCTCACGTTGTGCGAGGCGTCGCGCCGGGCCGACCCCGACGCCACGACGGTTCTGCTCGCCGCCATCTGTGGGTTCTTTGTGTCCCACTCACTTCAACCCTCACCACCGGGCCTGCCCACGCTCCGTGCGTTCCAGGCAGCTCAGGGCGCGGTGGCCCTGGACTGGTTGCGCCGGCGGACCGGATGGTGACCGCGGTCGCGACGCCGGGGGCGGGCGCCCTGTAGGTTCCGCTGCATGCGCTTCGGTTTGCAGATACCCAACTTCACCACGGACGCGGCGCCCGGTGTCCTCTTCGACGAGTTGTTGGCCAAGGCCACGGCGGCCGAGGACAGCGGGTTCGACTCGGTCTGGGTGATGGACCACTTCTATCAACTGCCCCCGATGGGCGGCCCCTCCCAGCCCATGTTGGACAGCTACACGCTCCTGGGCGCGTTGGCGGCTCGAACCTCGAGGGTGCGCCTGGGGACCATGGTGACCGGCGTCACGTACCGCAACCCGGCGCACCTGGCCAAGATCGTGACCACGCTCGATGTGATCAGCGCGGGACGGGCCATCTTGGGCATCGGCGGCGCCTGGTACGACGTCGAGCACGAGGGCCTGGGATTCGACTTCCCGCCCGCGGGGGAGCGGCTTGACCGCTTGGAGGAGGCGCTGCAGATCTGCCGGGCCATGTTCCGAGAGGACGCACCGTCGTTCGAGGGCACCTACTACCGCATCCACGAGGCTCGCAACATCCCCCGACCGGTGCAGCCGGGCGGACCGACGATCCTCGTTGGCGGCGGAGGGGAGAAGCGGACGCTCCGCCTCGTAGCGCAGTATGCCGACATGTGCAACTTCTTCGGCGATGCCGCCACGGTGTCGCACAAGGTGGACGTCCTGCGCGGGCACTGCAAGGCCATCGGGCGCGACCCGGCCGAGGTGACGGTGAGCCGTCTCAGCACGCTCGTGCTGACGGCCAGCGCCGAGGAGACGGCCGCGACGAACGAGTTCCTCACCCAGGTGGGGGCGGATCCTGGCGGCGCGGACGTCGGGACACCGGAGGAGCTTGTGTCACGCGTGGAGGAACTGGCGGCGGCAGGAGTCGAGTACTTCGTCTTCAACGTGCCGACCGGCACGCCCGACACCGTGCGCGAGGTCGGCGAGCTCCTCGTCGGCCAGCTGAGCGGCTGACGACGCCGAGCGCCGGGGCGTCATCCGACACGGGCGCGCCGGAACCCCTCCGACTCGATGCCCTCCTCCACGAATTCGACGAGCTCGCGCACGGACCGGGCCACCGAAACCGGGTCGGAGCGGATGACCCAGTGGCCCCCTTCGAGGGTGCGCCGCCACAACTGGGTCGTCCACAGCTCGAGGCCGTCGAGGAGCGCGCTGGTCACGTAGCGATCGTGCGCGGGGACGAGGAGCTGCACGGGAACCTCGGTCCGGCTGATCTGGGGGCGTCGGAGACGGTCGCGCACGTTGACGCGATAGAGCCCAAGTCCCCGTGCGAAGTCTTGGCCGAAGGTGCGCGCAGGCCAACGCGCATCGGTGGACGCATGTTCGAGCCGGTGGAGTGCGCCGGCCCACAGGCGCTGGACGGGCTCGGGTCGCACCATGAGCTCGGGCACGAGCGGCAAATGGAAATACGCGATGTACAAGGAGCGCAACGCCTGACGCAACGCCGGCCGCAAGGTTGCGGGCCGGAGCGAGCGGTGCTGGCGCGCCCACAGCCCGGCATGGTCGAGTGGCAGACCTGAGATCGAGGTGAAGCTGGCGAAGCGTGCCGCCGCTGGGTGCCGAGTGACGGCCTCCCACCCCTGGATCGATCCCCAGTCGTGTCCGAGCAGATGGACGGGAGCGTCCGGGCTCGTGGCGTCGGCGACGGCGAGGAGGTCCTCCACCAGGTACGGCAGGCGATAACCCTGTTTGGTCGTGAGTGGGTCCGAAGCGCCGGCCCCGCGGACGTCGTACGTGACCACGTGGAAGTCCTCCGCCAGATTCTTCGCAACCAGGTCCCAGACCGCCCCGGTATCGGGAAAGCCGTGGACGGACACGACGGTGGCACGCCCACGTTCACCGTGCTCGGTCATGGAAAGGGCGAGCCCGGCACCGCGAACACGCCTGTTCGTGGCCATGGCGCCAGTGAAGCACAACCTGACCTTGCGGACCGCCGGAGCGTCGACCCGCCTCGAGCTCTACGTGGCGGTGCTCGAGCCGCGTTCGGTCTGCGGGGTGGTCAGCGTGCGGAGCTGCGCCAGAGCCGCATCGAGTTCGGCGGCGCGGCGACGCCGGGCGGCGTCCGCGGACGCCAGTTGTTCACCGGTCGGATGCTCACCGCCCGAACGCATGAGATGGTCGGCTTCGACGGCGAATGCCAAGCCACGGAGGCTTTCCGAGCAGCGGGCGCACAGCGCTCGTTCTTCGTCACCGGGTGCCGAGTCGGCGGCACGATCGAGAGCCGAGACCGCCTCGTCGACCTGCACGCCCACGCTGGCCCGTCGCTGTGGGTCATCCTCGGAGGATTGCGTCAGGACAAGCTCGCGCGCGAGCTCCGCTGCCGTCAGAGCGGGGAGCAGCGAACGTCCCCATGCGGCTTCCTTTCCGAGGCGTCGGTTTCGAGCGAGGAGCAGCGCCACGAGAACAATCGCCAGGACGACGACGATCCCGAGGACGATCCATCCCCACGGTGTCGAGGAACTCGCTGCTGACGCGGCTGTCGTCGATGTCGTCGTCGGCGCCTC